>Ga0209564_1001176_pt1 | contig 30376 bp, 41 predicted proteins | sample AraplaCol_mMF_r2_FD_184272 | JGI IMG/M metagenome (GOLD analysis project Ga0209564, IMG submission 184272) | Arabidopsis root microbial communities from North Carolina, USA - plate scrape MF_Col_mMF_r2 (SPAdes) (version 3) | ecosystem: Host-associated > Plants > Roots > Endosphere | place: USA...
GTGCGGACGTGGTGCGTGCCGGCGCCCGTCGGTCGTCCGGGCGGTTCAATCCTTTGCATTCCTGCTTCCCCATTCCCCTGGGCGGAGCATCGCACGGGGAGGTGGCGCTTTACACCTCGTCCGTGATGAGGCGAGGGCGGGCTACTTCGCGTAGCCCTTCAGCAACTCGATGACGGCCTGCGCTTCCTTCGCGCGCCTGGCGTCCGATTTCTCGGCCACGACGTGCTCGATCAGGTGGCCCGACAGCACTTCCATCATCAGGCCGTGGATCGCGCCCTTCGCGGCGGCGATCTGGATCAGCACGTCGGCGCAGTCGGCATCCGATTCCAGCGCCGCTTCCAGCGCCGCGACCTGTCCGGCCACGCGGCGGACCCGCGCGAGCAGCTTCTTCTTGTCTTTGGTGACGTGCGCCATGGACCCGGACGATATACCCTATGGGGGTATACGTACAGACCCGCGCCCATGAATATCGATGCCATCGCCGAAAGCCGGCGCCACAGTCACGCCTTCGACGAGGGCAACCCGCTGGCCGAGCGCAACACGCGGCGCGCCATGTGGCTGACGCTCGCGATGATGGTGGTGGAAATCGCCGGCGGCTGGTGGTTCAACTCGATGGCGGTGCTGGCCGACGGCTGGCACATGAGTTCGCACGCGCTCGCGCTGGGCATGGCGGCGTTCGCGTATTCCTGCGCGCGCCGTTACGCGCACGACGGACGTTTCGCGTTCGGCACCTGGAAGATCGAGATCCTGGGCGGCTATACCAGCGCGATCCTGCTGATGGGCGTGGCGCTGCTGATGGCCTTCCAGTCCGTCGAACGCCTGATCAACCCGAGTCCGATCCATTACGAACAGGCCATCGCGATCGCCATCGTCGGCCTCGCAGTGAACCTGCTGTGCGCGTGGTGGCTGCGCGATCACCATTCGCATGGGCACGGCCATCACCACGACCACCATCACGACCACGGGCACCACCATCACGGGCACCACCACGGCCATCACGATCACGGCAAACACCATCACCATCACCACGATCTGAACCAGCGTTCCGCCTACCTGCACGTCATCGCCGACGCGGCGACCTCGGTGCTGGCGATCGTCGCGTTGCTCGGCGGCATGGTCTTCGGCGCTTCGTGGCTGGATCCGGTGATGGGCCTGGTCGGCGCGACGCTGGTGGCGATCTGGGCGTGGGGCCTGATCCGCGATTCCGGCCGCGTCCTGCTCGATGCGCAGATGGACGCGCCGGTGGTGGAGGAAATCCGTGAGGCGATCGAGCAAGGCGACGTCCACGCGCGCATCAGCGACCTGCATGTATGGCAGGTCGGGCGCGGCAAGTACGCGTGCACGGCGGAAGTGGTGACGCGAGATCCGGTCGAACCGGACGTCTTCCACAAGGCGCTGTCCGTGCACGAGGAGATCGTGCACGTGACCATTGAGGTGCGGTCGAACGCGACGGCGTGATTCGACCCTGGTAACTGTCAGGCGGTTGCAGCCCGGGTATGCACCCGGGAGGCCGACAAGGTTTGGATCGCGGTGACGTGGCGATCCGTGTGCGCTTCGCATACACAGGCTACGAAAGCGAGCGCGATTTGAGACGCAGCTACCGTTCGCGAGTTCTTCGCATTGATGCGGTTTGCGCGAGGTCGAACACTCCTCGGCGGGGTATCAAAGCTCCTCTGCAAAGCGGCACCCACCTCCGTCTAACCGGTGGGTTTTTTGTGCCCGGGTAATCCGGGCGCAAACTCGATCGCAGTTCTGCGTCGGGAGGGTGGCAGCCATACAACACCCCTCAGGGAAAAGCTGCCCAGCCGTTCTTTGCACGGTCTTTGATCCTCCCGACATCCTCGCGGTCCGCCGCGCGCGAGGCCTTCCTTAGTCAAAGGAGCGACCCATGCGAAATTCCCGCCGACCGGCGCCACCCAGAACCTGTTACGTCCTCAACGACCACGCACGCGACACCATCGTCGCCTCGCGCGATCACCTGCTGCTATTGGCACGATTGAGCGCAGCACGCATCGAACACGACGCCGACGAGCTGGAACTGTCGACCAGCGCACTGGTGCACATCTTCCAGCGCCTGTGCAACGACCTGGACCACGTACTGCGAGAGATGAAGATTCGCAGTCTCAAGACGTTCAAGCCTGGCTAGGCGATCAGGGCCCGATTCGATGGTAGTGTCCGCTTACGACCCAAAGCGGACGCTCGCGGGTCAAACAGGGACGCGTGCACACTTTGGTGCAGCTTGTTTCCAAGGAAGGGGATCGAACGTGATTGCACCCATGCTCCCATCAGGATCAAGGCACCTTGCAGTTGTGATCCTTGCGGTCGTCTCGCTGTTCTCGTGCAACGTCCGTGCGGCCGACTGCACCGCTCAACCCTGCCCGGAATCGCTGGAATACCTCAGCGCGACCCTGGCCGATGGAACGGTGGTGAAAGGGGTCTGGTACCGGTGGAACTCGTTTCAGGAAGAGTTCCAACTGGGTTTCCCTATCCGTGGACTGGAGATCAACGGCCGCCCGCCCCGTCCTGGACAGATCACGACCGCACAGTTCGTCCAGACGTTCGAGTCCGCGTTCGCTCAATTGCACAGGCGAGGGCGGCGCGTGGATTCGGTAACGCTGAGGATGGATTTGGTGGACAAGCTATGGTCCGACATTCGCACTGATGTCAGGAAGGCAGCGCGTGCAGGCAAAGGGCGTCTCCTGGGCAAGGACGAGGCGACCACGCGTGCGATGCGGAGGACGATCCGGCAGTCCGATCTCCTGAAGCAGACGTGCGAGGCCGTGCGGAGGCACGGGGCGACTGCGACCTAGAAGTCGGTATCGGCACGAACGAGATCGCCTTCCTGCACGAGTACGGCGGCGATCGAGAACGGATGTTGAAAGCCCCGGACGTCGGCATGCTGCCTGGAATGTACTTTGTCATTTACCTTGCCGATGCACCCGGAGGCGCCTACCGGCACGCCCCGAAGTGATGGCGGCTGGTTGAGCGCATACGGAGCAGATGCTACGGCCGGGCTGGTGCTAATGTCCGCTTCCGACCCAAAGCGGACATTCCGCAGGGACACTCAAGCTCAATGAAACTTTCCCTCCATCTGTTGGGCGTCGCTTTGCTCGCCTTCGGGCCTGCACCTGCGGCGGCCCAAATGCCCTGTCCGGTCGCTGGCGACCTTTCAGACTGGCAGGCCGATTTCTGCATGGCCAGAACTGGAACGGACGACATCACTGCTGCCCGCGCTTGCCTGGAACACGAAGCGCAGATTAGGTTCCGGAGCGAATGCAACGCGAAGCTCGGCTACAAGCAGCGCATGTGCCAGTTGGCCGTTCGCGCAAAGTCGTATTCCGGCTCGTACAAGGGCTGCGTGGAGGACCCGCTCTTCAAGGGGGCGACGGTCAGCGATGGTGGTACTTGATGCGGCCGCTGTACGACCGCTTCTGGCCGATAGCGGACATTGCTCCGGTTGGATGATGTTGAAAGGCGTCGAGGAACACGAGCACCACGCCGGGGCGCGGCATTCAGGGCGGTGACTTCGTCCGGATTCCGAGGCTCCACATATTGATCTCTTGCTCCTCCGCCCTCATTTCCGTTCCACGTCGCCAGACTGGAGCCCACCATGGCCGAGTATCGCAAGACCCGTGAAGCCGTTGATAAGCTGACCCGCGAGCAGTACCTCGTGACCCAGGAAGGCGCTACGGAACGTCCCGGCACGGGGGCTTTGCTGCAGGAGAAGCGATCGGGAATCTACGTCGACATCGTGTCTGGCGAACCGTTGTTCGCTTCGTCGGCGAAGTATGAATCAGGCTGCGGCTGGCCCAGCTTCACCAAACCCATCCAGTCCGAAACGATCCGCGAAGTCGACGACACGTCGCACGGCATGTCGCGTACGGAGGTGCGTTCTGCACACGCCGATAGCCACCTGGGCCATGTGTTCAACGACGGTCCCCGCGATCAAGGTGGCCTGCGCTACTGCATCAACTCTGCCTCTTTGCGCTTCGTTCCGTTGGAGGAAATGGAAGCTGCCGGCTACGGGGCGCTGATCGACCAAGTCGAACTGCGCTGAGATCAGCAGTACGCCGAGGGAGGCGCTTCTGCCGACGGACTGATGTCCGCTTCTGGCCGTAAGCGGACATCAGGGCGTAATGGAACCCGGCCCGGTGCTAATGTCCGCTTCCGACCCGAAGCGGGACATCGCCTCATTGAGGTCAACGGCACAACTGCAGCCTTCGCCATGGAATTGACATGCCGGCCCAGCGCGACATCGAGATACTCAACCTGATCAACGCGCTGGCACACCAGGCGACGGCTGCGATGCAGCGTTCCCTGCGCGATGCCGGTCTCGGTCTCGTCGCGATGGAGGCGAGGACGTTGCGCTACATCGCCCGCCACCCGGGCTGCACCCAGAACGACATCGTGCGCGAAAGCGGGCGCGACAAGGCCCAGATCGCGCGCATCATCAAGGTGCTCCTGGAGCGCGGCGAGATCCGAAAGACCCTTCCCGCTGCCGGGAGGCGGCAGCAACTCGAAGTCACGCCCGCCGGGGCCAAGTCGCATGACAAGGCCGAAGCGCTGCGGACGGTCGTTGCGCAGAGCCTGGTCGGGGATCTGGGGGGCAAGGAGAGGGCCGACCTGGAGCGCATGCTGCGCCGCATGACGCGGAGCGAGCAGGATTGACCAAGCAAGTTGATTTTATCAACTCGATGCCGGATAGTTGATTAAGTCAACTTAACTGCGCTCGCTCGCGCCCCTGCCTCGGAGATCCCCCATGAACGCAACGCTTGCCGGAGACGGTGACGGTCAAGGCGTCATCCAGGCGTCACCGGACCATCTGCGGCGTATGTTGGCGAGCCAGACACCGGCCCTGCTTATCGACGGTGACTGGCGTCCGTCGGTGGCGGCTCGCACCTTGGACGTCGAGGATCCCGCCGACGGCAGCCACCTCGCGACGATCGCCGCAGGCGACGAACAGGACATCGACCGGGCCGTTGCAGCGGCACGACGCGCCTTCCGGCATGGACCGTGGGCACGCCTTCCCGCGTCGCGACGCGCCGCATTGCTGTTTGCCCTCGCCGAGGCGATCGAGCGCAATCAGGCGGAACTTGCGCTGCTGGAATCGCTCGACGCGGGGCACAGCCTGCGGTCGGTCGTCAACGGGGACCTGCCGCTCGGCATCCGCTCGCTACGCGACTACGCGGGCTGGGCGACGAAGATCGCGGGTGAGACGCCCATGCAGCCGGTCGACGCGACCGGCATGGACTACTTCCTGCGCGAACCCATTGGCGTGGCCGGCATCATCACGCCATGGAATGCGCCGTTCCTTATGGTGCTGCAGAAGCTTGCCGCGGCACTCGCGGCAGGGTGCACGGCGGTGATCAAGCCTGCCGAGCTCGCGCCGCTGTCGGCACTGCGTATCGGCGAGCTTTGTCGCGAGGTCGGCATCCCGCCCGGTGTGGTCAACATCGTGACCGGAACAGGGGCCGTCGCCGGGAAGGCGCTCGCGGATCACTCCGACGTCAATATCGTCAGTTTTACGGGCTCGACCATGGTCGGAAAGCAGATCATGGCCGCAGCGGCGCACAGCAACCTGAAGCGCGTCGTGCTCGAGCTCGGCGGAAAGTCGCCGGTGCTCGTGTTCGCCGACGCAGACCTGGACAAAGCCGCCAGGGCGATCGTGGGCGAGATCACGTTCAAGAGCGGGCAATACTGCGCCGCGGGCTCGCGCGTCTTCGTGCAGCGCGCGGTGTACGCGGCACTGCTCGACAGGATGCACGCGGCGATGGACCAGATTGCGATCGGTCCAGGCCACCTGGAGACGACCGACATGGGGCCGATGATTTCTTCCGCGCAACGGTCGCGCGCGATGGAGATCATCGACCACAGCGTCGCGGCAGGCGCGGTGCTGCGCCGAGGTGGCCACGCGCGTCCCGACGCGGGGTACTTCTTCGAACCCACCCTGATCACGCAGGCGGATGCCGACATGCGTGTCTCGCGCGAGGAGATCTTCGCGCCCGCACTGGTCGTGACGCCGTTCGACGACGACGCCTCACCGCATGCGGTCGCGGCGCTCGCCAACGACTCGTCCTATGGCCTTTCGGCGAAGGTCTGGTCACGCGACATAGGGCGGGTGCACGGCCTGGTCCGTCTCATCGAAGCCGGGCAAGTGATCGTCAACGGTGGCGGCGGCGAGGCCACGCTCCCCTTCGGTGGCGTGAAGCAGTCCGGCATCGGGCGAGAGAACGGCCACCTCGGCTTGCAAGCCTTTACGGAGATCAAGGCGGTTCGCCTGGGATACTGACCCGCGAGGCATCGGGCGCCGAGGTCGGCCTGATGCTAATTTCCGCTTTCGACCCATGCGGACATTCCAAGGGGCAGTCGCGGCCCATGGAATTCCAGGTTGATCGAATTGAGCCGAACGGACTCGTGGTGGGGAGGAACGGGGATGCGGACATTCCTGTCGGTGCAGTCTTCGTCTCATTGGGAAAAGTGCGAGTCGATGGTGATGTTCCAGACCTGACTTCGGTGGAGTCGGGCAGCATCACAGCGGTGGATCTTCGGCTCACCGAAGTCCACTGGTTTAGGAAGACGATCGACGCGATACCACGCGGGCACACCGCCGGCCTTCGGCTCGATGGTGCGGGACTCGAGGCCATCGCATCCGCACTTGCTTCAAGGCGGGAACGGGAGTTCCTGTACATCCGAACCTGAGCCTCGTTGACCGCTCCTGGCCTATAGCAGACGTTCGGACGGGACGGTCGGCGGCCGGGCTGCTAATGTCCGCTTTCGACCCTTAGCGGACATTGCCGTCCACGCCAGCCAGGCCAGGCGGCACAAAAATTCCTTTTCGCAACCTAGCCATGGCGCCCGCCCGTCGAACACTGATGACAAATCTCACAGTGGTTGCTGCAAGCACAGTGGCGTGCCTGATTGCCTGTGTCGTCGGCTGTTCTGCCTCGGCCGAGGGGACGAAGAAGGCTGGCGACAGCGTAGAAATTCAATCCACGCTCGACGGCCCCTCCGGAAGAACGTCAGCGGTGGATGGATTTCCGACCAGACAGCAACTGGAGGCGCTGAAGTTTCATGTTCCTCGAAACGGCCCAGAAACAGCGGATGCCATAGGATCGCTCATTGTTCGAGCGCCCGATTACACAAACAAGTTCTTTCCGAAGTACACGATCGAAGTCGGTTACGGCATGGCCATGCTTGGGCTTGAGGCGGTAGATCGTGAGGTGACCACCCCGCAGCAACGGAATCTCGTTGTGCGGTGCCGCGAAGAACTTCTTTTGGCCTACGCGGCGTTCAAGCGCGGCAATGATGAAGAGGGATTCCGCCTAGTCCAGAAGGCGGACCAGACGTTCGCAGCGTTGGGCTTTGCCCACGACACAGTCATCGTGGATTAGTCCGCTATTGGCCGATAGCGGACATTGGGGCAGAGCGGAAGCCGGATCGGATGCTAACGTCCGCTTTCGACCCATAGCGGACATTGAGATGGGGCAGGGGTCCACCCTTCGCCGGAGTGTGGCGTCAGACGTATAACCGGACCCCCGCGTCCGTCTATTAGGAAGTTAGGTCACTCATGATCGTTCCTAGATTTTTGGCTCTAGCACTAGCGCTCACTACGATCTCAAATGCCGTCGCTCGCGATCGCATGGTTGAGGGCTTCCCTGATCTGCCAAAGGACGCGGCCGAGGTAGCTGACCGCAGCCTCGCATGCATTCACTTCAGTGGGGAACTTGGCGGAACAGGCGACGAGCGCGATCGCTGGGTGACGGAGCAGCTCCGTGAACTTCGCTGTGATCGCGTTGAGAGGGACTTGCAGTCTGTGAAACACAAGTACCGCAACCAGCCGGAAGTTCTTAAGATCTTGGCCGAAGCCACCTATGACTAGTGGCCCAACGATCCGAATGTCGGCTTCTGGCCGATAGCGGACGTTCGGACGGACGGGCCCGCTGCGGCGATGTTAATGTCCGCTTTCGACCCAAAGCGGACATTCGGGAGTCTGCTACCGTCAGAGTGTGTTACGCCAAATAGGGTCCGAATAGAGCCGGTTATAGTGCCCAGTCTCAGCCTTGGGGAGGCGAATGGATCTGCGCGCAGTAATAGGAATGTGCCTTTCGATCGCACTGGTCGCTGGATGTAGCAAGCCAGCGCGAGGTGCCGCGGCGGAAGACCCTGTCGTTACTCCTTACATGTCCGTGAAGATGCCGACTGGAGAGTGGAAGCTGTACGCCAGCTCCGATGACGCAGTCACGTTCACGCGAGGTGGCGACGGCGACTCCTACGTCGCTTCAATCATGCTCTTTGGAATGGGACCAGCGAACACGCCGGAAGAATATGAAGCCTTGATCAGGAAAGGGGCCGCCAACGACGTCGACCCCAAGGATCCGGACCGGTACGAATTGCTGGAGCAATCCATCAAATATTCAAACGAACGCCCGTATCCGTGCGTTCGGTATCAAGCCGCATCGATGGACAAGAGCGCGCACGGCACCGTCGGGCCGCAAGTACTGGAACTGGCGGGACTTTACTGTCGCCACCCCATGGATGCGTCGGTCGGTGCGGTCATCATGTACTCCCATCGTGGCACGACGCGCCATGCGGACCTCGGAGCAAAAGCGCAGGCATTCATCGAGAACGCTGTTCTTCCGGGGCCGAAGTGACGGCATTTGACCCATGGCGGACATCAAGCACGACTGGCCGCCCCAGCGCTGGTAATGTCCGCTTTCGACCCTTAGCGGACATGGCGCTTGTCTGCTCCCTGGACTAACGGTCCCTCGTCGTCCCTTGCAGCGAGCCTACTCAACATGTCGTTCGACCTGCCCGAACTCCTTACGAGGAACCTCGCAGATGCAGAGGTGGAGGTCGTGGCCTGGTCTGCGGAGACCCGTGAACTGGTTCTTCGTGTCCGCAAAGAAATCGGCGGCGAATCGGGCTTCCTCCGTTTCTTAGAGGTTAGCCGCGTTAACTTGGCGCCACGTCTCACCATCTCCGGAATCTCCGTGAGCTCACCCGATTCCAGAGCGGTCACGTCGGAAGCTACCGAAGCCACCTTCGTTATAGAAGAAGCCTGGGGAGAGAACTATTACGTGATAGCAGAGGCGGTCGGCTATTCGGTCGAAGAATGAGGACAGCGACCCAACGTCCGCTTCTGGCCGAAAGCGGACATTGGCCGCACAGGGAGGCGAGGCGGGTGGTAGTGTCCGCTTGCGCCCCCAAGCGATCGTGTCTACCAGGGCCATTGAAGCGATGCGCAACAGCGTACTAGTCATTCTCGTCATGGTCGGCGGGTGTCATCCCACGGAAGAAGATCTCGCGTGCCAGAGATCCTCGCCAGCACGCATGACGCACCAAGCAACGGCAGGCGATCTGTCGGCGGTGAAGAAGGCGGCACGCGGCGGAAAGACGACTATCGAGGTTTTGGTAGGGGCCTCAGGCTCAAACGGATACCTGGCAGACGCCAAGGTCGTGAACTCAAGTGGGCAACCCGACCTTGATAAGGCAGCTATGTATGCCGTGCGGTACTCCGAGTTCGAGCCCGCTAAGTGCGATGGGACCTCGGTACCGGGTCGGGTTGTCGTTGAAGTATCGCTGCCATAGCAGCTATGTCCGCTTCTGGCCGATAGCGGACACTCCGCCGGCTTGGGGCACGTTGGCAGTGCTAAGGTCCGCTTTCGACCCAAAGCGGACATCTGCAATGCCGACGCCCAAAGCCACCAGTTGGCTGGACTGGAAACATTTGAGCTGGCGACGCCGCGGATTCCTTCTGGCGACTACGATCCTGCTTGTTTACATCGCATCGAGTCCGGTACTCGCGTCGGTTGTGCCGGTTCTCGATGCCGTTGGGATTGACGCGCTGCTCTATCTTTTCACGGCACAACTCAGCGTAATTCTCGGAAGAATGGCGCTGCCATTTGGCCGATCCATGTGCGGGCAATGGGTCGGTAGCATCATGCGATGCGTGGCTTATGCCTTTGGCTTCTGCATCGGGGGGTATTTGAGGGAGCTGGCGTGGAATACGCGTCACGCAGGATCAGCTGTTTGCTTCGCCGGGATGCCCTCACGGCGGTGGTAAGGTCCGCTTTCGACCCAAAGCGGACGTTCGATTCCGCGCCAAACGAGCCCCGCTGCATGAACTCGCATCGCGCGCGTCTGATATCCGGTTATCAACGAGGGGTAACGGGCGTTGCCCTTCTCGCAGTTGTCCTGATTACGGCCTGCACGCCCCGGAATCAAGCCGCCGACGACCTTCCGATCGTCCGCGTGAGCATTGGAATGAGCGCCGACGAACTTAAGTCCGGTTCCACCTACCCGTTCGACTTCGTACCAGCCAAGGCGGACGGTGACGATCTTCAGGCCTTCGGGATCTTTAGCCCGTATCGCCTCGTGTTCGTAGACGACGGCGCGGAACTCACGTTGGACGATCTGGGTGATGAACATGAGTTCACCAACATTACGGTGAGTCAGCGGGAAGTGAGCGATCTGCTCGTGACTCTGCAGAACGGCAGGACCAACCTGCACGATGCGATGGGACAAGCTCGCCGACTGCGCGAGTGGTTTATGCGTCAGGGGTATCGCGAAGAGGAAGGCTTTCTACTACATAAAAAGAACGGCACCAAGGTCCCAGGGTCGATCACGACTCTTGACCAGGCGGAGGCCGGGTTCCTGGATCCAGATCTCAAGCTCTCCGAAGCGGTGCTTTTCGGAATGCAAAAGAAGCACGTTAGCGTTGGCGTCAGTCTTTACAACACGCGGCGCATGCGTGCCCAGCAAGATGTCCGGTATGACGACGAGTCGGAAGTGGCCCAGGAAAGGCGCTACATGCTGACGATGTTTATCTTCAGGGAAAGCACTCCTAAGCCGGCGAGCGCCTCCAGTGCGGCCATGTCCGCTTCTGGCCGATAGCGGACATATTGCCGGGTCAAGGCAGCGGGGCGATGCTAATGTCCGCTTTCGACCCAAAGGGGGACATCAACTCAAGGGGGCGCTCCACCTTGGAGGCGCTGGATGTGCAACCGGACCCGCGGGGCCTTTAGTCAGGCAGACCATACGTGCGCAATTTCCGCTTCTTGTCTACAGACGTATTCACTATATTCCAGCGAGGTGTCGTGTTTCGCGGCCTAGTTGAAGTCGGCTCGGTTTCTACCGGAGACCGCATCAGTCTCGCGACGAGAAGTGGCCACTTAACTGCCAGCGTTGCTGCAATCGAACTCGACCGGAAGCTCATAGCTACTTCGGTCAACGGCGTGGAGCTTGGGCTTCTTCTCACAGACTTTGATCGCGAGTCGGTAGGTTCTCTCGTGCGGATTGTTGTTGACGATTCAAACGCCAGCGGGATCCCTTCGATCCAGACTGTTCTTGACGTAGAAATGCCGGTCATCCTGGAAGCCCCGGCTGAGTAGTTAGACGTGTCGTGCCCGCGGTTTTGACTGGCATTGGCCAATATCCGCTTCTGGCCGATAGCGGACGTTGGGCTGGGTGGGTTCCAGGCGGCAATGCTAGTGTCCGCTTTCGACCCAAAGCGAACACCAGGTAGTCATGACGCAAGGCGATAGATCATGGGCGATAGGTGCATCGGCCTCGCTCCTTCTAATCATGACTGCGCCAGGCTGCTCGCGCTCTCACGAGGCTGCGGAGCCGTATGGCGGCTACTACCGATCGGGCTTCGAAAGTTCGTCCTTCCATCCGGATGGCGTTCGGGAGCAATGGTGGCTTAAGGGGACGATCACCTGCAGCGGCCTCAATGTGGGGCCAGAGATCCATGGGTTCCCAGCGTCGAACTGGGTCCGTGTGTCCGTACGGGGCAAGCTTTCGGATAAAGGCACGTACGGTCACATGGGTGCTTATCAACGCGAGCTGTCGGTCCAGCAGGTACTTTCCTGCAGGCCCCTGCGACCGGGTGAGCGAGTTGACCTCTAGCGATCCGTCCGTGCATGTCGTTTCGCTGCGCCGCTGTCCGGCGCTGCACATGTCCGCTTCTGGCCGATAGCGGACGTTCGGCCGGAACGGCGGGCAGCTGGGCTGCTAATGTCCGCTTTCGACCCGAAGCGGTCATTCGCGGCGCGCGTATCGGGGGATACCATGCGACCTCTCACCGCGGACGGGTCGCGGCCTTTGACGGATCGAAAGAGCATGTTGCGACGCTGCAAAGTGGCACCTTGGGTGTTCCTGTCCTTCCTGTATGCGTTCGCAGTCCCGTGCACGGCGTCCGCTCCCTGGCAGCCTTCACCGGGGCATGATCAAGTACCCATCTGGCCGGGAGTTATTCCAGACGCAAGGGCGCTCGAGGAGCCCGAAGTATCCGGGGAAGCAACCAAGCGCCTCGTTGGCGGGAAGCGGTGGACGTTTGCCGCACAGGTGGCGCAACCGACGATGACGGTATACCCGCCAAACGCGCCGAACACGGGCGCAGCCGTGGTCGTGTTCCCCGGCGGTGGATACAACGTGTTGGCCATGGATCTGGAGGGCACTGAGATCTGCGACTGGCTAACCTCCAAGGGCATCACGTGCGTACTGCTGAAGTATCGAGTGCCGTGCGAGAAGTCAGGGCCCTATCGGAATTGCCTGACTGCACTGCAGGACGCACAGCGAACGGTAGGATTGGTTCGCCACCACGCTGATAAGTGGAACATTGATCCGCGCAGGATAGGCGTGATGGGGTTTTCGGCAGGCGGCCATATGGTCGTCGCAATGAGCACGCAATTCGACAAGCGTCTGTATCCGGAGGTCGATGCGGCGGATCGGGAAAGCTGTCGTCCCGACTTCGCCGTCGCGCTCTATCCCGGACACCTTGCCGCGCCAGCGAAGGGGTTCGCGCTCAACCCGGATGTCCAGATCACCAGTCAGACTCCGCCGACATTCCTGCTTCACGCCCAGGACGACCCGATCGACCCGGTCGAGAACTCCCTTGTCTACTACTCAGAGCTGCGGAAAGCAGGAGTTCCCGCGGAAATGCACGTGTTCGCCAAGGGCGGGCACGCATTCGGGCTGCGAGCTACGGGATCTTCAATCGACGAGTGGCCGACGCTCGTGGAGAGATGGTTGGGCTCGATCGGGATGATATCGAAATAGTCCAAGCTCGAATGTCCGCTCCTGGCCGTTAGCGGACATTGGGGCAGGGGGAAGCCGCCTCAGGTGGTAACGTCCGCTTTCGACCCAAAGCGGACATCATGGGCGCTGGCGGAAGATCGCCCCCTCACTTGAAGTCGAAAGGAACTCACGTGAGCGATTTCCCAGTGATTGAGTACGCATTGAAGACCATCTTCACCGTCGAGGCTGGCCTTTCCGAAGATGCCGCGATTCGGATGTACGTGCGGAGCACAGCTAATCGGGCGGGAAGGCTCAAAGAAGAACTGCGACAAGCCTTCGGGAGGAGTGATATCTCGTGGAAAGCGCTACTCCGTAACGAATCCTACGAGGTCTACGACGCCGAAACGGAGGCTGAAGCCATGGCATTCGCAAAGCGCATCCTTCTGGATCCCTTGCAATAGCGAGTAGTGTCCGCTTCTGGCCGATAGCGGCCATAGGGCCGAGCGGCCCCTCGGCCGCGGTGCTAATGTCCGCTTCCGATCCTGAGCGGACATTCTGGATCGGTGTCCAGGCTGCGGATGCCGGCTAGGTTGCAGGCGCGGCCTCCGGGAACTTCCAGGTGCCGGTCAGGACCTCGGCTCGTGGTCGGTACAGCCGCACCATGTAGTTCCAGCCCGCAGTAATCGGCAGGCAGTTGGGCACCTTGCCGTCGCAGCCGCCGAACTGCACCGTCACCGACCCGTCTTCGGCCTTCTGCGCGGTGATGTTGTTGAACGAGTACGCATTCTGCTGGTTGGCCTCGAAGTAGCCATTGGCGTTGTATACCGTGACCGACCAGAAGCCGTCGACCGGAACATCCTTCACAGTGAGCCGGTAGACGGTATTGCCGCCGTTCTTCTCCGGCGTCACGTTGAGGTAGATGGCGCCCTTCTCGGGGTTGCCGCCCCAGGCCGTCGCCACGCCGATGAGACGCCGCACCGGATCGACTTCGGCCTTGCTGCCGAACATATGGTTCTTGTCCGGCAGCGAATCGCCGAGCACGGTCAGCGCCTCGGTGAGCTTCTTCAGGCTCACCACGTCCCACTTGGGAACTTCGAATTGTCCAGGACCGCCGGGCTGGCTCACCTGGACTTGATCCTGATGGGCGTGCACCTCTTTCACGTCTTCCGCATCGTTCGGGTTGACCAGCATGCGCAACGCGGCCATCGCATAACGGGTGCCGATCTCTTTCCTGGTCAGCGTGTAGCGACCGGGTTTGTAGACGACCTGGTGGGTGTACTGGTCTTCATCAAAGACCTGCATCGACATGAAGCGATTGCCCACATCGGGTAACGTGATCGTCACAGGTCCGGCGTCCAGGTCGAACACGGCGCCGGAATAAAGCGTGTCGCGGTTCTGCCGCACCACCGTCTGCCTGTCCAATGGCGTGAGTTCGCGGTTGTGCTCGAACTTGCCGAAGCCGTCGTCCTTCACGACACCGGCAAAGGCGAGGTCGGTCGCCGCACGCCCGAAGTTGTCGGCATTAACCGGAATCGAGTCCGGCGCTGGCGCCTGGGCCGGAGCGGAGGAAGCAGGCGGCTCGGCGGACGACGCGGCGGCGGAAGCGGGAGGCGTGGCTTCCGGTGCCGGTTGTGGCTCGCGCTGGCAGGCCGCCAGAGCGAAGGCTGCTATCAAGGGGACAAAAGCGGTGATGCGCATGGGATGTCTCCGGGTTCCGTGGACCATCACTTGACTGGGTGTCGCTGATCTCTCGTGTTTCGGCTGCGTAGCGCGTTCTTCACTTTGCCGGCATGGCCAACCAACCAACCGTTGGCACCTTGACCTCGCTGCGTGATAGGCAGGTGAACGACCGCTACTGGCCGTTAGCGGACATGGGCGCTGTCAGGCCGCAGGGCGGTGCAAATGTCCGCTTACGATCCGAAGCGGAAATGGAAGCGACATGCCAGATCCACGCAAGATAGTGCTGCACTCGATAGCCGGCTACAGGCCTGAGCTCGCGCGGCACGCACCGGCGCATCCACTAGCACGGCGCCTGCGGCACCACGCTGCGTCCATTCGTTGCCGAGTCCATGGCGGCCTGCAGGATCGCCATGACGGCGATGGCCTCCTCGGGTGAAACGGGGTTGGGACCGTTGCCCGCCATGGCCTCCGCAAGTTCGGCGTAGAAGCGCGACTGGTCGCCGGATAGTGCGGGGCGCGTCTGGACGGCGTCGTCGTCGCATCGCCATTGCAGCGGGTCGCGATCGACGCCCCATAGCGGATCGCCCGGACGCACTCCCGCGAGCAGTTGCGATTCCTGTGGGTCGGGTTGCGCCTTGATCAGCGAACCTCGCGTGCCGTGCACGACGAAGCGCGGGCCGGGAATCGCCGCGAGCATCCCCACTTGCATTACCGCGCGCGTCTCGCCGAAAGACAGCACGACGTGCGCCCAGTCGTCCGTCGTCGCGCCGTTGCGTTGTCGCGCGAGGCTCGCCTGCACGGCATCAGGCCAGCCGAACAGGGACAGCGCCTGGTCCACCAGGTGCGGTCCCAGGTCCCACCACAAGCCCGTCGCGGCACCGGGCAGTTCGCGCCATCGGTCGCGCACCTGGGGGCGGAAGCGTTCGACGCGCGATTCGAAATGCCGCACGTCGCCCACGAGCCCGTCCTGCATCGCCTGGCGCACGGTCAGGAAATCGCTGTCCCAGCGCCGGTTATGGAAGACCGAAAGAAGCCGGCGCTGCGCCCGCGCGGTTGCAAGCAGTTCCATGGCTTCCGTCAGGCTCGGCGTCATGGGCTTGTCGACGACCACGTGCTTGCCCGCGCGAAGCGCGGCCTGCGCCAGCGGAAAGTGCGTGTCGTTGGGCGTGGCGATCACGACCAGGTCGATGTCGGCATCGACCACTGCGCGCATCGGATCGCTCTCGACGGCGACATCGGGCAGGTCGGCCCGTACCTGCCCGGGACGGCTGGAGGCGACCGTCGTCAGCGACAGGCGTGGCACGGCCCGCATCAGTGGCGCATGGAATGTACGCGCGGCAAAGCCGTATCCGATGAGGGCGACGCGGATCGGATGGGATGCATGGTTCATTCGGGACGGCCGGTCTGAGGCGTAGCCCGGGATTGTGCATCCTGCGACCGTAAAACCGTGCCACTACGCTGGGCCGGATGCGGCGCGCTTCGCACCGGACCCGAAGTTGGAAGCATCGCATTGCCGATGCACGCTTCGCGCTGCGTGCAACTGCCTAATCCAGCTTCCTCCACACGGAAATCGGGATCGCGCCGTCAGGCCTGGGCGGCACGCGGTACGTCAGCACACCATCGGCCAGCGTGTATTCGCGCTGCTGGTTCGCGCCTTCCCAGTTCGGGAACGAAGCGCCTTCGATGCGGAAGCTGAGCGTATGCCGCTGCGCGTCGACCACGACCGTTCCGTAATGCGTGCTGGAACCGAGCACGGCCGATTCGTATTCGTCGGTCTTCCCGCGTGCCTTGTCGCCCGAGGCGAAGCGCAGGCGTTCGGATTTGAATATCTGCAGGGAATAGCGCCCCTGCGAGTCGACGATCAGGCGCCCGGTGGGCGAGGCGCCGTAATCGGCGACGCGCTCGCCATCCGGCAGGAGTCTCTCGGCGGCCACCAGCGTCCAGGTGCCGCGTAGCGGCGATTCCGGCGTGGCGGGGAGGGCATCGCGCGCGGCTAGGCTGGCGAGCATCGCGAGTGTCGTGATGAGGATCGATTTCATGGCGGACGTGCTCTGGCGGAGTAGGTGTACCGTACGCTGTACCCGTCATTCGATAAATGCATCTATGATGATATCTGTCATTGCCAAAGCGAATGATTTGATGAAACCCCTCGATATAGGCGCGGTGCGGGCCTTCGTGATGGCGGCGGAGCTGCAGAGCTTCACCCGCGCGGGCGACGTGCTGGGAACCACGCAATCGGCCATCAGCATCAAGCTGGGCAAGCTGGAAAGTCAGCTCGGCAGGCGGCTGATGGAACGTTCGCCGCGACACGTCCGCCTCTCGGCCGAAGGGCTCGCCTTCCTCGATGCGGCGCGTGAGCTGGTCGAGGCCCACGATCGCGCCGCCGCATCGTTCGACATCGAGGAACGCAGGCTGGTGGTCGGCGTGAACCATGCATTGCTCGGCAGCGAACTGCCGTCGCTCCTGCGGCGCATCAACGCGCACGATCCGGGCCTGCGCGTGGAGATGCGCGTGGGTGGAACGCGCGACCTCATGGCCCTCTACGACCAGGGCGAAATCGATGCTGCCTGGGTGTTGCGGCCGGACGATCGTCGCAAGCGAGGCAAGGCGGTCTATGCCGAGCCGTTCTCGTGGGTGGCCGCGCCGGGATGGCTGCCTGCCCAAGGCGAACCGCTACCGCTGGCCACCCAGGGCAAGGCCTGTCGCATTCGCAATGCGGCGACGGGAGTCCTGGACAAGGCCGGAATCGAGTGGACGGAAATCTTCATCGGCAAAGGCGCCGCCACCATCGGAGCCGCTGCGGCGGCGGGCATGGCGGTCGCGATCATGGCGAGCCGCACCGCGCCTTCGGGTACGGTCGATATCGGCGAAGCGCTGCGCTTGCCTCCGATTCCCGCGCAGGACGTGATGCTTTACAGCAGCCTCAACGACCGGCGTTCGCGCGAGGCGTTGCGGTTGATGTCGTTGGCTTTCCAGCAGGGGCGCTGATGCAGGCCACTGGAAGGATTGCCGCTGCTAATGTCCGCTTTCGACCGAAGCGGGCATCGACCCCTGGGAGATCTTCCGATGCCTCCGATATCGACACTCGTGGAAAACCACTTTCCCTCTGGCAAGTTGGAGTCGCGCTGGACGGAAATGGATGGAAAGAAGGCCGGGCTTCTTCAGAGATGGACGGAAAGCGGCGCGTTGTTCTCTGAAGTCGAATACGTGGACGGCGTTCCGAATGGGGCGATACGCCAGTGGACGGAAGCGGGGGCGCCAACTTTGCTGGCGACAGTCTCGGGAGGCGAGTTCAACGGCCCCTACAAAAGCTGGTGGAACACGGGTCAGCTGAAGGAGGAAGGCGTGTTCGCCAATGGAAGGCGCGTGGGACGATACGTCTGGTACAGAGAAGATGGCTCTATATGGCACAGCGAGGTTTATCCCGGAACCGATCAGGATTTCTGATGTCCGCTCCTGGCCGATGGCGGAAGTTCGGCCAGCCGAGCCCGCTTTGGCGATGCTAATGTCCGCTTTCGACCCAAAGCGGACATCGCATGTCTCCGGGTTCCTCATTCGAAAGGCGCACATATGGGCAAGGAAGCACGGGGCATAGTCTCTGCAGCGAAGATCTCGATTCTCAAGTCGGCGGTCGACAAGGCCAGGCTTTCCCTCGTTATCACGCCGTTTCTGCTCGCGGGCTGCGTGGACACGATATTCGGCTGCCGGGACGATCTCCTCACTGACGTGGCGACATCACCCGACGGTAAGTACAAAGCCGTAACGCGGGAATGTGGCTGCGGAGCCTCGACTTCAACGTACATATTGACCGCGGTCGTCGCACAAGATCAGCAAGAGAGCTGCGAAGCGCTGCGTGAACATTGGGTCGCTTCGATGAGGGCGAGCACGCACGGAGGGGACCCCGGTAGGGTCGAGACTCATTGGATCGATCGCAGCAACCTGCTTGTCCGCTTGGAGCACAGGCAACTCTACAATCTGGACAACTACCGTAGGGACAACCAAGGGCAGCTGTATGACGTGCCCGGGCCGAACATCACGGTGCACGGCGACCTGTGAGACGACGTCCGGCGAGGGCAGTTGTCGGGCGATCGAAACGGATGTTCGGATAACGTCCGTTTCTGGCCGATAGCGGACGGTCGGGCGGGACGGCTCTCCGGCGCGTCTGGAAGGCATGACAGGTGCGAGGTCCGCTCCCGGCCGATAGCGGACACGTCGACTTCACACTCGCCCCATGAAGAGCGCACTTACAGACGCGAGACTGGCTCCGAATCCAGGCAACGCGCGGCCGTCGATAACCTCCTGTTCAAGCGGCGGGGAAAGTGCCGCGAACTGCCGTCGGCGGTGCAAGAGATAACAGTCATGTCGCGATTGATGCTTTTGACAGGTGTCTTCCCGTTAATGCTTACGGCATGCTTCGGCTCGGACCCCGAGCACACTCCCTATTACCCGCAAGCCAATGGCGACAAGCCTGAAATATTCGAGCTTGGTTCTGTCCAGGTGTGCGAGGACGACGTGGAGGCAATTCGTGGGGTTGAGCGCTTCGCCAGCCGGTTCGGGATGCTCACTCATGAGATTGCGGATCCGGGAAGGCGGATCATTGCGGTCTTTACGCTTGGCGAGCCGATGCAGGCGCATATGATGGTAGAGCGCATTTACAGACACCGCGTTCGAATTGGCATTTCCACTTTCCGCGGATACTCAACCGGAATCGTCGAAGCGGCTCGCAAAAGCAACTTCTGTAGTAACAGCCGGTCGTCACCTGGCCATTCGTCCAGGTCGACGCCGGCACGGCTCGAGCATATCGACGGCGTTGGACCGCTGCTGGCCGTTAGCGGACGCTGGGCTCGGCGAGCCGGCTGAGACGGTGCTAATGTCCGCTCTCGACCCGAAGCGGACATTCCGTGAGAGACATCTGGTTCTACCTGGGGCTCGCGTTTGTAGTTGGCTTGGCGATGCATTGCTTGTGGCTCGGAATCAAGGCGTTGCGAAGTGGCACGGTCGAGTCCCCCACCGTCCTCAGCCTCGGCACAACCAATCGCGCAGACGCTCCAGTCAGGTATTGGCTTCAAGTCGCTTTCTGGATCTTTGGCGCAGTCGTATTCGGATCCCTTGTCGTAAGAGGGCTGCGCGGGATCCTGGGAACCTAGCGCGAACGCCCGCTCTGCCGATTGCGGACGTCGGCTGGTCTAAGACGCCGCCCGCGGTGCTAATGTCCGCTTCCGACCCAAAGCGGACACTCAGTCGGGGAAGGTGGCGTGTTCTACATCGACGTGAAATGGCACCACACCAACCCTGATGATCCATCACGCCTAGTATCCGAGCTGGACGAGGATCGCTGGGAGGTGCGGAAGCTTGAGTTCTACACCGATGGACGTGTTGGATTTGCTTCGGAGAAGAGCGCCACTTTGGGCGCAGCCCTCAGTCTTGAACCGCTACCATCCATAGACGAGATCAACTGCGACGCACAGTTTGATGCCCAGTCGGTCGCCGCGGAAACATTCGAAGCACTATGGCGGGTGCACGGGCACAGCTAGTGCTATCAGGTTTCCGTTCTCGGGCAATCGGGCCGCTTCATGCTCATGCCGAAGGGCATCAGTGTCCGCTCCTGGCCGAAAGCGGACTTTTGGGGCAGGGCGGAGGCCAGATCGGATGCTTATGTCCGCTTTCGACCCAAAGCGTGCATTCAGTCCGTCGGCAGAATTGAGCCCGGCCACGGGCTGCAGCGGGGATAGGCATGCCAACACAAGTAACCTTGGAAGAAGACGAAGCCTTGGTGCTGTTCGAACTGCTTGCCTCGGGCCGGCTTACGGACGGCGTCGATATACCAGAGCGAAACGCTCTTTGGGCACTAGAAGCGGCTTTGCAAAGGCAGCTTGCTGCGCCTTTCTCGGCGGACTACACAGCACAGCTAGAGCAAGCGAGGACGTCATTGGTAGCTCGTTCCGGCGACTGATGCTGGAAATCGCCGGTGTCCGCGTCTGGCCGATAGCGGACGTTCGGCCGGACGGCCGGCAGCGGGGCTGCTAATGTCCGCTTTCGACCCACGGCGGACACTGCGCGGGTCGAACAGCGATCGAGGGGGGTTTTTGACGTCATCGCATTCGAAGATCTTGTTGCTTGGCGCCGTGCCGCTACTCGGCGGCTGCTGCTATTTCGTGCCGTGCCACCCCGCGGGCTATATGGTCGGGACGGTTGAGGATGGCGTGTCCAGGCAACCTATCTCCAATGCCAGCGTGCGCCTGTATCACTACCAGGCACACACATCCCAGTCCGGGTGTTTTGCACTTGGTGGTGCCGATGCGCTCCCGTTCGAGTTCGGCGTTACGGCCCCAGGCTACAAGCCCGTGCTTGTCGAAGCTGTTTCCGGTTCACACCAGGCAAAAGTGACGCTGATGCCGAAGAGCAGCACCGGTCATAGCGCTTCGAAGCTCATCGAGATTTCGCGGGACAGGTACGCCGAGCTGTCAGAGGATTGCCGCCAGTCCGGAGAGTCCGCGTCTGGCCGATAGCGGACGGGATGGGACGGCCCGCGGCAGGGCTGCTAATGTCCGCTTTCGACCCAAAGCAGCCATTTCGAAGAGGAATATCCTGGAGCTACCTCATACCCGGGAGTCGGTGTTGGAAGCGCTGCGCTGGGGCACGATTCCCGACAGCGCACCACATACGCACAAAGAGATAGCGGAATGGTGCGACCAGTTCTGGTGCCATTTCATGGACGTGGATGCGCCGGCTGAGATCGATCTTCTTCTACCGATCCTTGCTGATGTCGACGTCCAATGGGATCTCTTCCTGGCCAACACCTACACGTTTGAGCAACTACGCGTGCTCAACCTCAACGACGTGAGGTTGCCTGTTGAGTGGTTCGAGGATTGGCTCAGGCAAGCGCACCTGAAGTCCGGCCCATGACGGCTCCTGGCCGATAGCGGACACTCCGCCGGCTTGGGGCACGCTGGCAGTGCTAAGGTCCGCTTTCGACCAAAAGCGGACATCACGGCCCGGTTTCGGGCTGGTCGCTGCGGCGGGCTAAAGCTGCCACCGACCGTCCGATTCGTCTTCACGCAACCTTATCGAATGCACGCGTCCACTCCATCGGCGGCCGCAGTGCGGCCAACCACGGAGGATTGGCCATGCGTCAGTGGAAAGCGATTGCCGTACTTGTCGTGCTGTCGTGCGCGGCGTGCAGTAAGCATGATGAAGCGCCGCCAACGACGTCCCAGGCGGACGCGAGCAGCCAGGCTCCGGCGGCTCCGGCGGCCCCGCCTGCCGCCCCGGCACCCGCAGCACCCGCACCGGTGGCCGGCGCCACCGTCGTCACGCCGGACAACTTCGTCCGCGCCGAATCCGATACGTACATCGGGCGCTTGGCGAAGGAAGCCGGAGGCCTCGGCAAACTTTTCCACCATCGCGAGCCCGCGTCGGTTGACGATCAGTCGATCGTGCGCCTCAATCGCGACACGCTTTACAGCTTTGCTATCGTCGATCTTGACGTCGGACCGGTCACGGTGACGTTGCCCGAGGCCGGCAAGCGTTTCCAGTCGTTGATGTTCGTCAATCAGGATCATTACAGCTGGACCGAATACGGCGCCGGGAAGCACACGCTTACGCGCGACAAGGCAGGCACGCGCTACGCCGTAGTCGGCATCCGCACGCTGGTTGATCCGAACGATCCGAAAGACGTCGATGAGGTCCATCGCCTCCAGAATGGGATTGCGGTCGAGCAGAAGGGCGGGCCCGGCACGCTCGAACTTCCGCAGTGGGATGCCGTAAGCCAGGGCAAAGTGCGCGATGCGCTGACCGCGCTGGGCGCGACGACCACCGGCTTCAAGCACGCTTTCGGCATGAAGGGTCAGGTAGATCCCGTGTACCACCTGATTGGCACTGCGACCGGGTGGGGAGGCAACGCGGACAAGGACGCCACCTACCTCAATTTCACTCCACAACGTAACGACGGAAAGACGGTCTACCGCCTGCGCGTGAAGGATGTTCCGGTGGACGCGTTCTGGTCGGTGAGCGTCTACAACGCGAAGGGCTACTACGAGAAGAATGCGGAGAATGCATACAGCATCAACAGCCTGACGGCGAAGAAGGAGGCCGACGGCACCGTCGCGATCCAGTTCGGCGGGTGCGACGGCAAGATAGCCAACTGCATTCCGGTTGTCCCCGGCTGGAACTACACAGTGCGCCTGTATCGCCCGCAGAAAGCCATCCTCGACGGAACGTGGACGTTTCCGGAACCTGAGCCGGTCTAAGCGCGCAGCAGGAGCACTTCGCCGATGTCCGCTTCCGGCAGCGGACATCGGCACCCCTCACCCATCCGACCGGTCTCCCGCCTCGCGCACTTGAATCGCCTCGTGCGCGCCGGCAGACTCGGCCCGGGGAGAACCAGGGGAAGCAGGGATGAAGCCGATCGCGTGGATGGCGGTGCTGCTGTCGTGCATGGTGACGCCCGCATGGGGCGGGAAGTTCGACGCAGGCGATACCCTCAAGCCCGACGAGGGCATCGTTCTGACGAACATGACGTGCGGTAGCCCGGTCGCCGGGGTGCAGCTTTATGCAGAAGGCGTGTCGAGCGGCGGCTTCTTCGGGTTGCTCAAATCCGACGCCGCATTCGGATGCAAGACCCCCGGGCGAGTTCCGTGACCCCTTCCCAAGTTCGATGCGCAGCAGGTTCGCCGGACTGACACGCGACGATCGCTATTGGCCATAGCGGACATCTGGCGGGCGATGCGGGGGTGGGTGCTAATGTCCGCTTTCGACCCAAAAGCGGACGTTCCAGTGGTGAAGTCGACTCCCCAATCTTGCATACGCCAGGTATCGACCCGCGTTGCGAGAGCCTTCAAGGCCGATGGCTTCCGCCGTAATGCTCCCCACCTGTGGCGAGAGCGAAACGACTTGGTCAACATCGTCAACTTCCAGGCAAGCCGGTGGGGTTCTGCTGAAGCGGGAAGCTTCACAATCAACCTTGCCTCGACAAACCGCCACTTGTATTCAACGTGGACGGGCCGGATGTTTCCGGCGAATCCAGGCGTCGCGACATGGCCAGTGCACACCCGCATCGGCGCATTGGCCGGGAGGACCGATCTTTGGTGGGACGTCGATGAGTCGACCGATGCAAGCGCGCTGGCAGAACTCATCGTCGATTCCTTTCGGCCGGGCATCCTCGAATGGTTCGAGGCGATCCCATCGTTGGCCGCGCTCGATTCGAGGCTTTCGACGTACCGCAAGTATGGCGACGTTCCGGGCGTGCACGAAGGCCAGCTGCCGCTGATCCAAGCGATAATCAAGCGGCACTCCGGCGACGTGCTGGCGGCCGGTCAATGCCTTGAACGTGCCTCGGTCGCGTCGCGAGGAACGGGTTTCGCACAGACTGTCTCGACGATTGCCGAAAGACTTGACTACGGGATTCCATGAGCCTTCCGCACTTCAAATATCACCCGGATCCCGTGGCCACCGGAAGCGTGGTGGCAACTACCGCGCAGTGCCAGTGTTGTGGCCAGGCGCGCGGCTTCATTTACACCGGACCGGTGTACGCCGAAGAGGAACTTGAGGCGTCGCTGTGCCCTTGGTGCATCGCCAACGGGGCGGCGCATGCGAAGTTCGGCGCCACGTTCACAGATGAGGATGGCATCGGTGGTTGGGGTGATTGGGACCCGGTCCCGGCAGAGGTGGTCTTGCAGGTCGCCGAGCGTACGCCTGGTTTTGCAGGCTGGCAGCAGGAACGCTGGTGGACGCATTGCGGTGATGCTGGGGCCTTCCTGGGTCGCGCAGGGCACAGCGAGCTGCTAGCTCATGGCGAGGACGCCCTTCGGGCCATACAGCTGTCCATTGGTCTTCCCGCAGGTCCCAAGTGGGAGAAGTTTCTCGGGATACTGGACAAGGACGGCTCGCCGACTGCTTATGTGTTCCGCTGTTCCGTGTGCGGAATGCTGGGTGGTTACCACGACTTTGATTGAGCACCCGGAAGTCCCGCCGAGCCAGCCCCGACGTCAGTGCTGATGTGTATCGTCGAGCCGCGGCCAGCCACGATGTAACTCACGCCCAGGGAGGGAGCAGGGATGCTGACGAACGAAGAGCTCAAACATGGCTATTGGGGCGCCAGGCGCCTGGCGGGCGCTCTTCCCGACATCCCCGTCGTCCACCCGGATGACTTCAAGGGCGGTGACACCCTGGTGCTTGCGTGCACTCAGACCAACCTGGCTACCTCCGAGCAGCGCAGGCTGGTCAAGGCATGGTGCGTGTCATTGCCGCAGCTGAAGCTGAAGACCTTGATGTTCACGACAAAGGTCAACCAGGAGCTCTTCGATGCTGCCGTTCAGGTCAAAGGCCTCGACGCGCTCAGCATCAAGTGGAGCTCGATCAAGTCGATATCGTCCATCGTCGATTGCGCTTCCCTCACCGCGTTGAATCTGGGGAGCAGCCCCTCCCTGACGGGCCTGGACCATCTCACGGGCCTTGCCCGGTTACGAAGCCTATGCATCGAGAATGTAAGGGAGGCCCAGGATCTTGCTTTCGTTCAAGGCCTCCACGGGCTCGAAGAATTCGGCGCGTCGGGCAGCATGTGGACGGATCTGAAGATCGAGAGCCTCTGGCCTCTGAACCAGATGCATGGCCTGGAGCTGCTCTGGTTGGTAGGCGCAAAGGTTCTGCGGGACGGACTCCTTCCGCTGCATGGTCTGCGAAGCCTCACAACCCTCAACTGCGCGTACAACTTCCGAGGTTCCGAGTTTGCTGCCCTGCGCGCGGCGACTCCCTCGCTCAGGTTTGGCAGTCCGTTCGAGCACGAGATGATCGAGCAGTATTGTCCCGGCTAGCGTAGGCGGTGCTAATGTCCGCTTCCGACTCGAAGCGGGCGCGCCACAAGGATGTTCATGTCAGGGATTTACGAGTTCTTCTTTGGCGGTACTCGTGGTTTCAATGATGCCGAGGCCAAGCTGCTTTCGTCGCTTGGTGATGCGTTGCCTGCGCGAGATCAGGAAGTTCTGTCTCAGCAGATCAATTTGGTCAGAAAGGTGCAGCGGCAACACCAAGAACGGTTGGTGGTGGTCTACTACAGGAAGAACGTAGCCCTGCCGAAGCTTCCATATCCTGGCGATGCGTATTGCCTGGCGACCATCACCTACAGGTCCGAAGGACGCGCAAAGAAGACATCGCTGGTGCTGCACGACGGTCGCTTCATGACGTTCGAGCGGAATGTTCCGCGTAAGCTTTCCGAGATCGGCGAGCCTGTTTCTGTTGTTCTACATCCCAACAGGTTCAAGAGCGTCGCTCCGGAGATCGATGCGGAGGAGCATGGCGAACCCATCGGCTAGCACCGAAGCGCCCGTACTAATGTCCGCTTTTGGCCGAAAGCGGACATTGGCCGCACAGGGAGGCGAGTCGGGTGGTAGTGTCCGCTTCCGCCCCCAAGCGATCGTGTCTATCAGGACCATTGAAGCGATGCGCAACAGCGTACTAGTCATTCTCGTCATGGTCGGCGGGTGTCATCCCACGGAAGAAGATTTCGCGTGCCAGAGATCCTCGCCAGCACGCATGACGCACCAAGCAACGGCAGGCGATCTGTCGGCGGTGAAGAAGGCGGGACGCGGCGGAAAGACGACTATCGAGGTTTTGGTGGGGGCCTCAGGCTCAAACGGATACCTGGCAGATGCCAAGGTTGTGAGCTCAAGTGGGCACCCCGACCTTGATAAGGCAGCTATGTATGCCGTGCGGTACTCCGAGTTCGAGCCCGCTAAGTGCGATGGGACCAGACCTCGGTACCGGGTCGGGTTGTCGTTGAAGTATCGCTGCCATAGCGCTATGTCCGCTTCTGGCCGTTAGCGGACGTTCGGAGGGACGAGCCCGCTTTGGCAATGTCAACGTCCGCTTTCGATCCAAAGCGGACATGCAAAACCCTGCCATGTCCCGCTCTTGACCGCCAGGATGGAGATCCAGATGAGGTTCCGGCTTATCACCACCTTGCTGGTGGTCGTACTCGCTTCAGCGTGCTCTCAGCAGTCAATGACTTCGCCCGCTCAGCTGGATGAGGCCTCTCGCGTCTTGATGGCGCAGTGTCCATTGTATGTGCGCGACATTCTGATCGACGGACGCCCGGCCGGGATTCCCTTCATTCGGCCCGAGCACATTGCGCGATTGGATGCGGCGTCGAAGTCATACCCGGAGGAAAGCCCCGGAATGCTTGTGACTTTGACCTCCGACGGTGAAGAGCAAATGCGCCGTCATTCCGAACAGAGTAGTGGGCGGACTGTCGCTGTCTTCTGCGGGAGTACGGAGATATCGCGAGCCACGATACACCCGCCAGTCGGGAATCCCTTCAAGGTGGAACTCCTCGAGGAAGGCGCATAGAGGTTGCCGCCCAGTCTGGCCGTCAACTACGTCCGCTTCTGGCCGATAGCTGACGTTCGGCCGGCACGGCCGGCGGCAGGGCTGCTAATGTCCGCTTTCGACCCGAAGGGGATGTTCGGGCTCTGCTGACTACGGGATGTTGGATCCGCAATGAGAGTCTCTTTCCTTGCCTTAATTGCGATTCTGACGACGCCCTCGATTGCGTCCTGCAACAGATTCGAAGAGGTCAGTCCGTGCGCTCCTGACTTGTTGACGGCGACCCCGCTACCTCCGCCGGCTCTGCCACCATCCACCCGCAAGTACATCGGGAGCATCACGGTCGCATTCGTGGTGGATCGCTCGGGCAAGGTCGTTGATCCACGTATCGTCGCTTCCGATCTGCATCTAGATGGAGGCACCCCATTGCCCCAATCGGAATACGAAGGCGTTTTGCTGTCGTCGATACAGGCACGGGTCTATCCGAAGCAGAAGCAGCGTTGCTTCCAGGAAGCGGGCCTTTGGATCAACTGACGGTGAGTTCGTGAATGACCGCTTCTGGCCGATAGCGGACATTCTGCTCGGCTGGCCGGAGGCGGCGGTGCTAATGTCCGCCTGGGCGAGGCGATCAGGACCTCGGCCATGCAATGATCGACATTTCAAGGCAGCTGGAGCCGCGAGCCGGCGTCAGCCGGCGATGATCGCGATCCGGCGCAGCCGCCTTGAAAGCTTCGCGTTCCAGTACGACGTCCGCGTCTGGCCGTCAGCCGGCACTCGGAAGGGCGGGTTGCCATCGGAGGACACGAATGATCCAACTCCCCACAAGAGACCCATGCGACCTGTGCGAAGTAGCAGGTCGCGAAGACCGGTGGGCGATCATCGAAGAGGGCGAACACACGCTGACCGTCATCAACCCATGGCAATTCGAAGTGGGGCAGTGCTGCGTCATCACGCGCAGGCACGTCGCGACGATCCTGGAGCTTTCCGGGCAGGAGCTTGGCACCATCCTGTTCGCGGCCAAACGCGTCGCGCAGGCGCTCGTTGAAAGTTATCGGCCCCTCGGGATCCTCACGTTCCAGAACAACGGCGTCTACAGCGGGCAGGAAACGCCGCACTTCCACTTCCACGTCGTGCCCCGGCAGGCGGGCAGCGATTGGGGCATCGGTCCACCGCAGCTGGCGACCTTCGATGGCGCCGGACGCGAACGCGGTACGCCGCACGATCGAAGCGGCGATGCGCAGCGTCGCGAGCGGGTCCAGGTTTCTGCCCGGCAACTTGCGCGAACCGCGGAGCTGATTCGTTCAAACCTGCCGGCGTAGCTGTGTATCCGGGCCGGGACGGGCGTCGCGGCCGAGATCGCCCTGAACTCCCGGCAACGAAGTCACATGGGCCAAGGGCCATTACCGGGCAGGGCGCGACGCTCCTAAGGTGATCTTCGCTGGTCACAAGATCGTCACGGAGCGGCCACGATGCCCGACGAGCACGACGAGGCTGTCCTTCAGACACTGCTGGACCGGTTGCTCCGGTTCCGTCTTCCGCGCCTGCTCGCGGTCAAGGCGCGCGTGGACAAGGGCGAGCGGCTGACCGACGAGGACATCGGTTTCCTCAAGGCGGCGATGGCCGATGCGCAGGACGGCCAGCAGTACGTCGCGCGCAATCCCCGCTTCCATGAACTCGGTGCGCAGATCGCGCAGCTCTACGGCGACATCGTCAACAAGGCCGTGGAGAACGAACAGAGCCATGGCAACCCTTGATGCGCCGTTGCCACGGGCGAAATCGCTGCGCGCCGACACCGTCGCGGGGCTGACTGCCGCTGCCGTCGTCATTCCAAAGGCGATGGCCTACGCGACCATTGCCGGCCTTCCGATCGAAGTCGGCCTGTACACCGCGTTCGTACCGATGCTGGTGTACGTCTTCCTCGGCACCTCGCGCCCGTTGTCGGTAAGCACGACCACCACCATCGCGATCCTCACCGGCGCGGAGCTGACCACGCTGGTTCCCGACGCCGATCCGGCGCGGCTGATCACCGTCACCGCGACACTGACGCTGATGGTCGGTGTGCTGCTCATCGCCGCATCGCTGCTGCGGCTGGGTTTCGTCGCCAACTTCATTTCGCTGCCGGTGCTGGTGGGCTTCAAGGCCGGCATCGGCACGGTGATCATCGTGGACCAGTTGCCGAAACTGCTGGGCCTGCATTTCGACAAGGGCCCGTTCCTGCACAACGTCGGCGAGGTGGTGCGCGGGCTGGGGCATGTGTCGTGGCCGACGCTGGCCGTCGGATTGGGAACGATCGCGGCACTGACGCTGATCGAACGCTTCCGTCCACGATGGCCAGCGCCCTTGATCGCGGTGGCCGCGGCCATCGCGGGCGCCGCGTTGTTCGGTTGGGGCAGTCGCGGCATCGACCTGGTCGGCACCGTGCCCAGCGGCCTGCCTGCGCTGACGATGCCCGATTTCGCGATGGCGAAGGAACTGTGGGCCGGCGCATGCGGCATCGCGTTGATGAGCTTCACCGAAACCATCGCCGTCGGTCGCGCGTTCCAGGCGAGCGACGAACCGCTTCCGCGCGCGAACCGCGAACTGCTCGCCACCGGCGCGGGCAACCTCGCCAGCGCCTTCTTCGGCGCGATGCCGTCCGGCGGCGGCATGTCGCAGACGGCGGTGAACCGTCGCGCGGGCGCCCGCAGCCAGATGGCGCAGGTCGTCACGGCCGGCGCGACGGTCGCCACGATGCTGCTGCTTGCGCCGATGATCGGCCTGATGCCGCACGCGACGCTCGCCGCGCTGGTGATCGTGTACTCAGTCGGCCTGATCCATCCCGCCGATTTCCGCGCGATCGCGCGGGTACGGCGCACCGAATTCGTGTGGGCGCTGGCCGCATTCGCGGGCGTGATGCTGCTGGGCACGTTGAAGGGCATCCTGGTGGCCATCATCGTGTCGCTGGTCGCGCTCGCACAGCAGGCCGCGGATCCGCCCGTGCGCATGCTCGGGCGCAAGCGGGGCACCAACGTGTTCCGCCCGCTTTCCCCCGAGCATCCGCAGGACGAGGATTTCCCCGGTCTGTTGCTGCTGCGGCTGGAAGGCCGGTTGTTCTTCATGAACGCCGAACGCGTGGCGGAAAAGATCCGGCCGCTGATCGCGCAACACCGTCCGCGATTCGTCGTGCTGGATCTGTCCGGCCTGTTCGACCTGGAGTACTCCGCGCTTAGCGCGCTGATCGAGGCCGAGCGCCGTCATCGCGCCGCCGGCGTGCAGCTGGTGCTGGCCGGCCTGAATCCCGACGTGCGGGCGATGGTGCTGCGCTCGCCGCTGGGCACGGTGCTGGGCACGGAGTTGATGTTCCCGAATCTGGAGACGGCGG
>Ga0209564_1001181_pt1 | contig 30229 bp, 31 predicted proteins | sample AraplaCol_mMF_r2_FD_184272 | JGI IMG/M metagenome (GOLD analysis project Ga0209564, IMG submission 184272) | Arabidopsis root microbial communities from North Carolina, USA - plate scrape MF_Col_mMF_r2 (SPAdes) (version 3) | ecosystem: Host-associated > Plants > Roots > Endosphere | place: USA...
CAGCAGCGCGCCTGGAAGAACCAAATCGCTCCCCAGGGCCACACCCGACAAGGCGCACACCAGCAAAAACCACGATGCGTCGCCCGCGCCCAGCCGGCTCGCCCCCCAGAAAACGGCAATGGACAACAACATCCCAAGGCGCCAGCTGCGCGCCAGCCCCCGGTGTCCGACGAGGCGCAACCAGATCGGCATGGACAGCGCACCGCACACAAAGTAAAGCCCTAATGCGGCGGACTGCATGGCCTCACTGGCCCGCAAACGGTCTTGCAGAAAAAACAGCACCAGCGTGGCCGGGATGGCGCTGGCAATGCCGTTGATCAGGTACACGCCCAGAAGGCGGCGAAAACCGGGATTGCGCAACGGGCGCCAGAGCGCGCCCGTTGCCGCCGGCGCTTTGGTGCTGGCCCCAGCTTGATTGCGCCGTGGCCGAGGTGCTGCGCGCCAGGCCCACCAGCCAGCGAACAAACCGATGAGCAACAGGGCAAGCATGGCGGGCAAGCCCAGCAGCATGGGGGTCACTGCGGCCAGGAGCACGCCCACCAGGCCCAGCCCTTCGCGCCACGCCACCACGCGGCTGCGGTACAGGGCATCGCCGCCCAACATGGCGCCCCAGGATTGATGCGCGACCGACAGTGCGCTGTAGGCCGCATAGGTCACCACCAGCCAGAACCCCGCCCACCAGAGCAGCGCCTTGGGCTCACTCACCAGCGGCACAAACAGAAAGGAAAATCCTACAGCCAGCACAACCGCCGCCACCGCGCCCATGGCCAGCACCGCGCGCAGTGAGATGGCATACAGGCGATCGCACAAACGCCCCAGCAAGGGGTCGATGACGGCATCGAAAAGGCGTGCGCCCAACAGCACCGCACCCAGGGCTGCCAGCGACACACCCCAGTGGCGCGCATACAGGTTGGGCATGAGCACATACAGCGGCAAAGCGCAAAACGCCAGGGGCAAGCCCAACAGGCCGTAACGCACACCGTCACTCGGGCTCCAGCGTGGGAAGGCTGCTTCCAATGGCGCCGCCTTGCTTGGATTCATGGTGCGGCGCCCCCGGGGCCTCGCGGCTTTTCCAGTCCCAGCAGCGCACTGCGCAACCGCGGCTCGGAAGTTTGAGGGGACAGCCAGATGCCAAAAAAGAGCCTGGCAAACAGCGGGTCGCGCACCTCCCCCAGCAGTCGGCCGTTGCACCAGAACACCGCGCCTATGGTGGGCTGGTGCACACCGGTGATGCGATCCCCGGCCTTCACATCCGGGAACAGCGCACGCATGCGGCTTTCCCAGGCCGCTTCCTCAGCCGGGGCCATGGGTGCCTGGCGGCGCATCTCCACCACGGAACGCCTGGCAATGTCCGCCCCCTTGAAGTCGCGCAGGTAGGCCAGCTCCAGCGCAAACGCGCTTTGCTCATAGGCCGTTGCGGAAAATCCGGGCGCGACCCAGAGCGTGGCCTGGTAAACATCAAAGCCCCAGAATTTCAGGCGGGCCTGGCCCGACAGGCCAGCCGCGGGCACGGCGTGGCGCAGCTCCTGTGGCAGCGACTGGGCCTGGACCTGCAAGCCATGCAGGCAGCCGATCACCGCCCATATCACGCAAACAGCCGTTTTTTTCATACCGACGGCGCGGCGGGTTTTCGCAGGGTGTACTGCATCAGGTTGACGTCACCGGTGTCAAAGGCGGCTTCGCAGTAAGCCAGGTAAAACTCCCAGATGCGCATAAAGCGCTGGTCGAAGCCGAGCGCCGCCACCTCGGCCTTGCGAGCCGTGAAGGCGTCGCGCCAGCGGCGCAGTGTCTCGGCGTAATCCGCGCCAAAAGCGAATTCGTCCACCACTTCCAGGCCCGCGGCCTGGGCCTGGCGGCGGAACTCCCTCGGACAGGGCAGGCAACCACCGGGAAAGATGTATTGCTGGATAAAGTCGGTCGACCGGACGTAGCGCTCAAACAGCGCATCGTCGATCACGATGCTTTGCAGGCAGGCGCGCCCGCCGGGTTTGAGCAGGCGGCTCACGGTGGCAAAGTACGTCGGCCAATAAGCCTGGCCCACCGCTTCCACCATCTCAATGGAGCAAATCGCATCGAACGGCGCATCCGGGATGTCGCGGTAGTCCTGCAGGCGCAGGTCTGCCTGCCCGCCGGCGCCTGTGCTCACGCCCAGGCGCTGCATGCGCGCATTGGCATACGCCAGTTGCTCGGTGCTGAGCGTCACGCCCACCACGGCCGCGCCCCGTCTGGCGGCGGCTTGCTCGGCCAGTGCACCCCAGCCGCAGCCGATTTCAAGCACGCGGTCGCCGGGCTTCACACCGGCCATGTCCAGTGCGCGGCGCACCTTGGCGTCCTGCGCCTGCGGCAAGGGGCGCGACAAATCGCCTTCGAACCAGGCGCTGGAGTAGTTCATGGTCTCATCCAGCCACAAGCGGTAAAACGCATTCCCCAGGTCGTAGTGAGCCTGGATATTCTTGCGGCTGTTGGCACGGCTGTTGTGATGCAGCAGGTGCCTGGCGCGGTAGACCAGCCGCCCAAACCATGTGCCGAAAATCATGGCGTCGATCGCCCGGCGGTTGGCGGAAAAAATTTTGAGCAGCTCGGTCAGGTTGGGCGTGCTCCAGTCGCCTGCGATGTAGCTCTCGGCAAAACCGATGTCGCCGGACTTGAGGGCGGCTCCAAACACCTTCCAGTTGTGCAGGATCATGCTGGCGGCGGGATGCCGGGGCGTGGGCGAGCTGTTCTGCTGCGGGTGCTCGCCAAAGCGATGTTGCGAGCCGTCCGGAAGGTGCAGCGTCAGTGCGCCACAGCGCAAATTTTGAAGCAGGCGCAGCGCGCTTCGAGCTGCGGCGGGCATATCCCCTGGAGAGCCCAGGCTTGGGGTGGCGCGGGTCAGTGCATTCATGTCGGTCTCCTGAAATGGGGCATAGGGCACGGCTGTCTAGCGCGAGACAAAGGACTGCGGCGGGGCCGGTTTGCGAAAGAAAGGTATTTTTTTCAGCCAGAGGCGCAGCGCCTGAGCATGGATGTGCAGTACCACGCCCAGCGTCATCGCGGGGTAGCGCCACATCGCTTCACGCAGCACGGCAGGCGCCAGGGGCTGTAGCGTGCCGCTCACACTGGTCTGCAGCACGGCGGCGCCGGCAACGGCTTCATCGTAAAAATCCACGCGAGCCACCGTGCGCTCCCGCCCGCCCTGCTCGCTGCGCATGAAGCGAAAGCGGTAGTGGCCCTGAACCGGGTTGAAGGGGGACACGTGAAAGACCTTGTCCGCGCGTTGCTCCACTCCATAGCGGGGGTGGTCCAGCACGTAGCAGTGCCGCTCGCCGAAGGTGTTGTTCACCTCCACCACGATGGCGCGCAGGGCCCCCTCCTGGTCATCCGCGGCGCGGTGGCAGTACCAGAAGCTCACCGGCTTGAATGTGTAGCCCAGCACCCGCGGGTAGGTGTGGAGCCAGGCCTCACCCGTCGCATCGTGAATGCCTTCATGCCGCAGCAGTTCATCCAGCCACGCGATGGCACCGCCCTGCTCGGGCGGGCGGCCATCCCCATGGTCGGTCTCAAAAAAACTCAAGGGGCCGCTACGGTTGATGTGCCACTGGCCGGGCTGCGGCGCCTGCCTTTGCAAGCTGCGCAGCGGCAGCATCAGGAAGTAAGTCGGGTAGGTGAAGGCGTGCTGCCGCGGGCGCAACCGGCTGTGCCGCACCTGGCCGAAACCGATGAGGGGCACCGCCTGGCTCATGCGTCCGCCAGCAACCGGGCCGCAGCGGCCAGCCCGGCTTTAAGGCCGTCTTCGTGAAAGCCATAGCCCAGCCACGCTCCGGCGAAGTAGCGGTGGTTTTTGCCCTGCAGCGCCGGCATGCGCTTTTGCGCTTCGACCGCGGCCGAATCAAACACCGGGTGGGCATAGTCGTACTCGCCGATGATTTTGTCCTGCGCGATGGGATGCACCGGGTTCAGCGACACGATCACCGGCTGCGCCCACGGCAAGGGCTGCAGCCGGTTGATCAGGTAATGCAGGCACACCCGCGCACCCTCCTGCCCGGGTGCCGCCGCCCGCTCATAGTTCCACGCGGCCCACGCCGCCTTACGCGTCGGCAAGACCGAGGCATCCGTGTGCAGCACGGCCTTGTTGGCTTGGTAATGGATGGCGCCCAGTGCTTCACGCTCCCGCGCCGTCGGCTCGGCCAGCATTTGCAGGGCCTGGTCGGAGTGGGTGGCGATGATGACTTTGTCAAACCGTTCAACGCCGGCGTGGGTGTGGATGCGCACGCCGCCTTTGTCGCCGGGCATGGCGGGCAGGTATTCGATCCGGTGCACGGGAGTGTTCAGACGCTTGTCCGTAACCCCGGCGGTGATTTTTTCGACATAGCGCCGGGCGCCGCCCCGCACGGTCCACCACTGCGGCCGCCCCGTGATTTGCAGCAGGCCGTGGTTATGGCAAAAGCGCACCATGGTCGAGACCGGGAACCGCAGCATCTGCGCGGTAGGGCAACTCCAGATGCAGGCCATCATGGGCAGGAAATACCATTCGCAAAACGCGGAGCCGAAGCCATGCTCGCTCAGAAAATCGCCCAGCGGCTGGTGCAATTGCGCCTCAGTCCCGCTTCGGGCCATGCGGGTTGTAAGCGCATTGAAGTGCAGCAAGTCGCGCAGCATGCCCCAAAAACGCGGGTTCAGCAGATTGCCGCGTTGCGCGAACACGGTGTTCAGGCTGGAGCCGCTCCACTCCACGACGCGTTCATGGAGATCATGGGCACGTACCGAAAAAGACATGTCGGACTTCGCGGTTGCCACATCCAGTTCGCGCAGCAGTTCGATCAGTTGCGGGTAGGTGCGCTCGTTCAGCACAAGAAAGCCCGTATCAACCCCATGGGTGACTTCGCCGTGCGGGGTGGGAAGCGTCACATCGACGGTGTGCGTGTGGCCACCAAAACGGGCACCCGCCTCCAGCAGCGTGACGTCCGCCTTGCCTCGAAGGGCATGGACAGCCGCCAGGCCTGAAATGCCCGAACCCACGATGGCTACTTTGATCGGCACCCCTGCTCCTTGCCTTGAATTGCTCAGACCAATTTTAGACTGATTGGTATTTATTAAAACTATACAGTAATAATATTGTCTTTACATTCTTTTTTCAAACCAAATTGGCTAAACTCCAGCCATGAGCACCACCGGTACCGCAAAAATCTCTTTCAAGGCACAAATGCTGTTGGCGCGGGAAGACGCGATCATCCAGTCGGTCAACCGCTTGCTGGCTGAAAAAGGTTTTGAAGCCATGACGGTGGACGAAGTCGCCGCGGACGTGGGCATCGCCAAGGCCAGCCTTTACAAGCACTTTCCCAGCAAGGAAGACTTGGCCGCGGCGGCCATGGTCTCGGTCATGCGCCGGGCACAGGGTTTTCTGGACGCATTGCAGCCGGAGCTGCCTGCGGTGGAAAAGCTGCGCCAGGTAGTGGCGTGGACCATGGGTTTGAAGCTGGCAGGTGAGATGCCCTCGCTGCCCAGCCAAAACTCCAGCCTGCGCACCGCACTGATGGCAAACAAGGACTACATGGACGGGCTCATGGACGTGAGCGACCGCCTTGGCGCCTGGATTGAGGCGGCGCAGGCGCTGGGCGCATTGAACCCGAAGCTCCCGCCCATCGCGGTGCTATACACCCTGTACGCGCGCGCCTGCGACCCAGTGCTGGAGTTTCTGAAAATGGGCGGGCTTTATACCAACGATGAAATCATCGCCCTCGTACTCAGCACCTGCTTTGAGGGGCTGGAAGCCAGGTAAAGGCGCCATCACCGAGACAGGACGTACCTGGATGGCTCAGTGGAATGAGCGTTCTAAGGGCCCGGATTTCGACGCAGTTCAATCGCGAGGCTTTCTTGCAGGCAGTCCGCAGCAGCTTGAAGTCTGCCCAGATATGGTGCCCTGATGAGCGCGATCTGCATATGCATATCCAGGCCGCGCACGCTGATGGCGCGCAAACCGGACCGGTTCAAACTTGTGGCCTTGCGTTTGGGAAGCATTCCGATACCCAGGCCTCTTTCGATCAGCGATGCCTGGAGGGCCATGTCGTGAACCTCCGCCGCAATACGGAATTGCGAGCCGTCCTTCTCCACCGCGCCACGTAAGGCGGCGCGGGATCCGCACAGGGTATCGGGCGTGAGAATCCAGCCGAACCTATTCAACTCTCCTAGGGAGGGCATTCTTGGCAGGGCCAGCTTGCGGGAGGCAAGAAAAACAAGGTCGTCGCGAGCCAATGGGGGACCGGGCAACAAAGCCAGGTTGTCCCTCGCTCCTGCCACCATGACAAGGGCGGCGTCCAGCTCGCCTTTGTCCACTTTTGGGATGAGTTCGTTTGTCCATCCCGCAATCAATCGCAGGTTCAGGTCCGGAAAATTCTGCTTCAGATATTGAAGGCTGTTGACAACACCGGGTTCTGCCAGGGCATGCGCTACTCCAACCCTGAAATCCCCGGTTGGAGTTGCATCAGCAGCGGCTGCGTTCTTCAGTTCCTCAAAAGCGGCAAGAACTTTTTTGGCGTGCTCCAACACCGCCAGCCCAGTGCCGGTCAGGCGCGCCGGCTTCGCACGACGATCCAGCAGTGTGGTGCCGAGTACTTCTTCCAGGCGTTGCAACTGCCGCGTGACAGCTGACTGCGTCAGTGGAATGCGATCCGCGACCGCCTGAATGGATCCCGTTTCAGCGAGAAGAACAAGCGCTTTTAACTCAGCAAGCATCATGCACTTCCAGAATAAAAATTATCTAAATAATGAATTTGATTAATGTTATTCGCTGAAGGATAGTGCATCTCCTGAACAAAACCAACAGGAGAAAAGCATGAAATCCATCGTGATCGAAAAGAACGGATTTGACGGACTGAAGTTGATCGACCGGCAAGCTATTCCGCCAGGACCTGGGCAAGTTCTTTTGCGTATCCGGGCGGTCGGGTTGAATTACCGCGACGTTGAAATAGTGCTCGGCTCGTATCACACGCCTTTCAAGCTGCCGCTCGTGCCGATGTCGGACTGCGTAGGGGAAGTCATTGAGGTTGGGAAGGACGTCACGCAGGTAAAAAAAGGCGACCGGGTCGTTGTAGCGTTTTGGGAAAAGTGGCATGACGGGTCCTTTGACGCAAGTGTCGCGGGAGCGCCCCTAGGCGGGCCTTCGGACGGTGTTTTGAGTGAGCAGTTTCTGGCAAGCGAAGACAGGCTGGTGGTCGTGCCACCGGAAATTACCGACATCGAAGCGGCGAGCCTTCCTTGCGCCGCATCGACGGCCTGGAATGCCCTTGTCACTTCCGGAGGGATAAAGCCAGGTGAGGTGGTACTGGTGCAGGGAACCGGTGGGGTGTCCCTGTTTGCAATGCAGTTCGCCGAGATGGCGGGTGCGCAGGTTGTGGTTACTTCCAGCAGCGATGAGAAGCTGGAGAAGTTGACCACGCCGGGCATATTGGGAAAAGTCAATTACAGGAAATACCCCAACTGGTCAGCTGAGGTTCTCAAACTGACGAACGGCCGGGGCGTCGATCACGTTATCGAGGTCGGCGGCCCCCGAAGCTTCGAACATTCGCTGAAATCGATTCGCTCAGGAGGTCAAATTAACGTGATCGGCTATCTTGGAGGCGTTGATGGGGGGATCAATCCCCTGGATATTTTCCGCAAGCAGGCGACTGTTCGAGGAATTCCGGTCGGTTCACGCCGAACGTTGCAAGAACTGGTCCGCGCGATGGCATCGACAAAAACAAAACCGATGATTGATTCCGTCACCCATTGGACAAATGCCGCGGAGGCGCTTCAGCGCCTTCATTCGGGAAAACACTTTGGCAAAGTCATTTTGTCTTTCTGAGCCATTTCGTTCAGCCGAGCCAATTTGCAAGCTTGCCGCCGAGCTTCATCCTGATCGTTCCAAGAATCGAGCGTAACGGGCCCTAACGCATCACGATGATGGCGATGCCGAGCAACGTCAAGCCGCTGCCGGCCAGCGTGATCGCGGTGATCCTGTCCTGGTTCTTGAAAAGCAGGTGGCTGAGCGGAAACACCAGTATGGGTGTGCACAAGGTCACCAGTGTGGCGACGGACAGCGGTATGTAGCGCATGGCCCCGATGGCGCACATCTGCGCCGCGATGGTAGTCACGCCTATGGTGGCAAACAGCGCCACACCGCCGCGGCTGGCCGCGCGCAGGCGCGAAACAATGCCGCGCTTGCCGGCGCTGAAAGCCAGCTGCAGCACCAAGCCGCAGGCCGCGCCTATCAAGGCCCCCAGAACGGGCTCGTTCCAGCTGCGCACGGCACTTCCGCGCAGCACGTTGCCGATGGCGTAGGCCAGCGAACTGCCCATGCCCAGTACCAGCACCGACTGCATCAGGCGCTGCATGGCGGGAGATTTTTCCAGTTTGATCGCGACGGGCGCGGGCTCGCCGTCCGCCGCTACCGCCGCGGCGGAGCTACGGCGCGAGAAAACATCCGGCTTGCAGCTCACCAGCATCAGCCCCGCAATGGTCATGACCATGCCCAGCGCCACGATCAGGGTCAATCGCTCGCCGAGCAGCAGCCAGGCCATCATCGCCGTGAAGAGCGGGCTGCTGATCTGGAAGATGCTGGCCTTGGCCGGGCCGAAGCGCACCACGGACTCATAAAAAAACCAGCGCCCCAGGTAAGTGGAAAATCCCCCCGCGGCGGCGAACATGAGGAACGCCGGCACGTTCCACTGCAGGCTGTCGCTGCGAAGCTGCAATTGCACCAGCAGGGCCAGCGCGGAAAAAACGACGTTGGTGGAGGTCGCGACCAGAAAACCCAGCGCCAGGTCCAGGCGGCTGGAGGCCACCTTGGTGATCAGGATGGAGGCGGTGAAGAGCAGCAAGGCCCCGCTTGAGAGCAGGTAACCCAGATAGGTGTCAGACATCCAGCCTCATCTTGTTGCGAGCACGGCAGCGCTTGCGGCCACCTATATCTTGAAGGCCTCAAGCGACTCGGGGGCGAACAGTTCCTCGGGCTTGAGCAGCCGCCTAGAAAGCCCTTGCTCGAAGGAATAGCGCAAAAAGGTCTGCAGCGTGCCCTGGTTTTTCTCAAAGCCGTAGGGCCAGAAGTCCTCGCCCATCTCGCGCCTGACCTGCTCGACGTGCGAGGTCAGCCAGGGCAGCATGGCCTTGAGGGCCGCGGTTTCGTAGATGTCTTCGTAGGTGCGGCGCTGCGATTCCTCAAGCGCCTTCATCATGGAGCGCGCCACCCAGCGGTTGGCCTCGTACACGTCGCGGCGTATCGCCACCGTGTGCATGATGGGGAAGATGCCGGTTTCCTTGAAGTAGTTGCGCTCGACCTGCTCATAGTCTTCAAACAGGCGCTTGACCTTGCCGCCGCCCTTGAGGAAGCTCGAGGGCATGCGCGCGGTGTAGAGTGCGTCGATCTCGCCGTCGAGCAGCATCTGCGCCAGCGTCTGCTCCGGGCCTATGCGCTCGATCTTGATGTTGGAGGGCAGGTCGAGCTTGATCTTCTCGGGACGGCCGGGCTCTTCCTCGCCGCCGGTGAAGTAGGTCACGCTGTCAACGGGCACGCCGTAGTGGTCGGCCAGGATGCCGCGTATCCACACCGGCGCCGTCATCTGGTATTCGGGGTTGCCGACGCGCTTGCCGATCAGGTCTTTCGCTTCGCGGATGCCGGAGTTGGCATTCACATAGATGCAGGAATGGCGAAAGAAGCGCGAGGGAAACACCGGAATCGCCACAAAGGGCCGTGCCTCGCTGAACAGGGAGACCGTGTACGAGGAGAGCGACATTTCCGCGACGTCGAACTCCCTGTGCCTCAGCATGCGGAAGAAAGTTTCCTCCACCGGCATGTTGAGGTAGTTCAGGTCTATGCCGTCAGGCTGCACGCTCCCGTCCATCAGGGCGCGGGTGCGGTCGTAGTTCCAGCAGCCGAAGCTCAGTTTCAGTTTTGACATGTCGCGTTGGGTTCTTTCAGAAAAATTTCAAGGGCTTACTCGGGTTTGATTCCAGAGGCTGCGATAGCTTTTGCCAGGCGCTCGTTCTCGTCGAGGATGGCCTTGCCATAGTCGGCTGGGTTGCTGCCTATGGCCTCGATGCCGGCATTGCTCAGCGTGGCGATGACGTCCGGCATTTTGGCAATCTGCGCCATTTCAGCGCTGATGCGGTCGATGGCACTGGCGGGCGTGCCGGTGGCGGCCAGCACACCGACGATGGGCGCGAAATCAAAACCCGGAATGGTTTCGGCGATGGCCGGAACATTGGGTTCCTGGGGCGAGCGGCGGGCCGAGTTGATGGCCAGCAGCTTGACCTGGCCGCCCTTCACAAAGCCCACCAGCGAAGGCAGCGCCGAGAACAGCACATCCACCTGCCCGCCGATCAGCGCGGGCACGGACTGGCCGGTGCCCTTGAAGGGCACATGCGTGATCTGCAGGCCCAGCGCGGCCTTCATGGCTTCCATGGTCAGGTGATGGGTGCTGCCTATGCCGGACGAGCCGTAGTTCAGCGTGCCGGGCTTGGCCTTGGCCAGCGCGACGAACTCCTGGAAGGTGCTGGCCGGCACCTTGGGGTGCACCGCCAGGTACAGCGGGGCGCGCGCCGCGAGCGAGACCGGCACGAAGTCGCGCTTGTAGTCATAGCCCAGGTTTTTGTAGATGGCGGGGTTGATGGAGAACATCGAACCGTCGGTCACGAGGAAGGTGTAGCCGTCCTTGGGAGCCGTGGCCAGCGCCTGCGCGGCCACCACGCCGTTGGCGCCGGGCCGGTTGTCGACTACCACCGCCTGGCCCAGTTTGTCGCCCAGGCGCTGCGCGAAGATGCGCGCCACCGTGTCGGGCAGGCCGCCGGCGGCATAAGGCACGACGAACTTGATGGGGCGGTTGGGGTAGGCGCCCTGGGCGTTTGCGAACTGGGGCAGCAGCATACCGGCCAGCAACATGGCGCTGGCCAGTAGAAGGCGGCGTGGGATTCTGGTGGAACTCATGGACTTGTCTCCTGGTGGTTTTATAGGCTATCGGCTCTGCGTGGCGGGAACATGAAAGAAGAAAAGAGTGGCAAAAAATCAGGTCGAATAGGACGGCTCCAGCGCGGGCTCACGCCTGTCCCACACATAGGAGGTCTGGTAGGCGCGCCAGTCGGTAGTCTTGGGCACGATGGCCTGGAAGGCGACCACGCTGGGCGGAATGCGCAGGTCGCCCGTGCCTATGGCGGCACCGCCGGCCTGGAAGGCGCGCACGGCTTCGAGCATCTGCTTGCGGAACTCCACCACCGCCATGTCGCTGGCGCCCAGGCGCTCATGCGTGCGGTCGGCAATCGGCCCCATGGTCACCCACATCGCGATGTCCTGGTTTGGGAAGCCGGTAATGCCGGTGAAGTTTCCGGCCTTCATGGCGTCGCGGTCCTGCCAGAAACTGTTGCCGCGGTTGCGCAGCGGTGCATAGTTGGTGTCCAGGTCGACTCCGATCTGCTGGCCCAGGAATTTGCGCCAGCTGTCGGTGTCCGGGGTCTGTGAGGGATGGCCCCAGGCGATGAAATAGAACGCCGTGTTGGTGTCGTCCATGGGCACGTTAATGTTGGCCACGTTGTAGAGATTGTTGGGCGGTATCAAGGCGGTGGCCGGCGCAACGAACACGGTCGAGCGGATGTAATCGTTGGCGGCCGCGTTCTGGATGGGACGGCGAATGGCGGCATAACGAAAGCCGTAGCTTCCCCGCTCCACCTGCAGGCGCGGCGCCTTGTCGGTCGAGGGGCGCAGCCAGTTGGTGCCAGTGGCTTCGGCGCCGCCCACGCGCGCCGGCACCATGTCCGACGAATGCAGGCTGGAGCTATGCGCCGAGTCGATCGCGCCTTCCAGGATTTGCGCCCAGTTGCAGGGAATCAGCGCCTTGGCGATGGTGACTTTGGCATCGGCCGTGGGCGCCCAGGCCGGAGGCTCGAATTCGGGCTGGGTTTCTTTCGGGCCCATATAGGCCCAGACAAAACCGCCCCACTCTTTCACCGGGTAGGCCAGGTGCTTGACCTTTTGCGCCATGCCGCTGGCGGCGGGCTCGGAGACCATCTCCAGCACATTGCCCTCCACGTCCATCTTCCAGCCGTGGTAGAGGCAGCGCAGGCCGCAATCTTCATTGCGGCCGAACACCAGCGAGACGCGGCGGTGCGGGCAGTATTCGTCCATCACGCCGACGCGGCCCTTGGTATCGCGGAACACCACCAGGTCTTCGCCGAAGACGCGCGCCTTGACCGGCGTGCCGTCGGGCTCGCTGACCTCTTCGATCAGGCACACCGGCGTCCAGTGGCGGCGCATCAGCTGGCCCATGGGGGCCTGGCCTTCCACACGGCAGAGCAAGTCATTTTCCTCAGCGGTCAACATCGCGAAAGTCCTTCCAGATCACAATAACGGCCCCGCGGCAGGGCCCTTCAATCAACAGCTTAAAAACATCTTGCAAATCCGGTGCAAGACGATTATTCTTAGACAACTAAGAATATCGTCGATTTGCAGTTTGTCAAGAAATTTGTGGAGGCAAGGATGAGCGTTAACCCCAGTGCCCATGGCGTTCCGGAAACGGAGCCCGACTTCTTCGCGCTGAAAGTGGCGCACAAGGAGGAAGTCGCGCAAGGCATTTACCTGTTCGAGCTGCGCCATCCCGACGGTGCGCCCCTGCCCGCCTTCACGGCCGGCTCCCACCTGACGGTGCAAGTGCCCAGCGGCGTGCGCCGCAATTACTCGCTGTGCGGCGACCCGGCCGACAGCGCCGCCTGGCGAATCGCGGTGAAGCGCGACGAGCGCGGCCGCGGCGGCTCCATCAGCATGGCCGACGAAGTGCAGGCCGGGCAGTTGTTGTCAGTCAGCGCGCCGCGCAACAATTTCGAATTGGCTGCGCATGCGAAAGACTTTATTTTTATCGCGGGCGGCATAGGCATCACGCCCATCCTCTCGATGATGCGGCAGCTCAAGCGCACGGGCGCCGGCACGTTCAAGCTCTACTATTGCACGCGGGATGCGGCCGGCACGGCTTTTCTCGGCGAGCTCCAGTCCGAATTTCCCGGCCATGTGAATATTCACCATGACAACGGCGACATGGCCCAGGCACTGGACTTGTGGCCGGTGTTTGAAAAGCCCACCTCCTCCCACGTCTATTGCTGCGGCCCCAAGGGGCTGATGGAGAGCGTGGCCGACATGTCGGGCCACTGGCCTTCGAGTTCTGTGCACTTCGAAAGCTTCGGTGTCGATGCCACGGTGTATGCCGAGAACACGCCCTTCAACGTGCGCCTGGCTAGGAGCGGCAGGGCGGTGGAAGTCAGCGCCGGGCAGACCATCCTGGAAGCCCTGCGCGGCAGCGGCCTGCGCGTGGCCAGCTCCTGTGAAAGCGGCACCTGCGGCACCTGCAAGACCGGCCTGCTGGCCGGCGAGGCCGAGCACCGCGACATGGTGCTGACCGATGAGGAGAAAGCCGGCCACATCATGGTGTGCGTCTCGCGTGCAAAATCGCCTGAACTGGTGCTCGACCTATGACACAGCGGACACTCCAACTCGGCATCGTCGGCTTGGGCCGTGCCTTCACCCTCATGCTGCCCACTTTTGTGCACGATGGCCGCGTGAAGCTGGTGGGCGCCACCGATCCCATCGCCGCGGCGCGCGCGCAGTTTGAAAAAGACTTCGGCACGCCCGGCTACGACTCCATCGAAGCCCTCTGCGCCAACCCGGCGGTGCAAGCGCTCTACATCGCCTCGCCGCACCAGTTCCATGCCGAACACGTGCGGCTTGCCGCGTCCTTCGGCAAACATGTGATGGTGGAAAAGCCCATGGCGCTGACGGTGGGCGAATGCACGGCCATGATCGAAGCGGCCCGCGGCGCGGGCATTCACCTGATCGTGGGCCACAGCCACAGCTTCAACACGCCGATACGGCGCACGCGCGAGCTGATAGACAGCGGCCGCTACGGTGCGGTGAAGATGATCCATGCGCTGAACTTCACGGATTTCCTCTACCGCCCACGCCGGCCCGAAGAGCTGGACACAGCCGCCGGCGGCGGCGTGATCCACAGCCAGGCCACCCACCAGATGGACATCGTGCGCCTCTTGGGCGGCGGGCTGGTGCGCAGCGTGCGCGCCCATACCGGCGCCTGGGACGCTTCCCGCCCCACCGAGGGCGCCTACAGCGCCCTGCTGGGCTTTGAGGGCGGCGCCTACGCCTCGGCCACCTACAGCGGCTACGGCCATTACGACTCGGACGAGCTGCTCGGAAACATCGGCGAGATGGGCCAAGCCAAGAACCCGGCCGACTACGGTGCGGCACGCAAGCGCCTGCAGGGCGCGGCCACATCGGCGGAAGAAAGCGCGCTGAAAGCGGCGCGCAACTACGGCGGCAGCCTGTACACCGCCGGCACCGCCCTGCCCACGGGCCTGCGGCACCAGCATTTCGGCCACATCATCGTCAGCTGCGAAAAAGCCGACCTGCGCCCTGGCCCTTCGGAAATCACCATTTACGCCGACAGCGAAAAAACCGTGGAAGCCCTGCCCGCCCCGGCCATCCCGCGCCAGGAGGTGATCGACGAGCTGTACGCCGCTGTGGTGAATGACAGGCCGGCGCTGCACAGCGGCGAGTGGGCCCGTGCCACCACGGCGGTCTGCCTGGCGCTGCTTGAATCGGCGCGCAGCAGCCGGGATTGTGTTCCCGAGCACCAAGTCGGTCACAATGCGGGGTCATGAGCAACGATACCCAAAATATCATCCGCCACTGGCGTGAAGCCGTGCCCAACGACCGCCTCGCGCACCTGATCCGCGATGCCTCCCGCGCCTTCCACCGCGCCCTGCAGGTGCGGCTGGCACGGCACGGCGTGCCTTTCGGCCATTGGACCTTTCTGCGCATCCTCTGGGAATCCGACGGCCTGACGCAAAAAGAACTCAGCGAGCGTGCCGGCGTGATGGAGCCCACCACCTTCACCGCCATGAAAGCCATGGAGGCCCTGGGCTACATCGAGCGCAAGCAGATTCCCACCAACAAGAAAAATATGTACGTGCACCTGACCGACCAGGGCCGCGGGCTCAAGAAGCTGCTGGTGCCCCTGGCCGAAGAGACCAACAACGTGAGCATTGAAGGGATAGCGCCCGAGGACATCAAGACCACGCGCACCGTGCTGCTGGCCATGATCGAGAACCTGGCCCGGGACGAACTGCAGCAGGAGAAGGTCTCACTCGTCAGGCGCAAGGCCATGGCCGCCGACCGCGATCCGCTGGAGAGCGCCGAAAAGGTGAAAATGACCGAAAAAAAGAAGCCCGGCAGATAGGCCCGGGAAATCCGGGTGACCGGGAAAGCAAAAGCCGCCGCCTGAAAAGGCCGGCGGCTTTTGCTTTGGGGCGCTTGAATGCGCCCTATCGCCTCAAACCAGCGTGACGCCGGTCTTGGCCTGCAACGCCTCGCGCGTCACGCCAGGCGCCAGCTCCACCACCTTGAGGCCCTGGGGCGTCACGTCCATGACGGCCAGGTCCGTAATGATGCGGTCCACCACGCCCACACCGGTGAGCGGCAGGGTGCACTTGGGGAGGATCTTCAGGTCTTCGGTTCCGTCCTTCTTTTTTGCGACGTGCTCCATCAGCACGATGACGCGCTTGACGCCCGCCACCAGGTCCATCGCGCCGCCCATGCCTTTGACCATCTTGCCCGGGATCATCCAGTTGGCCAGGTCGCCTTTCTCGCTGACCTGCATGGCGCCCAGGATGGACAGGTTGATCTTGCCGCCGCGGATCATCGCGAAGCTGTCATGGCTGCCGAAGATGGACGAGCCCTTGATCGTGGTGACGGTCTGCTTGCCCGCATTGATCAGGTCGGCATCGACTTTGTCTTCTGTCGGGAAGGGGCCAATGCCCAGCATGCCGTTCTCCGACTGCAGCCACACTTCCTTGTCGCCGGTGAAATTGGCCACCAGCGTCGGGATGCCGATGCCGAGGTTCACATAAAAACCGTCTTCGAGTTCCTGGGCGGCACGCGCCGCCATCTGGTCTTGGGTCCAGGGCATATCAAACTCCTGCTTTCTCGGTGATGGTGCGCTTCTCAATGCGTTTTTCAGGGTTCGCATTGAGCACGATGCGGTGCACATAAATGCCCGGCAGGTGGATGTCGTCGGGCGCCAGCTCGCCGGTTTCGACGATCTTCTCCACTTCGACGATGCAGACCTTGCCGGCCATCGCGGCGGCGGGGTTGAAGTTGCGCGCCGTAAGGTTGAAGCGCAGGTTGCCGGACTTGTCGGCCACGTGGGCCTTGACCAGGGCCACGTCAGGCACCAGCGAGCGCTCCATCACATAGGTTTCGCCGTCGAATTCGCGCAATTCCTTGCCTTCGGACACCTGCGTGCCCACACCGGTCTTGGTGAAAAATGCCGGAATGCCCGCGCCGCCGGCGCGCAGCTTTTCGGCCAGCGTGCCCTGGGGCGTGAATTCCAGCTCCAGCTCGCCGGCCAGGTACTGGCGCTCGAACTCCTTGTTCTCACCCACATAGCTCGAAATCATTTTTTGGATCTGCCGGGTCTCCAGCAGCTTGCCCAGGCCGAAGCCGTCCACGCCCGCGTTGTTGGAGATCACCGTCAGGTTCTTCACCTGGCTGTCACGCAAGGCATCAATCAGCGCTTCGGGAATGCCGCACAGGCCGAAGCCGCCAACGGCCAGCAGCTGGCCGTCCTTGACCACGCCTTTGAGGGCCTCCGCGGCGGAGGGAAAAAGTTTCTTCACGAATCATCTCCTTGTGTTCCTGGATTCCAGGCAATCCATTACGATACTACTTATTAAGTTACGTAGTTTTCCGTAAAGGTTAGTACCGTGGAAGTCGATTACCAGCTCGCATTCGACCTGGCGCCGGTGGGACTGGTGCTGTCCCGCAACCGCTCGATTGTGGACTGCAATCAGCATTTGTGCGAGATGTTCGGCGCCACGCGCGAGCAACTCATCGGCCAGTCCTTCCTGATCCTCTACCCCAGCGTGGATGAGTATGAGCGCATAGGCGCGCGCATGCGTCCCATCCTGAATGCCAGGGGCCTGTATTCCGACGACCGCATCATGAAGCGCGTGGACGGCCGCAACAAGGGCGAGACCTTCTGGTGCCATGTCACCGGCCGCGCCCTCAACCGCAGCGCGCCGCACGAAGCCGGCATCTGGACTTTCGAAGACCTCAGCTCGCGCCGCCCCGTGACGACCGAACTCACCGCACGCGAACGCGAAGTGGCCGCCCACCTGATGGACGGCCTGACTTCCAAGGAAATCGGCCGCGCCCTGGTTATCAGCCACCGCACCGTCGAAATCTACCGGGCCCGCCTGATGCGCAAATACAAGGCATCCACCACGGCCGACCTGGTGCACAAGCTGATGGCCGGTTCCTGATTCTTCAGCCGGCAGCCGCCAGCCGCTCAAACGGCAGCGCCTGCTTGACCAGAATCACGGTGCAAGGCGCCGCCATAGCGACCTTGATCGGCACCGTCGCCAGCAGGCGTTGCATCTGCAAGCCATGCGTCGCCGCCCCCATGACGATGATGCTCACCTGGTTGCCCAGGGCATAGTGCAACAGGGCCTGCGCGACGTCACCCGACTCGATGACATGGAAAGACAGCGTCCGGCTGTCCAGGTTCAAGGGCTGGGCCCACTGCCTGAGCATGCCGAGGTAGCGCCGGTGCACCGCGGTTTCAGTCGCCTGGGCGGCCTGGCCGCCCGCCGCGGCGGAATCCAGCACCGTCACGCAAGCCAGGCGCGCGCCGGGTGCCGTGCCCAGCACCCGCATCACGGCGCGGCGCAGTGAATACAGCGTGGCATCGCTCACATCACGATAAGGCACGGCCACCATGACGATGGGCGCTGCGTCGATCTGCCGCGAAGGCGGCATGCTGGGCCGATACGCCTTGCCCGCCGCGCCCAGCCACCGCTTGAAATGCGTCCAGAAGCCCGTGGCCCGCAGGCGTGAGCCCAGCTCAGTCACGGTGATCTGCGACGGGTCCGAAAGATCGAGCGCCAGGTGCGCGGCCGATGCATAGCGCCGGCCGGCTTCGCCCTGCAGGCAATGCAGGATCACCTCCTGCAGCCACTCAGGCACCTCCGGCCGTAGGGCGCGCGGCGGCACCGGGTCCATCCACAGGCGTTGCCGCAGGCCGCCCCGTGTCTGCGGGTTGCCAAAAGGCAGTTCGCGCGTGGCCAGCTCGTACAGCATTACGCCGATGGCAAAGATGTCGCTTCGCGGGTCACCGCGCACGCCTACCACCTGCTCGGGCGCCATCCAGGCGGGGGAACCCACAGCGGGGCGCAGTTCTTCGGCCAGCAGGTCCGGGTAATGCGCATGGCAGGACAGCCCGAAGTCCAGCAGTACCGCGCTGCCGTCGGGGCGCATCAGCACGTTGGCCGGCTTCAGGTCCAGGTGGCAGGCGTCCTGCAGGTGCAGGCTGTGCACCGCCTGGGCCAGCGCCGCACCCAGCCGGGCGATTTCCTGCGCGGGCAGCGGCCCGGGCGTGTCGTCCAGCAGTTGCTGGAGGGTGCGGCCGGGCACGTACTCCATCACCAGGTATGGAAGTTTTTCGAGATCTCCCGCCGCCACCAACCGCGGCACATGCGGCCCGCTCAGCGCCGACAGCAGCTGCAGTTCCACTTCAAAGCCCACGATGTTTTCAGCGCCGTCGCCGGCCGTCATGCGCGGCACCTTCATGGCCATGGGGAAAGACGCGGCCCGCGCCGGGTCGGCATACCCCACCTGGTAGATATGCGCCATGCCGCCCGCGTGCAGGCATTCGCCGACGACAAATCCGTCGATCACGGTGCCGGGCGCCATCAGCGTCAAAGGCCCGCCTCCAGCCGCTCGGCGAGATGGCCCGGCAAACCCGCCGCGCGCACATCGGCCGCGGCGGCCAGGTGGTCGTAAGCCACGCGGTGAAAGGTCAGCTCGGCCCGCGTGGCATCGAACAGCGCGTACATGGCTTGGGTGTTGCCGTCGCGCGGCTGGCCCACCGACCCTACGGTGGCAAGCCAGCGGCGGTGCGACGGCACCGGGATGGGCACGCCCGGCGTAGGCAGGAAGCGCATCAGGCCCTGCCCCGCGCCCTGAAAATAAAGCGACTGGTGGTGGACATGGCCGCAGAACACATAACGCATCTCCGTTGCCGGGCAGGCGGCGTTAAGGCTTGCTTCAGCGCGGCGCTCGCTGTCGACATACTGCCAGCGCTCGGGCGCGTCGGCACTGGCATGCACCAGCAGCGCCGCATCGGCCCTGGCCGTCAGCGGCAAGGCCGCCAGGAAATCCAGCGCATCCTTGTCCAGCCGCCCATGGGTCCAGGCCGCGCCGCTCTGGTCGGACGAATAGGCCTGCGCGGGTGGCGCCACGGCGTACTCGTCATGGTTGCCCTTGAGCACGATGGCGCCCTCGCCCGCCAGTTCGCGGATACGCCGCACCACCTCGGCTGGCTGCGCGCCGTAGCCCACATGGTCCCCCAGCACCGCCAGCCGGTCGGCCCCCTGCCCGGAGGCGTGGGCCAGGCAGGCCTGCAGCGCGCGCAGGTTGGCATGTACGTCCGACAGCAGGGCAATTTTCATGGAAGCAAAGGCAGTTTTGCGGTTCTCAATTCTTCGTAAAGCGCGGCCTCCAGCAAGTTTGCACCAGACGGCAGCAGAATTTTCACAACAAGACCAAAATCGGGGGACGCGTCCTGGCGCCCCATCACTTGGCCTTCCATTCAACCCCTGAAAGCTTTTATGCCGCTGACTCTCTACCAAGCTTCCATTCCCGTCTTCATCCGCGGCTTTGCCAACCTGTCGGCCGTGCTTGAAAAAGCCAAAGCCCATGCCGAAGCCAACAAGCTTGACCTCGCCACCTACGTCAATGCCCGCTTGGCGCCCGACATGTACCCGCTCTCCGGCCAGGTCCAGGGCGCCAGCGACGCCGCCAAGTTCGGCGCGGCGCGCCTGGCCGGCATCACCCCGCCCAGCTTTTCCGACACCGAAACCACGTTTGAAGAACTGCAGGCCCGCATCGCGAAGACGGTGGACTTCCTCAAGACAGTCGGAGAAGCACAGATCAACGCGCGCGCGGGCGGCGCCGTGACGCTCAAGATACGCGGCAGGGAAATGAACTTTGTCTGCGAGCCCTACCTGCTGGATTTCGTGCTGCCCAATTTTTACTTCCACCTCACCACGGCTTACGGCATCCTGCGCCACCAGGGTGTGCCGCTGGGCAAGATGGATTACCTGGGGAAGTTCTGAGCGCATGCACATCCGGCCCTACACAAACGCGGATCTCGCCGCCGTGGCTCAGCTTTTCACCGATGCGGTCCACGGCCTCGCCGCGAGTCACTACGACGAAGTTCAACGCAAAGCCTGGGCGCCGCAGCCGCCCGACCTGGGCATCTGGGAGGCCCGCTTGAAACCCTTGAAGGTGCTGGTGGCGCAGGATGCCGGAGGCAGCGGCAACAACGCGCTGCTTGGTTTTGTCGGTTATGAAGACGACGGCCATATCGACCTGATGTTCAGCTCACCTCTGGCGGCACGCCGAGGCGTGGCTTCGCAGTTGTTCGGCCGCGCCGAGGCCGCGTTGCGCGAACTCGGTGTGGCCGAGCTTTACACCGAGGCCAGTCTGCTGGGCCGGCCGTTTTTCACGCGCCAGGGCTTTACGGTGAAAGAAGAGCAGCACATCGAATTGCGCGGTGCGCAGTTCCGGCGCTTTGCCATGGTCAAGGCACTGAACACGCCCTGACGCAGTTCCCGAAAATACGCTAGGGCGTTCCGGCGTCAGGCGCGGCTTCGTGCCGTATGGTTTCGCGGTCGCGGTGATGGTCGCGCAGCTTGCCCAGGGTATGGTCCAGCACCCGCTTGAGCTTGTCACTGGCGCCGCGAAAAGCCAGGTCCTGGTTGGGCGCATCGTGGTTGACAGCCAGCGGGTCATGGTGTGCCAGGCGCGCCTCCATCACGCAGCGCTTCTGGTCCGGCCCGGCCTTGTCGCTGTTCTCGTCGCTCATATGCACTTCAATGCGCGTGATGTCGCCCTTGAAGCGGCTCAAGGATTCCTGAAGCTCGCCGCGCGCCCAGCGCTCAAAGGATTCGCCGGTATGCATGCTGTGGTTGGAATTGACCTGGACTTGCATGGATTTGGTTCCTTTCAAGTTTGTGGCGATTAGGTTTTGGCGCGCGGGCCTGTGGGCCGGATGCGGCCTTTGTGACCCACCTGACGGCGGGTGGCAAATTCATTTTGCATGTGATGGGTGTAAGAGTCTGTAGATGGGGGTGCAACCCTGAGGTGAGGGCGGGTTTGAACCGTCTGCTTGCACGCGCAGGCATGCAGTTGCAAACTAGGCAGGAGTCAGGTTCGCACAGCGCTCTTCGACAAACTCCCGCAGCAACCGCAGCCCCGGCGTCAGTTGCCGCCGTCCCGGCAGCACCATATACATCGGCGAGGGCTCGGTCTGCCAATCGGGGCAAAGCGCTACCAGCCTGCGCGCGGCCAGATCGGCCGCCACGTCCAGCCGAGATTTGTAAATGATGCCGCGACCCGCGAGCGCCCACAGGCGCACCACGTCGCCGTCGTTGGCGATATTGCCGCCACCGGCACGCACCGCCGCTTCTTCACCATCGCGCCAAAACCTCCAGCGGTCATACACCTCTTCGCCGAGCATGAAGCACAGGCAGCTGTGCCCCGCCAGGGCCTGCGGCGTATCGGGCGTACCGTGCGCTTTCAGGTAGGCGGGAGAGGCGCACAGCACGCGGCGGTTGGTCAGGTGCACCGGCAGCGCCAGCATGCTGGAGTCGGGCGGCTCACCCTGGCGAAAGGCGGCATCAACGAGGTCGCTGTAGACATTGGCGACACGGTCCGACAAATGCAGGCGGTAGCGGATGCCGGGGTGCTGTTGCTGGAACTCTTCCAGCCAGGGCAGCAGCAGGTTGCGGCCGAAGTCCGAGGGCGCGGCAAGCTGCAGCATGCCGCTCACCTGTTGCCGGCCGCTGGCCAGTTCCAGCTGCGCATCCCGCAAAGCGGCCAGCGCAGGCCGGCAATGCGCAAGAAACACTTCTCCTTCGCGGGTTAGGCGCAGGCTGCGGGTGGATCGTACAAACAGCGGCGCCTGCAGCTCTTCTTCCAGCCGCTTGAGCGCCGCGCTCGCGGCCGCGGGCGTCAGGTCCAGGCTACGGGCAGTGGCCGAGAGGCTGCCCGAGTCCACGGTGCGAACAAAAATTTCCAGGTCTTGAAGCGCCTTCATTTACAAATTTTATTTGCAAATGGCTTCAATCACACGCTTGTTTATCTTGATTTTCAAAATTTGTAAAGTTCAAGCCATCCGATCCCCCACTCCTTCCTCTCTGCAACTTCTCCCAAAGGACCTCACCATGAAAGCCATTGGCTACCAACAAGCCCACGCACTGGACCAGGCAGGCCAGACCGGCCTTGCCGACATTACCCTGCCCGATCCTGCCCCCGAAGGCCACGACCTGCTGGTCGAAGTGAGGGCGATTTCCGTCAACCCGGTGGACACCAAAGTGCGTGCCGGTGTTTCACACGCTGCGGGCCAGGATTACAAGGTGCTGGGCTACGACGCCAGCGGCATCGTGCGGGCCGTGGGGCCGGACGTAACGCTGTTCAAGGCGGGCGACAAAGTCTGGTATGCGGGCTCCATCACGCGCGCCGGCACCAACAGCCAACTCCACCTGGTGGACGAACGCATCGTGGGTCGCATGCCGGCCTCACTCGACTTTGCGCAAGCCGCCGCCTTGCCGCTGACCACCATCACCGCCTGGGAAATGCTGTTCGACCGCCTCGGCCTGCAGCCGGGCAAAAAACCGACGCGGAAGAAGCTGCTGATCATCGGAGCTTCGGGCGGTGTCGGCTCCATCATGACGCAGCTGGCCGCGCGCCTGACCTCGCTGACCGTCATAGGCACGGCCTCCCGTACCGAAACCCAGGCCTGGGTGAAAGAACTGGGCGCCCACCACGTCATCGACCACAGCCGGCCGATCGCGGAGGAGCTCAAGCGCATAGGCATTCCCGAGGTCGACTACGTGGTGAGCCTCACGCAGACCGATTCACACCTGGACCAGATCGTCGAGGCGCTGGCGCCGCAAGGAAAATTCGGCCTGATCGACGACCCGAAGAACCTGGACATCACCAGGTTCAAGCGCAAAAGCATTTCCATTCACTGGGAGTCGATGTTCACCCGCTCGATGTTTGATACGGCCGACATGGTGGCGCAACACCGGCTGCTGAGCGAGGTCGCGCAACTCGTCGATGCGGGGCTGGTCCGCAGCACGCTGACCGAGCGCTTTGGCGGCATCAATGCCGCCAATTTGCGGCGGGCCCATGCCCTGATCGAGTCCGGCAAGTCCCGAGGGAAAGTGGTGCTGGAGGGATGGGCTTAGGAATTGAGTGTCCCGGCCTGGCCCAACGTCTTGAACATCACATACGCATCCACCAGCCCCAAGCGCAAATGACGGAAAGCCCCCGGCAAAGTCGCCACCACTTCGAACCCCAATCGCTTCCACAAGCGAACGGCGCGTTCGTTGGTCGACACCACCAGGTTGAATTGCATCGCCAGGAAACCCATGGCCAGCGCCTCGCGCTGCGAGTGTTCGCACATCGCCGAAGCCAGGCCCCGGCCTTGGGCCTCGGGCGCGACCACATAGCCGCAGTTGCAGACGTGGGAACCCAGGCCGGGCTGGTTGGGTTTGATGAAATAAGTGCCCAGCACGGGGCCGTTGCCGTCGCGCACCACGTACGTGGCGCGGGGCGCCTCCATCCACACGGCGTGGATGTCGGCTTCGGTGCTCTGCGGCGAGAAGGCGTAGGTGTCGCCGGCCTCAAAAGTGGCGCGCAGCAGCGGCCAGAGGGCCGGCCAGTCGGCTTCCTCGCAGCGGCGTATCTGTACCTGGCTCATGGCTTGGGCGCATCCACCACTTCGGCGGCCGTGCGGAAAGCCTCGACGGCGGCGGGCAGGCCACAGTAGATGCTGGCATGCAGCAACACCTCCTGAAGCTGCTCGGGCGTCACGCCGTTGTTGAGCGCGCCGCGCACATGGCCCTTGAGTTCATGCTGCTTGCCGAGGGCGGTCAGCATGGCCACGGTGATAAGGCTGCGTGTCTTCAGGTCCAGCCCCGGCCGCTGCCAGACGTCGCCCCAGGCATTGCGCGTGATGTACTGCTGGATGGGCATGGAAAAATCGCTTGCCTTGCCGAAGGCATTGGCCACAAAGTCTTCACCCATCACCTGCTTGCGGGTAGCCAGGCCTTTGTCGAAGTCCTTGTCGAAATCCTTGCCGGAGTCCTTGGGAAATGTCGAGGTCACGTGAGCTCCTTGGAACAGGTTCTTAAAGCCCAAGCGTAGTTGAAAACAAAAAAGCCCGCCCGGGCTTTCACCAGGGCGGGCAAGATCAACACAACCGGGTTCAGGCCAGATCGTAGCGGTCAAGGTTCATGACCTTGGTCCAGGCGGCCACAAAATCATTCACAAATGTTTCCCGTGCATCGCTGCTGGCATAGACCTCCGCGATCGCCCGCAACTGGGAATTGGAGCCGAAAACGAGATCGGTCACCGTGGCCGTCCACTTGAGTTCGCCGCTCGCGCGGTCGCGGCCCTCCAGCACGCCTTCGGAGGCGGTGGACTTCTGCCACTTGGTGCGCATGTCGAGCAGGTTCACGAAGAAGTCGTTGCTCAATGTGCCGGGCCGCTTGGTGAACACACCGTGCTGGGCCTGGCCGACGTTGGCGTTGAGGGCGCGCATGCCGCCGACCAGCACCGTCATCTCGGGAGCGTTCAGTGTCATGAGGCTGGCTTTGTCAATCAGCTGCTCCGCCGCCCGCTGCGCCTGCCCCTTGCGGCTGTAGTTGCGGAAGCCGTCGGCGGTCGGTTCCAGCACCGCGAATGAATGCACGTCCGTCTGCTCCTGCGAAGCGTCCATGCGTCCCGGCGAGAACGGCACTTTCACATCGTGCCCCGCCCTCTTGGCAGCCGCCTCGACGGCCGCGCTGCCGCCCAGGACAATCAGGTCGGCGAGCGAAATCTTCTTGCCGCCGGATTGCGCGGCATTGAATTCCTGCTGGATGCCTTCCAGCACCTTGAGGACCTTCGCGAGTTCCGCCGGCTGGTTGACCTCCCAGTCCTTCTGGGGCGCGAGGCGGATGCGCGCACCATTCGCGCCGCCGCGCTTGTCGCTGCCGCGGAAAGTCGCGGCCGAGGCCCAGGCCGTCGTGACCAGCTGGGAGATGGAGAGCCCCGAGGCCAGCACCGTGGCCTTCAACGCGGCAATATCGTTTTCGCCGACGAGTTCATGGTCGACGGCGGGAATCGGGTCCTGCCACAGCAGCTGGCCCTTCGGAACCAGGGGCCCAAGGTAGCGCGAAACGGGGCCCATGTCGCGGTGCGTCAGCTTGAACCAGGCCTTGGCGAAGGTATCCGCGAATTCCTGCGGGTTGGCCATGAAGCGCCGCGAAATTTTTTCGTAGGCCGGGTCCATGCGCATGGCCATGTCGGCCGTGGTCATCATGGGCGCGTGGCGCAGCGTGGGGTCATGGGCATCGGGCACCGCGCCCGCCGCGGCCGGGTCTTTGGGCTTCCACTGGTGGGCGCCCGCGGGGCTCTTGGTCAGCTCCCATTCGTAGCCGAACAAGTTTTCGAAGTAACCGTTGTCCCACTTGATGGGGTTGTTGGTCCAGGCGCCCTCGATGCCGCTGGTGATGGTGTGCACGCCGTGGCCGGCGCCGAATTTGTTCATCCAGCCAAAGCCCTGGTCCTCAATGCTGCCGCCTTCGGGTTCGGGGCCGACGTGCTTGCCCGGATCGGCGGCGCCGTGGGCTTTACCGAAAGTATGGCCGCCCGCGGTCAGCGCGACGGTTTCTTCGTCATTCATGGCCATGCGGGCAAAGGTTTCGCGGATATCGCGTGCCGAGGCCAGCGGGTCTGGTTTGCCGTTCGGGCCTTCGGGGTTCACATAGATCAGGCCCATCTGGACCGCGCCCAGGGGCTGTTCGAGTTCGCGGTCGCCGCTGTAGCGCTTGTCACCCATCCACTCGGCCTCGGGGCCCCAGTAAACCTCTTCCGGCTCCCACACGTCGGGGCGCCCGCCGGCAAAACCGAATGTCTTCAAGCCCATGGAATCCATAGCCACGGTGCCGGCCAGCACCATCAGGTCGGCCCAGGAGATTTTGCGGCCGTACTTCTGCTTGATCGGCCACAGCAGGCGGCGCGCCTTGTCGAGGTTTCCGTTGTCGGGCCAGCTGTTGAGCGGCGCGAAGCGCTGCATGCCGGAGCCCGCGCCGCCGCGCCCGTCGGTGATGCGGTAGGTGCCCGCGCTGTGCCAGGCCATGCGCACGAAGAAGGGCCCGTAGTGGCCGTAGTCCGCGGGCCACCAATCCTGCGAATCCGTCATCAGCGCATGCAGGTCCTTGACCACGGCATGCAGGTCCAGGGTCTTGAATTCCTCGGCATAGTTAAAGGCCTCGCCCATGGGGTCGGCATGGGGTGAGTTCTGGTGAAGGATCTTCAGGTTGAGCTGGTTGGGCCACCAGCTCGCGTTGCTGGGGGCGCCGGCCAGTGCGTGTTTGCGGGAGCCGCCCGAGAACGGGCAGGAGGCTTCGCCTTGCGTGTTGTGATCAGCCATGATGAGTTACCTTCAATGAATAAGTGATGCCGAATGACGGTACGGGCCTGCCAGGTGGACGGCCTGTGAAACACAGTCTAGATTTCAGAGCAAAATAATCAAAGACAATTAAAAATATTCATTCAATAGATTTTTTTAATTGCCATGCCTTGTACACCCTGCCCAGCCGGGCGGCCGTCTTGCAGTTAATCTTGAAGCCAGGCCAGTATCAAGCTCTTGAAAGAAATTCCATGACCCAGCCCGCACTCCCCCGCTACCCCGCGCCCGAACTCAAAAACCTGCCGGAAGACATCAAGGCCAAAGTCCTGGAGGTACAGGAAAAGGCCGGCTTTGTGCCCAATGTGTTCCTGGCGCTGGCGCGCCGCCCCGCCGAGTGGCGCGCCTTTTTTGCTTACCACGATGCGCTGATGCTCAAGGAAGAAGGCTCCAACCCCAACGGCACGCTGACCAAGGGCGAGCGCGAGATGATCGTCACCGCCACCAGCGCGGCCAACAACTGTCTTTACTGCGTGGTGGCGCATGGCGCCATCCTGCGGATTTATGAAAAGAAACCGCTGGTCGCGGACCAGGTGGCGGTCAATTACCGCAAGGCCGACATCACACCGCGCCAGCGCGCGATGCTGGACTTCGCGATGAAAGTCTGCCAGCAGGCCGACCGCATTGAAGACGCCGACTTCGAAGCGCTGTACGGCCACGGCTTTGACGATGAAGACGCCTGGGACATCGCGGCCATCACGGCCTTTTTCGGCCTGTCGAACCGCATGGCCAGCTTCAGCAATATGCAGCCCAATCCCGAGTTCTACCTGATGGGCCGCGTGCCCAAGCCGTCCAAGCAAGCCTGAGAGAATCCCGGGATCACATGAGCTCAACCGCCACCCCTTCCCCCATCGCTCCGGCCACGCCCAATCCCGCATCGGCCAACCCTTCGGGCCTGACCGTGCGCAAGCTCGAGATCGACCTCAGCCAGGGTTTCGACCGCCATTGGTATGGCGGCGACGCCTTCCTGAGCCAATATCACAATGCCTTGTCCATGAGCTTCCCGGTCGGCGAGCAGTCCTTTATTGATTCGGTGCGCGATTGCGCGAAGCTGCTGCCCCACACGCCCGAGCACGCCGTGCTGCACGAGGCCGTGGCGCAGTTCATAGGCCAGGAGGCCACGCACCGCCACATCCACGGGCTTTACAACGCACACCTGGAAACACAGGGCCTGGTCAATCGCTGGCAGGACTGGGCCACAGCGCGCATCAACTACGCCAAAAAAAGAGGCGTGGGGCCGCGCCATTTCCTCGCTGTGACTGCGGCCTATGAGCACCTGACGGCGGTGCTGGCCGACTACCTGCTGCGCCACAACGACACCATGGACAGCGCCGACCCACGCATGCAGACGCTGTGGCGCTGGCATGCGGCCGAGGAAACCGAGCACCGCGCCGTCGCCTATGACCTGTACCAGGCGCTGCGGGGCAGCTATGCCTGGCGCATACGCTGGTATCTCTATGCGGTGCTGGTGTTCAGCTACGATTCAGCGCGGCAGACGGTGCTCAACCTGTGGCACGATGGCAGCCTCTTCAAGCCCGGCACCTGGTGGAGCGCGCTCAAATTCTTCTGGGGCCGCAAGGGCGTCATGTGGTACACCGTGGGCCCGCTGCTGGCCTACTTCAAGCGCGGCTTCCATCCGGACCAGGAAGCCTTCGCCGTGCCCGAACAACAGACCCGCGGCCTTGCGCGGCGCTGGTTCAAGGACAACGAGAAGAGCTTTCGCGTGGTGCGTTAAGCCATCTCTGTTTTTTCTCTCACTGGGAGCGGGAGAAAAAAGCGGCCCTCATTCAACGATCCTGCGCATCCAGTCCGGCAAGGGCTTTGACTTCTGCGCCGGAAAATCCACCCAGATGGTGGTGGCGCCGCCCGCGGCATAAATCACACCCGGCGCATCCGTGCGCTCCATGGTGGCCCAGCTCTCAAACGTGCTGCGGCCCGGGTCGCTCACATACATCTTCATCAGCACATCACCGGGGTATTCGAGCTGCTTGTAGAAGTTGCAGAACGCGTTGACGATCACCGGGCCCTCACCCCGCGGATCTGGCCGGCAGCCTATGGCATACATCCACTCAATGCGTATCGTTTCCAGGTAACGGAAATAGCTGCCGTTGTTGAGATGGCCCATGGCATCCATGTCGCCCCAGCGTATCGGGATGCGCATTTCACGGACCAGCTTTTTCTTCTCGGGAATTCCAATCTTCATGGCATGACTCCGAACAATCCGAATGCTGCTTCCTAACGATGTGCCCTGATGGAAGCCAGAATGCCCAGCGTGAACAGCACGCAGGCGGTGAGCTGCACCAGGGTGGGCCAGCGGCCGTCCCAGGCAAAGGAATACAGCAGCGCAAAAATCGTTTCGCTCACGATGAGCTGCCCGCACAAACTCGCGCTGAGCCGCTGGCTGGCCATGTTCCACAAAATGGTGGCCAGCCAGGTCGAACCCACGCCAGCCACCACGCACAGCAGCACAAAGGTCCAGCGGTCAGGGCGCGCGGCAAGCAGGCCGGCGTCCGAGCCCGCGGCCAGCCACATCAGCAGCGCACCCAGGCCGGTGGCCACGCCCAGCCAGTTGGCCCAGTCGGTGGCGTTCACTTCAGGATGGCGCTTGAGCCAGGCGGAGTTGACGATCGCGAAAACCGTCCAGCACACCAGCGAGCCCGCCACAAACAACATGCCACGCCAGAAATGCGCGGCCGCGCCCTGGCCCGCGCCCTCATGCGTGGAGCCCATCATGAGCACCAGCCCGGCCAGGGTGAGCGCCAGCCCCGGCAGCAGCGCGGCCCAGCGCAGGCCCTGCGGCTTGCCCAGCAGCATGACCCAGATCGGGATGGTGCCTATCACCAGCGAAGGCACTTCGCTGCCGGCATCGCGTATGGCCAGCACCAGCAGCAGGTAGTAGCCGCTGAAGCCCAGCACGCTCATGAGCAGCGCGGCCCATGCCTGGCGCAGCGTGGGCAGGCGGCGGCTGCGCAGCCCCACCAGCATCACCCCCGCGGCCGTCACGCCATAGACGGCAAAGCGCCCCGCCGTGAGGTCAATCGAGGAATAGCCTCCCGCGCCCATCTCGAGCATGCGCGGCGCCACAAACACCAGGCCCCACAGCGCGCCCGCCGCGAGCCCGGCCAGAATGCCGGCCAGCATTTATCAGGCGGTGTGCGCGGTGGCGACCAGGCGCAGGCCGAGCAGGCCCATGGCGCCGGCGGCCGTGCGGTCCACCACGGCCTTGCTGCGCAAGTAAGCGGCGCGCGGCACCGAGGAGGACAGCACCACCGCCACCACGGCATACCAGCCGGTCTCCATCACCAGCACGCCGGCCAGCACCAGCATGGCGGCGGGCAAGGGAAACTGCGCGGGCAGCAGGGCCGCGAACACGCTGCTGTAAACCACCACGATCTTGGGATTGCTCAGCTGCGTGACCAGCCCCTGGCGAAAGGACTGCAGCACCGTGCGGCGAGCCGCGGCCTTGTCCTGGCCGCCCATCTCCAAAGGCTGGCGCGCGCCGCGCCAGATGTTGAAGGCGATCCACATCAGGTACAGGCCGCCCACAATCTTGAGCGCCGTGTAGACACCCGGCAAGGCGGCCAGCAGCGCCTGCAAGCCGGCCAATGCCAGCGCGGCGAACACCAGCGCGCCCAGGCCCATGCCCA
>Ga0209564_1001195_pt1 | contig 29774 bp, 24 predicted proteins | sample AraplaCol_mMF_r2_FD_184272 | JGI IMG/M metagenome (GOLD analysis project Ga0209564, IMG submission 184272) | Arabidopsis root microbial communities from North Carolina, USA - plate scrape MF_Col_mMF_r2 (SPAdes) (version 3) | ecosystem: Host-associated > Plants > Roots > Endosphere | place: USA...
CCCGAGAAGCACCAACCGGGCCTAGTCGAGCACACCACCGGCTGGCCGCTGGACAACCAGACCGGCGGCGGCAGCTTCATGTACCACTTCGGGGACAACTACGTGTCCATCGGCTACGTGGTGCACCTGAACTACAAGAATCCCTGGCTGTCGCCGTTCGACGAGTTCCAGCGCTTCAAGCATCATCCGGCGGTCAAGCCGCACCTGGAGGGCGGCAAGCGCATCGCCTACGGCGCGCGGGCCATCACCGAGGGCGGTTATCAGTCGGTGCCGAAACTGACCTTCCCGGGCGGCGTGCTGATCGGCTGCTCGGCCGGCTTCGTCAACGTGCCGCGCATCAAGGGCAGCCACAACGCGGTCAAGACCGGCATGCTGGCCGCCGAGGCCGCGTTCGAGGCCCTGGCCGCCGGCCGCGCCGGCGACGAGCTGGTCGCCTACCAGGATCTCTACGAGAAATCCTGGGTGGCCAAGGAGCTGAAGGTCGTCCGCAACGCCAAGCCGCTGATCGGCAAGCTGGGCACGGCCCTGGGCGGCGCGGTCAGCATGTTCGACATGTGGTGCGCGCACCTGTTTGGCGGCTTCTCGTTCTTCGGCACGATGAAGCACGAGAAAACCGATGCCGAGTCGACGGGCCTGGCCAAGGACTACAAGCCGCTGGTCTATCCCAAACCCGACGGCGTGATCAGCTTCGACAAGCTAAGCTCGGTGTTCATCTCGGCCACCAACCACGAGGAAGACCAGCCGGCCCACCTGAAGCTGAAGGACCCGACGATTCCGATCGCGGTGAACCTGCCCAAGTACGGCGAGCCGGCCCGGCTCTACTGCCCGGCGGGCGTCTACGAGGTGCTCTATAACGAGCAGGGGACCGATCCGCGCTTCCAGATCAACGCCCAGAACTGCGTCCATTGCAAAACCTGCGACATCAAGGACCCGTCGCAGAACATCGTCTGGACCACGCCCGAAGGCGGCGGCGGGCCGAACTATCCGAACATGTAGCAAGGCGGATCCGCGGGCGCGGTTCGGGCTTTCGGGCCGCGCCTTTCGCTTGCGATGCGCGTGGAAACCGATGAGGGTGCGGGCATGACGCGCACCAAGCTTCTCCTCGTCCTGCTCTCGGCCTCGACCCTGACCGCCTGCGCCGCCGCCAAGCCTGGCCCCGACCTGCGCGGCGAGCTGGCCATGGGATCCGCCTGGGGCTCCAGCCGCTCGGCCTACGGCCAGTTCCTGGCCGGCCAGGCGGCGCTGCAGAACGGCTCGAACGCCCAGGCCTCGACCTATTTCGACGAGGCGCGCCAGCTGGACGAGGACCCCGGCGTCCTGGCCGACCGCGCCTTCACCGCCGCCTTGCTGGCCGGCGACGTGCCGCGCGCCGCCGCCATCGCCCCGCGCGGGACCGACGCCAACGAGCAGGTGCGCCGCCTGGGCGTCCTGACCCGGGTGGTCGAGCTGATGGCCGACGGCAAGGGCCGCGACGCCCAGACCCTGCTGAAGACCGAGACCCTGGGCTTCCCCCATCGCCCCGCCGCCGTGCTGCTGGCGCCCTGGCTGGCCGCCGCGGCGGGCGACGCCAACGGCGCGGTGGTGCGTCCGGAGCTGCAGGGCGACCGGTTCGTGCAGTATTTCGGCCAGCTGAGCCAGGCGCGGCTCTACGAGCGCGCCAAGCGCTATGACGAGGCCGAGACCGACTACAAGGCGCTGATGGCGATCGAGAACGCCCGGGCGCTGTTCATCGAGGACTACGGCGCGTTCCTGGAGCGCCGCAAGCGCCAGGCCGAGGCCGTGGCGCTGTACGATCAGGCCCTGGCCCGCGATCCGGACGACCAGGGCCTGCAGAGGGCCCGGGCCCGGGCCGCCGCGCGCGGTCCCGCGCCGGCCATGCCCACCGACAAGCAGGGCGCGGCCCACATGCTGGTCGCCTGCGCCGCCAGCTTCGCCAGCGAGCGCCAGAGCCAGTTCGGCCTGGCCTATCTGCGCCTGGCCCTGCGGCTGGACCCCAAGCGCGACGACGCCTGGCTGCTGGTCGGCGACCTGCTGGCCCAGGACGACGACGCCGCAGGGGCCCGCGAGGCCTACGCCAAGGTGGCGCCGACCTCGACCCGCTACGTGGCGGCCCAGTCGAAGCTGGCCTGGAGCTTCCAGACCGCCGGCGACAAGGACAAGGCCGTCGCCCTGGCCCAGCAGGCCGCCGCCGCCGCTCCCAAGGACCGCGACGCCCAGATCACCTACGCCGACCTGCTGCGGGCCAACGAGCGCTGGGCCGAATCGGCCGCCGCCCTGGATCCGCTGATCACCGGCGAGGGCGACAAGCCCGACTGGCGTCTGCTCTACATGCGCGGCATCGCCCTGGAGCGGGCGGGCCGCTGGGACGACGCCGAACGCGACCTGCTGACGGCGGTCAAACTCAGCCCGGACGAGCCCGACCTGCTGAACTATCTGGGCTATTCCTGGATCGATCGCGGCGTGCATCTGCCCGAGGCCATCGCCATGGTCCAGAAGGCGGTCGACGCGCGACCGCAGTCGGGCGCCATGCTCGACTCCCTGGGCTGGGGCTACTACCGCCAGGGCGACTACAAGACCGCCGTGGCCAAGCTGGAGCAGGCCGTCGAGCTGGAGCCGGGCGATCCGGACGTCAACGGCCACCTGGGCGACGCCTATTGGCGGGTGGGGCGGCAGATCGAAGCCCGCTTCCAGTGGCGGCGGGTGCTCAGCCTGGAGCCGGACGCCAAGCAGAAGGCCGAGGCCGAGGCCAAGCTGAAGGACGGCCTGGGTCCGAACGGTCCGGCGGCCTCGACCTCGGTGGTCAAGGCGGGGTAGGGGGCTCTTCGCTCCAGTCCCCCTGCAAGGGTAAGTCATGCGCCTCGACGCCTTCGCCCCGGCCAAGGTCAATCTGTTCCTGCACGTCGGCGGGCCCGACGCGGCCGGCTATCATCCGATCTCCAGCCTGATGCTGTTCGCCGACGTCGGCGACCGGGTCAGGCTGCAGGCGGCCGACGCGCCCGGCTTCGAGGCGACGGGGCGGTTCGGCGGCCAGATCCCGCTGGACGGCGGCAATCTGGTGGTGCGGGCGGCTAACGCCCTGCGCGACCGCCTGGGCGGGCCGGTCCCGCCGTTCCGCCTGATCCTCGACAAGGCCCTGCCGATCGCCGCCGGCCTGGGCGGCGGCTCCAGCGACGCGGGAGCCGCCCTGAGGCTGCTGCGCGAGGCCCTGGCGCCCGACCTGCCCGACGGCGACCTGGAGGCCGTGGCCGCCAGCCTGGGCGCCGACGGCGCGGCCTGCCTGTGGGGCGCGCCGGTGATGGCCCAGGGCCGGGGCGAACGCCTGTCGCCCGCGCCGGCCCTGCCCGAGCTGCACGCCGTGCTGGTCAATCCGCTGGTTCCCTCACCAACGGGCGCCGTCTATCGCGCCTATGACGCGGCCGTCGCGCCCGACGGGGAAGCGCCGCCGCCGCTGCCGGACGGGCTGGCCAGCATCGAGGAGGTCTGCGCCTGGCTGGCTGGCTTTACCCGCAACGACCTGCAGGCGCCGGCCGTGACCCTGGAGCCGCGCATCGGCCAGGTGCTGGACCTGCTGGCCGGCGAGCCCGAGACCCTGCTGGCCCGGATGTCCGGCTCCGGCGCCACCTGCTTCGCCCTGTGCGCCGGCGACATCGAGGCCGAGGGCCTGGCCGAGCGGATCGAGCGGATGCGGCCCGACTGGTGGGTCCGGCGCTGCCGGCTGGGCGGGCCGTTCGCGTGACGGTCGCCTTGCTCGGCGACGAGCGGGACCGCGCGTCACGGCGCAGCTCATAGAGAAAAGGCCCGGAAGCCGAAGCTTCCGGGCCTTCCTTTTGTCGTCCGAACCCCAGCCTTAGCTGTGGTAGGCGCGTTCGCCGTGCTCGGAGATGTCCAGGCCTTCTTCCTCGGATTCCGGCGAAGCCTTCAGGCCGATGATCAGCTTGATCACGAAGAAGACGATGGCCGAGGCGACGGCCGACCAGACGATGGTCACGCCGACGGCCTTGACCTGGCTCATCACCTGGGTGGCCAGGCTGTAGACGGCCGTGTCGCAGGTCGAGATGTCGCCGTCCTTGGCGCAGCTGGCGTAGTCGACGACGCCGGCGCCGCCCCACTTGGGATTGACCAGCAGGCCGGTGCCGATGGCGCCGACGATGCCGCCGATGCCGTGGATGCCGAAGGCGTCCAGGCTGTCGTCGTACTTCAGCGCGTTCTTCACGACCGAGCAGAAGAAGATGCAGATCGGCGAGACCACCAGGCCGAGGATCAGCGCGCCCATCGGGCCGGCGAAGCCGGCGGCCGGGGTCACGGCGACCAAGCCGGCCACGATGCCCGAAGCCAGGCCCAGGGCCGACGGCTTCTTGCGGGTGACCCATTCCACCACGATCCAGGACAGGCCGGCGGCGGCGGTGGCGACGAAGGTGTTGATCATCGCCAGCGAGGCGTAGCCGTTGGCTTCCAGGTTGGAGCCGGCGTTGAAGCCGAACCAGCCCACCCACAGCAGGCCGGCGCCGACCAGGGTCAGGGTCAGGGAGTGCGGGGGCATCGGCTCCTTGCCGTAGCCTTGGCGCTTGCCCAGGATCAGGGCGCCGACCAGAGCGGCGATGCCGGCGTTGATGTGGACGACGGTGCCGCCGGCGAAGTCGAGGGCGCCGAAGCTCCAGCTCAGGCCGGCCTTGATCGGGTCGGTCGGGTGCAGGGCGATGGCGTCAGGACCCGGCCACCACCAGACCATGTGGGCGATCGGATAGTAGGAGAGCAGGGGCCACAGGACGGCGAAAACCACGGCGGCCGAGAACTTGAAGCGCTCCACCAGCGAACCGACGACCAGGGCGGCGGTGATCGCGGCGAAGGTCGACTGGAAGACGATGAAGGTCAGCTCGGGGATGACGACGCCGGTCGAGAACGTGGCGACCACGCTCGACGGGGTGACGCCGGTCAGGAACAGACGGCTGAGGCCGCCGACGAAGGTGTCCCAGCTGCCGCCGTCGGTGAAGGCGAAGCTGTAGCCCCACAGCACCCAGGCGACGATGCCGATGATGGCGACGGTCGAGACCTGCATCATGACCGACAGCATGTTCTTCGAACGGACCAGGCCGCCGTAGAACAGGGCCAGCCCCGGGATGATCATCAGCAGGACCAGCAGCGACGAGACCAGCATCCAGGCGTTGTCGCCCTTGTCCTGCTTGTCGACGATGGTCGCCGGAGCGGCCGCGGCCGGAGCCGGAGCGGCGGCCGGCGTCGCGGCGGGGGCGGGCGTGGCCGCGGCCGGGGCGGCGGCGGCCGGAGCCGCCGTGTCCTGGGCGAAGGCGACGGCGCCCAGCGGAGCCCCCGCCAAGGTCGCGGCGAGCATCAGCCCGGCCAGCGGTTTAAAGTGCAGTCTCATCGTTGGTATCCCCTTTTCCCCGACGAATTACAAAGCGGCCGGGCCGGTTTCGCCGGTCCGGATGCGAACGGCTTCCTCGACATTGAGGACGAAGATCTTGCCGTCGCCGATCTTGCCCGTGGCCGCCGCGGCCTTGACCGCCTCGACCGCCTTGGCCGCCGACGCGTCGTCGACGACGGCTTCCAGCTTCACCTTCGGCACGAAGTTCACTTGGTATTCGGCGCCGCGATAGATTTCGGTCTGGCCCTTCTGACGGCCGTAGCCCTTGACCTCGGACACCGTCAGGCCTTCGACGCCCGCGGCGACGAGCGCCTCGCGGACCTCGTCGAGCTTGAAGGGTTTGACGATCGCTATGATCAGTTTCATCCGCCTTGCTCCGACCCGCCGACTGAGCGGGCTCCCCTTAGAATTGGTTTTAGAGCGCGTTGCTCACTCGACACCGCGACGCAGGCTCATGAGTCCGCATCGTTTCCCCGGCGTCTTCACGCTATCGGTCGCGCTTCCCCCATGGCTGTCGCACGGTAGGGAATTGGAAACGAAAGGGACGTGGCGCCTTTATTTTAGGCATGGGCGACCTTTGGCGCCGAAAAAGTCGGCGTTTCAGCGTTCGAAAGGACCGGTTGGCTCAGCTTGTCGCGAACCGTATACAATCGCCGGCCTTCGTCGCGATCTGGAGTTTCCACCGCCCCATGCCTTCCGTCTTGTTCAAGATCGCGCCCTGGTGCCTGCTGATCGCCTCGAACGTCTTTATGACCTTCGCCTGGTACGGCCACCTGAAGAGCCGCACGACGACGATGCTGATGGCTATCGTCACCAGCTGGCTGATCGCCTTGCCGGAATACATGCTGGCGGTGCCCGCCAACCGCCTGGGCCACAACGTCTACACCACCGCCCAGCTGAAGACCGGACAGGAGGCGATCACCCTGGTCGTCTTCACGCTGTTCTCGGTCTTCTACCTGGGCGAGGCGATCAGCTGGAAGACGCTGGTCGGGTTCGGCTTCATCTTCGTGGGCGTGGCGATCGTGATGTTCTTCAAGTAGAGCGTTCACGACCCCGTGATCCGCGCAACGGAGTCCAAGGCCGAAACGCTGTTGTGGCTGTATTCCTCCAGAAGGATCAGCCCCATGTTTGTGCGTATCGCCACCGCAGCCGCCGCCCTGGCGCTGATGTCCGGCGCGGCCATGGCTCAATCGACGGCGCCTCAGACCACGACGCCGCAGACCATGCCAGGCGTCCCGGTGAACCCGGACCCGACCGCCGCGGCGCCGGCCGACCAGACCCTGCCTCCCGCCCCCGCGGCCACGCCGCCGACCGACCCGATGACCTCGATGACGGCGCCGACCGGCACGGCCACCGACACCGCCGGCCGCGTCTCGTCGATGCCGGCCGAGCAGCAGGCCACGCTGAAGGCCGGCGACCCCAACGTGACCTCCAATCCGCCGATCGCCGACACCCCGCAAAACCGCAAGCTCTACGGGGCGCCGCTGTCGAACGCCGGCAAGCGCTCCGCCGCCAGGGGCAACTAAGCCCTCCGACGGTCCAACATCGCTTGAAGCGCCAGTCGGCGGGCCCTATGGTCCGCCGACTTTTTTCTGGCCCTGTTCGGACCCTGATGCCCGCCGCGAAAACCCAAGAAAAACCCAAATCCTTTCAGGACCTGATCCTGACGCTCCACGACTATTGGAGCGCCCAGGGCTGCGTGATCCTGCAGCCGCACGACGTCGAGGTGGGGGCGGGGACCCTGCACCCGGCCACGGTGCTGCGCGCGCTCGGCCCCAAGCCCTGGAACGCGGCCTATGTCCAGCCCTCGCGCCGTCCGGGCGACGGCCGCTATGGCGAGAACCCCAACCGCCTGCAGCACTATTACCAGTACCAGGTGATCCTGAAGCCGAACCCGCCCAACATGCAGGACCTCTATCTGGGGTCGTTGGAAGCCATCGGCCTGGACCTGCGCACCCACGACATCCGCTTCGTCGAGGACGACTGGGAAAACCCCACCGTCGGCGCCTGGGGCCTGGGCTGGGAGGTCTGGTGCGACGGCATGGAAGTCAGCCAGTACACCTACTTCCAGCAGGTGGGCGGGCTGGACGTCTCGCCGGTGGCCGGCGAGCTGACCTACGGCCTGGAGCGCCTGGCCATGTACGTGTTCGGCGTCGACAACGTCTACGACCTGCCGTTCAACGATCCCGACGCGCCGCTGGGCCACCTGACCTATGGCGACGTGTTCCTGGAGAACGAGCGCCAGCAGTCGGAAGCCAACTTCCACGGCTACGACGTGGCCGTGCTCAAGCGCCAGTTCGAGGACATGGAGCAACAGGTCCCGCTGATGCTGGCGCGCTCCTACCAGGGCAAGTCCCTGGTCCTGCCGGCCTACGACATGGTCCTCAAGGCCAGCCACCTGTTCAACCTGATGAACGCCCGCGGCGCGATCGCCGTCGCCGAGCGCGCCAGCTACATCGGCCGCATCCGCGACCTGTGCAAGCTGTGCGCCAGCGCCTGGGTCGAACAGCAGGACGCCGCCTGATGCGCGCGCTGTTCTGCGTGGGCCTGGCCGCCCTGGCGCTAGGGGCCTGCGGGCCGGCCCAGACCGCGCCGTCCCAGGGGCAGGGCGAGGGACAGGCTGTCGCGGCCGAGGACCAGATCGTCAATTTCGGCGCGGACGACGCCGAGATGAACGCCGCCATCGCCGCGGCCCGCAAGACGCTGCCGGTGTTCTGGAACCATCTGCGGACCAAGCCCGGCGAGCCCTCGTCGCTGAAGGTCGGCCTAGCCACGTCGAACGGTCACGAACACATCTGGGTGTCCGACATCGAGGCCAAGGGCGACACGATCACCGGCCGCCTGGCCAACGATCCCGACAACCTGCCGGGCCTGAAGCTGGGCTCGCCGGTCACCTTCACCAGGGCCCAGATCTCCGACTGGGCCTACGAGAAGAACGGCAAGCTCTACGGCCACTACACGACCCGCATCGTCATCAAGCACATCGACCCCGCCGAAGCGGCGCAGGTGCGCGCGATGCTCTCTGAAAATCCTGTCGAGTCCGACGCATCCTGATGCCCCAACTCCTTCTCGAACTGTTCTCCGAAGAGATCCCCGCCCGCATGCAGGCCGGCGCCGCGCGCGACCTGGAGCGCATGGCGCGCGAGCACCTGGCCGCCGCCGGCTTCCTGCCCGAGGCTCTGAAGACCTTCGCCGGCCCGCGCCGCCTGACCCTGGTGGTCGAGGGCCTGCCGATCGCCCAGGCCGATCGCAAGGAGGAGCTGAAGGGGCCGCGCGTCGGCGCCCCGCCGCAAGCCCTGGAAGGCTTCCTGCGCAAGGCGGGCCTGACCCAGGATCAGCTGGTCGAGCGCGACGGCGTCTGGATGGCCTTCATCGAGAAGACCGGCCGCCCGACGACGCAGATCGTCGCCGAGATGGTCGAGGCGATCATCCGCGGCTTCCCCTGGCCCAAGTCGATGACCTGGGGGGCGTCCAAGCTGCGCTGGGTGCGGCCGCTCAAGCGCATCCTCTGCGTGTTCGACCGCGAGGTCGTGCCGTTCGCCATCGAGGGGATCGAGGCCGGCGACGTCACCGAGGGCCACCGCTTCATGCGCGTCGGCTACGGCTGGGGCGGCCAGCCGTTCAAGGCGCGCGACTTCGACGAATACGCCAAGGGCCTCCTCGACCACTTCGTCGTGCTGGACGTCGAGGAGCGCAAGAGCCGCATCCTGGAAGGCTGCAAGACCCTGTGCTTCGCCCGGAACCTGGAGTTGGTTGAGGACCTGGGTCTGCTCGAGGAAGTCGCCGGCCTGGCCGAATGGCCGACCCCGGTGCTGGGCGACATGGACCCAGCCTTCCTGGACCTGCCGGGCGAGGTGATCCGCACCTCGATGCGCACCCACCAGAAGTATTTCGCGGTCCGCGACCCGGCCACTGGTGGCCTAGCCCCGCACTTCATCACCATCGCCAACGTCCAGTCGGCCGACGGCGGCAAGGTGATCGCCGAGGGCAACGCCAAGGTGCTGTCCTCGCGCCTGTCCGACGCCCGGTTCTTCTGGGACGAGGACGTCAAGGTCGGCTTCGAGCCGTGGCTGGACAAGCTGAACGGCGTGACCTTCCACGCCAAGCTGGGCACCATGGCCGAGCGGGTGGAGCGCATCGTCGCCCTGGCTACTTGGATTGCGCCGCAGGTGGGCGCCGACGTTGAAAAGGCCAGAGAAGCCGCGCGCTTGGCCAAGGGCGATCTCGCCTCACAGATGGTGGGCGAGTTCCCTGAACTACAGGGTCTGATGGGCGGCTACTACGCCCGCGAATTTGGCCTCGACGCTGACATCGCCGGCGCCATCCGCGACCACTACAAGCCCCAGGGGCCGTCCGACGCTGTTCCGGCCGCACCGCTTAGCGTGGCGGTGGCTCTGGCGGACAAGCTCGACACCCTGGCCGGCTTCTTCGTCATCGACGAGAAGCCGACCGGCTCCAAGGACCCTTATGCGCTGCGTCGCGCCGCCCTAGGTGTGATCCGCACGATCCTGGATGGCGGCCACCGCTTGCCATTGTTATTCGCGGGGGGCAGCGCGCTACTGGGTTTCGTACGTCTCTTCAAGTCGGGCATGCTCAACGTATCGCTTCGGCCTGACGCGCCACTGCCGGAGGACGAAGATTCACGCGCCGCCCGGGCGGTAGTCTACGACCTTCTCGCCTTCTTCGCTGACCGCCTGAAGGTCACGCTCAAGGACCAGGGCAAGCGTCACGACCTCGTCGACGCCGTGTTCGCGCTCGGCGACGACGACCTGGTGCGCATCGTCGCCCGGGTCGAGGCGCTGGACGGGTTCCTCAAGACCGATGACGGCAAGAACCTGCTGGCCGGCTACAAGCGCGCCTCCAACATCCTCAAGGCGGAGGAGAAGAAGGGCTGGAAGGCGCAAGGCGGCCGCGAGATCCTGCCCGACGCCTCGGCTCCGGAGGTGCAACTGCACGACGCCCTGCGGATGATCGAAAAGCCGCTGGCCGACGCCCTGGCCGCCGAGGACTTCACCGCCGCCATGCGGGAGCTGGCCGGCCTGCGCGGCCCGGTCGACGCCTTCCTGGACGGGGTGTTCGTCAATTCGGACGTCCCGGCCGAACGCGACAGCCGCCTGAAAACCCTGGCCGCTGTCCGCGACGCCATGGGCCAGGTGGCCGACTTCTCGCTGATCGGCGGGTAGGGGGCCGGGCTCCGAACCCACCACCGATCGTCATTCTCGCCCTTGTGGCGAGAATCCCTTTGTCCGCCGCACGGGCAGCGGTGTGGCGCGCCGGCGCGCCAAGGTGACGCCCTTGCGGGCTGAACCAGGGATTCTCGCCACAAGGGCGAGAATGACGGAGGGTTGGGTTTGGCTAGACCTGTCGCGGAACTGGCGTCCACTCGAACACCGACGCGTATAGATCGTCCCAATGTGGATTGTCGGCCTCGATCAGATTGATCTTCCATTGGCGGGGATAGCGCTTGAGCGAGGTCTCGCGCTGAATGGCTTCGGTCATCAGGTCGTGAACCTCGTACCAAACCAGGCGCGTAAGCCCATAACGCTTGGTGAAACCGCCTCGACCTTCGCGATGCTGGATGATGCGGCTGTGAAAATAGGCGGTGACGCCAGTATAGAGCGTGCCGCGATAGTGATCCGCCATCATGTAGACAGCGATCCAGGCTTCACGAGGAACCATGACGACGTCCTAGACAAGGGAGTCGTCAGCCAAACTTAGGGTCGACCGTCGAGGCAACGCGAGAAATCGTCGTCTTCGACTTTTATCGCCCCACCACCCTAAGCGACGGCCGTTCCGTCCGCGCCCGGCGCAGCGGGGCCTCGAAATGGAAGGTCGAGCCGGCGCCGGGCGTGCTGTCGACGCCGATCACGCCGCCCATCAGGGTGACGACGTCGTGGCTGATCGCCAGGCCCAGGCCCGAGCCCTCGTAGGCGCGGGTCATGGAGGTGTCGAGCTGCGAGAAGATCTTGAACAGCCGGGGGCGATGCTCCGGCGCGATGCCGACGCCGGTGTCGCGCACCTCGAACCGCAGGCCGGTTTCGGAGGCCCGCACCTCGACCCGCACCGAGCCGTGGTGCGTGAAGTTGACGGCGTTGGCGACCAGGTTGCCCAGCACCTGCCGCAGGCGGATCGGATCGCCGATCCAGGCGCCTTCGCAGCCCGGCGCCACCGCGAAGCTCAGGGCGATGCCCTTGTTGGCGGCCGCGCCCGAGAACAGGGCGCAGGTCGCCTCCACCAGGACCGGCAGGTCGAAGGGCTCGTCGCGCAGGCGAACCCGGCCGCTCTCCAGCCGCGCCATGTCGAGAATGTCGTTCAGCAGGGCCAGCAGCGCCTGGCCGGACTGGTGGATCAGGTCCAGGCGGCTGCGTTGGTGGTCCGGCAGCTGGTCGGCCTGCATGACCTGGGTCATGCCCAGGACCCCGTTCAACGGCGTGCGGATCTCGTGGCTCATATTGGCCAGGAACTGGGTCTTGGCGACGTTGGCGGCCTCGGCCTCCTCCTTGGCCGCGATCAGGGCGCGACGGCTGTCGGCCAGCTTGTGCAGGGCGTCGGTGACCCGCAGGAACAGGACGACGGCCGCGGCCAGCAGCGCGACGAAGACCAGAACGATCCAGGGGGCTCCGGCCTTGAGCAGCGAGGTGCCCGGATCGTGCGCCGTCCAGCTGAGCGCGCCGATCGGCTGGCCCCGGATGTCGTGCAGCGGGATGCTGGTGTCGCTGGACCGGCTCTCGGCGATCAACGACAGGCCCTCGATGCCCAGGTCCTGCCGCAGGCCGCGGGTGTAGGCCGTGCTGATCCGGCGCGCGGTGACCACCACCGCGGGCGGCGTTTCCCGCTGGGCGGCCGCGAGCGGGGCGGTCTCGGCGATCACGTCGGCGGCCGCCACCAGATAGATCTCGTCGCCGGACCGCACCAGGCCGGCGTCCGTGGTCGAATTCGCGAGGCCAAAGCGGTTGGCGCGGTGCACGGCCTGGGCCTTGGCGGCGACCCGGGCGATCAGCGGCGCGGCGTCGGCCGGCAGCGCGCCCAGGGCGTCGGCGGACACCCGGGCGCCCGCCAGCGACCCGTAGATCATTCGGCCGTCGCGTATGACGAAGGTCAGGTCGTGCTGGAAGTACTGATGGTAGTAGGCGCCGGTGTTGATGTCGGCCCAGGCCAGGTCGACGGGCGGGCCCATGGCCTTGGCGGCGTCGTCCCAGACCGTCGCCGAGGTCAGTTCGCGGGTCGTGCGCTGCAGGTCGCGCTGGATCGTGCGCTGGACCAGTTCGCGCTCGTCCTGGCTCTCCAGGCGGTCCAGCGAGCGGGCGGCGAACAGCATCAGGGCGACGCTGCCCAGGACCGAGACGGCCACCAGGACGATGGTCGCGCCGACGATCCAGTGCAGGGATCGTACGCCGCGCGTCACGGAGGAGGGATTGAGCCACGTCATGCCGCAGTCCTACCGCATTCCGGATCGCGACGGCGGAGGGCGCGGCTTTTGGTCACAGCGGCGTTTCGACTCGCCCGGCGCGGTCGCATCGCCGCCGTCGATCTGCTCTGCAACCGGCCCCGAACCCTAGCTTCACCATGGCGAGAAGGGGCGCATGGCGCCGGCCCCAAGACTCGGCGCGATGTTCGTCGATACGGGTATTCGCGCAAATCTCGGTCAGGACAACGTTGTCATTGGAAGAATTTGCCGAAATTTCGGTTTAGACTGCGAACCGCAAACCGTCGGTGGACGGCTTCTTTGACAAGATGCTACTGAACGCCCGGATATTGCAGTGCGGGATGGGCGTTACGCTCATTGTCCCAAGCCAGGACGGTTCCATCAGAGAGCCGCCGGTTTTTCACTATCGCAGGGTGAACAAGATATGCCGGTTGATACGCTGACCACGACGCAATGGGTCTATTCGTTCGGGGGGGGCGGCGCCGACGGCGACGCCAAGATGAAGAACCTGCTGGGGGGCAAGGGCGCCAATCTCGCCGAGATGTCGTCCCTGGGCTTGCCGGTGCCGCCGGGCTTCACGGTGACGACCGAGGCCTGCGTCCACTACTACGCCAACGGCAAGCAGTACCCGGCCGAACTGGCCGACCAGGTCAAGGCCGGCCTGGCGACGGTCGAGCAACTGACCGGCAAGCGCTTCGGCGACGTGGCCAACCCGCTGCTGGTGTCGGTGCGCTCGGGCGCCCGGGCCTCGATGCCGGGCATGATGGACACCGTCCTGAACCTGGGCCTCAACGACGAGACCGTCGAGGGCCTGGCCCAGCTCTCCGGCGACCGCCGGTTCGCCTATGACAGCTATCGCCGCTTCATCCAGATGTACTCCAACGTCGTGCTCGACCTAGAGCACCACATGTTCGAGGAGATCCTCGACGACCACAAGGACCGGCTGGACGTCACGGTCGACACGGCCCTGACGGCCGACGACTGGGCCGGGGTGATCAAGGACTACAAGGCCGCCGTGCGCGAGGCCCTGGGCAAGCCGTTCCCGCAGGACGCCCAGGAGCAGCTGTGGGGCGCGATCGGCGCGGTGTTCGCCAGCTGGATGAACGACCGGGCCAAGTTCTATCGCCGCATGCACGACATCCCCGAGGCCTGGGGCACCGCCGTCAATATCCAGTCGATGGTGTTCGGCAACATGGGCGAGACCTCGGCCACGGGCGTGGCCTTCACCCGCAACCCCAGCAACGGCGACGGCCGCCTCTACGGTGAGTTCCTGATCAACGCCCAGGGCGAGGACGTGGTGGCCGGCATCCGCACGCCGCAGTCCCTGACCAAGGCCGCCCGCGAGGAGATGGGCGACACGGCCCCCTCGATGGAAGAGGCGATGCCGACGGTGTTCGGCCAGTTCAAGACCGTGGTCGAGACGCTGGAGCGCCACTACCGCGACATGCAGGACATCGAGTTCACGGTCGAGCAGGGCAAGCTCTACATGCTGCAGACCCGCAGCGGCAAGCGCACGGCCAAGGCCGCCCTGAAGATCGCCGTCGACATGGCCGCCGAGGGCGTGATCAGCCGCGAGGAGGCCATCGGCCGCGTCGAGCCGGCCTCGCTGGACCAGCTGCTGCACCCGACCATCGACCCCACCGCCCATCGCGAGCTGATCGCCAAGGGCCTGCCGGCCTCGCCCGGCGCGGCCACGGGCAAGATCGTCTTCGACAGCGACGCCGCCGAAAAGGCCGCCGCCGCCGGCGAGGCCGTGATCCTGGTGCGCGAGGAGACCAGCCCCGAGGACATCCACGGCATGCACGCCGCGCGGGGCATCATCACCGCCCGGGGCGGCATGACCAGCCACGCCGCCGTGGTGGCGCGCGGCATGGGCCGGGCCTGCGTCAGCGGCGCGGGCGATGTGGCCATCTTCCCCAAGGAAGGGCTGTTCCGGGTGCGCGGCCGCGAGTTCAAGGCCGGCGAGACCATCACCATCGACGGCTCGACCGGCGAGATCCTGGTCGGCGCGCCCAAGATGATCGAGCCCGAGCTGACCGGCGACTTCGCCACCCTGATGGAATGGGCCGACGCGGCGCGCAGGATGAAGGTCCGCGCCAACGCCGAGACCCCGCTCGACGCCCAGACCGCCCGGCAGTTCGGCGCGGAAGGCATCGGCCTGTGCCGCACCGAGCACATGTTCTTCGACGACACCCGGATCGCCGCCGTGCGCGAGATGATCCTGGCCGACGACGAGGCCGGCCGCCGCGCCGCCCTGGCCAAGATCGCGCCCTTCCAGAAAGCCGACTTCGTCGAGCTGTTCACGATCATGGAGGGCCTGCCGGTCACCATCCGCCTGCTGGACCCGCCGCTGCACGAATTCCTGCCGCATACGGAGGAAGACGTCGCGGCGGTGGCCGAGGCCACGGGCCTGGACGCCGGCAAGCTGCTGCGCCGGGCCAAGGAGCTGCACGAGACCAACCCGATGCTGGGTCACCGCGGTTGCCGCCTGGGCGTGTCGTATCCCGAGATCTACGAGATGCAGGTGCGGGCGATCCTCGAGGCGGCCTGCGACATCGCCAAGTCCGGCAAGGCCGCGCCGATTCCCGAGATCATGCACCCGCTGGTCGCCAAGGGCGAGGAGATGAAGTACCTGCGCGACCTGACCGACCGCACCGCCAAGGCGGTGCTGGAAGAGCAGGGCGTGGATCTTCAGTACACGGTCGGCACCATGATCGAACTGCCGCGCGCCGCCCTGCGGGCCGGCGACCTGGCCGCCAACGCCGCGTTCTTCAGCTTCGGCACCAACGACCTGACCCAGACCACCTTCGGCATCAGCCGCGACGACGCCGGCAAGTTCCTGGGCGCCTATATCGACAAGGGCATCTTCGACAAGGACCCCTTCGTCAGCCTCGACCAGGAGGGCGTCGGCGACCTGATCCGCATCGCCGCCGAGCGCGGCCGCGCGGCCCGTCCGGACGTCAAGCTGGGCATCTGCGGCGAGCACGGCGGCGACCCCGCCTCGATCACCTTCTGCGAGAGCGTCGGCCTGGACTACGTGTCCTGCTCGCCCTACCGCGTGCCGATCGCTCGCCTGGCGGCGGCCCAGGCGGCGCTGAACGGCAAGTAGCGATCCCGCGACGTCGACAAGGAAAGGGCCGCGCGATGCAGATCGCGCGGCCCTTTCTGCGTTCGAAGGGTCAGCCCACCTTCTCGCTCCACAGGTCCAGGTCGCTCTCGCGGCCGATCAGGGCCAGGCCCGAGGCGATGGATTCGAACTCGCCGCCGCTCTCGATCTTCGCCGCGCCGAAGCGGCGCAGGAAGATCTCGCGCACGGCCGGGACGAACGAGCTGCCGCCCGTGAGGAAGACGCGGTCGACGCCGTCCGGCCCCAGGCCCGAGCGCTCCAGCGCCTGGTCGACGGCGGTCTCGATGGCCTTCAGCTCCGGGGCGATCCAGCCCTCGAAGTCCGTGCGCCGGACGGCTTTCTCGATCAGCACCGAGCCGGCCTCGAAGCGGAACGTCGCCTCGTCCCGGCTCGACAGCGCCTCCTTCAGGGCCGAGACGGCGCGGTAGAGGGCGTAGCCGTGGTTGTCGTCCAGCACTTCGATCAGGCGGGCGATCTTCTCGGGCTCCATCGCCGTGCGCTCCAGGGCGCGGATGTCGCGCATGTCCTTGGAGGCGCGCAGCAGGGCCAGCTGATCCCAGCGGGCGAAGGCGGTGTAGTAGCGCTGGGGGATCGGCAGACGGTTGTCGAACGCCTTGTAGAGGCTGCCTTTGCCCAGCTCGGGTGAGACCAGCTGGTCGATGATCCGGTAGTCGAACGCGTCGCCGGCCACGCCGACCCCCGAGCGGGCCAGGGCGGTGGAGCGCAACTTGTCGCCCCCATTTTCAGAAGGGACCCGCTCGAACCGCACGATCGAGAAGTCGCTGGTGCCGCCGCCGAAGTCGGCGACCAGCACGGTGGCGTCCTGCTTCAGCTGGCGGGCGAAGAAGAACGCCGCACCGACGGGCTCGTAGGCGTAGCGGATGTCGTTGAAGCCCAGGCGCCGGAAGCCGGCCTCGTAGCGCGCCAGGGCCAGGGCCTCGTCCGGATTGCCGCCGGCGAAGGTCACCGGCCGGCCGACGATCACCCGCGGCGGCAGGGTGTCCATCGCCGCGCCGCCATGGGCCTTCAGCTTCAGCAGGAAGTCCGACAGCAGGTCCTCAAATAGGTAGCGCTTGTTGAGGATCTTGGTCTCGGTGAAGGCGGCGCTGGCGGCGAAGGTCTTGAACGACTGGATGAAGCGGGTCTCCAGCGGGTCCTCGACATAGGCCTCGATCGCCCAGGGGCCGGCCTCGGTCACCAGTTCGTTCGGCCGGCCGTTGACGCCCATGACGGCGTGGAAGCTCAGGGCCGAGCGGAAGGCGAAGATGTCGCCGCCCGCCGCCGGGAACCTGACCAGGGTGGCGGGGCCGTCGCCATGGGTCATCGAGACCACGGTGTTGGTCGTGCCGAAATCGATGCCGATCGTCGTTTGCGGAACGGACGTCATGGGAGCGCCTGGGCGGGAGGAGGGCAGGGTTCCTAACCTCCCAGGCGCTGGCGTCAAGCGCGGGGCGGCGCATTCGACAAAGACGCTTGGCGGTTCGCGCTTGGTGGCCGAGCCTTGGGCATGCATCGCAGACGATTCCTGGCCGCCGCGGGCGCCGCCGCCGTTCCCGCCTTCGTCCCCCACCGGGCCCGCGCGGTCACGCCGGACGGGACCTTCCTAGTCGACAGCCGCGTGCTGGGCGGCCAGCGCCGGGTCAATGTGGCCCTGCCGCCGGGCTATGCGGACGGCCAGGAGCGGTTCCCAACCCTCTACCTGCTCGACGGCGGGGTGGTTCAGGAGGATTTCCCCAAGATCACCGACTTCGTCTCGCAGATGGTCGCCGCCGGCGCCTTGGCCCCGATGATCGTGGTCGGGATCGAGGGCGTCGACCGCAAGCACGACCTGACCCACCCGGCGACCTTCGCCGACGACGTCAAGCGGCTGCCGCAGTCCGGCGGTTCCGCGGCCTATCGCCGTTTTCTCGTCGATGAACTGCGGCCCTGGGTGAAGGCGCGCTACCGCGTCGACGGCCGCAGCGGGTTGATCGGCGAATCCCTGGCCGGCCTGTTCGTGGTCGAGACCTTTCTGCGCGAGCCCCGGGCTTTCGACGCCTATCTGGCCGCCAGCCCCAGCCTGTGGTGGGACGACCAGAGCCTGTCACGCCAGGCTCCGGCCCTGCTGAGGCGGGGCGGGTTCAAGGGGCGCCGTCTCTACCTGTCGATCGGCGACGAGGGGACGACGATGCAGGCGGGCGTCGATCGCGTGGTCGCCGCGCTCAGGGCCGCGCCGCCCAAGGGCCTGGCCTGGCGCTACGACCCCATGCCGAACGAGCACCACGGCACGATCTACGACCCGTCGACCAAGGCCGGACTGCCCTGGCTGTTCCCGCCGCATTGACTTCCCGGCCGGCCTCCTGTCGATACGCCGCTCAAGAGAGAGGGCGTGGGCCTTGGAAGATTTCGACGTCGTGGTGCTGGGCGCCGGCGCGGCCGGCATGATGTGCGCCATCGAGGCGGGCAAGCGCGGCCGCAAGGTGCTGGTCGTCGACCACGCCAAGGCCCCCGGCGAGAAGATCCGCATCAGCGGCGGCGGCCGCTGCAACTTCACCAACGTCAACACGGCCCCGGCCAACTTCCTGTCGGCCAATCCGAAGTTCTGCGTCTCAGCCCTGCGCCGCTATCGGCCAAGCGACTTCATCGCCCTGGTCCAGAAGTACGGCATCGCCTTCCACGAGAAGACCCTGGGCCAGCTGTTCTGCGACGGCTCGGCCCGTCAGGTCATCGACATGCTGCTGGCCGAGATGGAGCAGGCGGGCGTGACCCTGCGCCTGGAGACCGAGGTCAAGGGCGTGGCCAGGGACGGGGAGGGCTGGCGGGTCAGCTTCTCGCACGGGCCGGTGACCTGCCGTTCGGTCGTCGTCGCCACCGGCGGCAAGTCGATCCCCAAGATGGGCGCGACCGGCCTGGGCTACGAGATCGCCCAGCAGTTCGGCCTGGCCATCGTCGAGACCCGTCCGGCCCTGGTGCCGCTGACCTTCGAGGTCAAGACCCTGGAGCGCCTGGCCCCGCTGTCGGGCGTGGCCCTGGACGCGGTGGTCTCCAGCGGTAAGACGAAATTCGCCGAGGCCATGCTGTTCACCCACCGCGGCCTGTCCGGACCCTCGATCCTGCAGATCTCGTCCTACTGGCGCGAGGGGGGCGAGATCAGCGTGAACATGGCGCCGGGCGTCGACGTGTTCCAGGCGCTGCGGACCGCCCGGACCGCGACGCCCAAGCGGGCCTTGTCGACCGTGCTGGGCGAGATGCTGCCCAAGCGCCTGGCCCAGCTGATCGCCGAGGACGCCGGGGCCTACGGCAACATGGCCGATTGCTCGGACGTGCTGCTGCGCGGCGTGGCCGCGACGGTCAACGCCTGGACGTTCAAGCCGGTGGGCTCGGAAGGCTACCGGACCGCGGAAGTGACGCTGGGCGGGGTCGACACCGACGGCCTGGACTCGCGGACCCTGGAGGCCAAGGCGGCGCAGGGGCTGTATTTCATCGGCGAGGTGGTGGACGTCACCGGCTGGCTGGGCGGCTATAACTTCCAGTGGGCCTGGGCGTCGGGCTGGTGCGCGGGGCAGGCGGTTTAGGCCGCGCCGCCCCCTCCGGCCCTTCGGGCCACCTCCCCCAGAGGGGGAGGATCTACGCTGTGCAGATGCTCCCCCTCTGGGGGAGCTGTCGCGAAGCGACTGAGGGGGTCTTCACCCCCTCCGCCTCAAACTACTTCTTCTTGAACGGCGCCTTGCCGCCCGGCTTCTTGCCGAAGGCGGGCTTGGGACCGCCGAACGCCGGCTTGCCGCCGAAGTCGCCCCCGCTCTTGAAGGTCTTTGGGGCCTTGAACGGCTTGGGACCCTTGAACGGCTTGGCCGGGGCCGCGCCCGCGTCGGCGCGGGGCTTGCGGAACGGCTTTTCGGGCGTGGCGGCCGGATCGTAGGGCACGCTCTCGCGATCGGTGCGCGGGGCGCGACGCGGAGCGGCTTCGGCATGGGCGCGGGGCGCTTCGTCGCGCGGCTTGAACTCGCGCTTGGGACCTTCCGCGCGGGGTTTGAAGTCGCGCTTGGGCGCTTCGTCCCCTCTTTGATGGTCATTGGCGCGCGGCTTGTAGTCGCGCTTGGGCTCCTGGCCGCGGTCATAGGGCTTGGCGTTGCTCACGCCGTCGGCGCCGAACGCGGACGGACGAGGCGTATGGTCGCGCGAGCCCGGGGCGTTGGCGCGCGGACCGCGATCGTTGTCGCGCGGCGGACGCGGGGCGTACTCGCGGCGCGGCGCGTCGCTGTCGTCACGCGGCGGACGCGGGGCGTACTCCTTGCGCGGACCGGCGTCCCGGGCGGCCGGGGCCGTGGTCGGGGTGATGGTCACGTCGTCGCGCACGGTGGCCTGGACGGCGGCCCCGAACTTCACTTCCGCCTCGGCCGAGATCTCGAACTTGGTGTCGTAGTCGAAGATCCGGATCGAGCCGATGTCCTTCTTGGTGATGTGGCCCAGGCGGCAGATCAGCGGGATCAGCCATTTGGGGTCGGCGTTGTTGCGGCGGCCGGTGTTGAGGCGGAACCAGGCCGAGTTGGTCATGTCGGCGCGCGGTTCGCGTTCCGGGCGATCCCCGAAGTCGCCCCGGGGCGCGAAGTCGCGGTCGGCGAAGCGGTCGCCCCGATCGTTGGAGCGTTCGCCCCGGACGCGCGGGCCCGGATCGGCGCCATGGCGCGGGTCGTCGTAGATCTCTTCCGGGGCCGGCAGCTTGGCGCGGCGGGCGCGGATCAGGGCGGCGGCCAGTTCTTCCGGCGTGCGCTTCTCCAGCATGGCCGCGACCAGGCCGGCGTCGTCCTCGTTCGAGGCCTCGGCGAAGATCGGATCGTCCAGCAGGCGCTCGGTGTCCTTGACCCGAATCTCGTCGGCGGTCGGAGCGCCGCCCCACTGGCCTTCGACGCCGGCGGCCATCAGCAACTGCTCGGCCTTGCGGCGGCGAGTGTAGGGCACGACCAGGGCGCTGACGCCCTTCTTGCCGGCCCGGCCGGTGCGGCCCGAACGGTGCAGCAGGGTGGCCTTGTTGACCGGCAGCTCGGCGTGGATGACCAGGCCCAGGTCGGGCAGGTCCAGGCCGCGGGCGGCGACGTCGGTGGCGACACAGACGCGGGCGTGGCCGTCGCGCAGGGCCTGCAGGGCGTCAGCCCGTTCGCGCTGGCTCAGCTCGCCCGACAGGCCGACCACGGCGAAGCCGCGCTCGCGCAGCTTGCTGTGCAGGGCGCGGACGCTTTCGCGGGTGTTGGCGAACACCAGGGCGCCGGGGCTTTCGAAATAGCGCAGCAGGTTGACCACCGCGTGTTCGACCTCGTTGGGGGCCACGCGCACGGCGCGGTATTCGATATCGCGGTGGGGTTCGTTGCGGCCGATCGTGTCGATCCGCAGGGCGTCGTCCTGGTAGTTGCGGGCCAGGGCGATGATTTCGCGCGCCAGGGTGGCCGAGAACAGCAGGGTGCGGCGTTCCTTGGGCGCGGCGTCGAGGATGAACTCCAGGTCCTCGCGGAAGCCCATGTCGAGCATCTCGTCGGCCTCGTCTAGGACGGCGACCTTCAGCTCCGACAGGTCCAGGTGGCCGCGCTCGATGTGGTCGCGCAGGCGGCCGGGCGTGCCGACCACGATGTGGGCGCCGAAGTTCAGGGCCCGCTGCTCGCGGCGGGCGTCCATGCCGCCCACGCAGTTGACGACCACGGCGCCGGCCTCGGCGTAGAGCCAGGTCAGCTCGCGATTGACCTGGATGGCCAGTTCGCGGGTCGGGGCGATGACCAGGCACATCGGGGCGCCGGCCTTCTCGAACCGGTCGGCGTCGCCCAGCAGGGTGGGCGCGGCGGCCAGGCCGAAGGCGACGGTCTTGCCCGAGCCGGTCTGGGCGCTGACCAGCAGGTCGCGGCCGTTGGCGTCGGCTTCCAGCACGGCGGCCTGGACGGGGGTGGGCTCGAGATAACCTTGAGCGGCAAGAGCCCGCTCAAGAGCGGGGTGGGAGGCGGGGAAGGGCATACGGGTCCAGTTCGGTTCAAGCGAACGGCGCACACACAAACGCGCGCGGTCCGCACCACGACCAAATACGACCCCCAAATGGACCGTGTTCTTGGTCAATATCTTCAGAGAATAGACCTTTTTCGCCGGGATGCCGATGAGGGCGCGGTGAAACTCGGTCCGATGGGCCGCCTAAGGAGGCCAAAACCGTCCGGAAAGCAAGGGGCCTGGGGAAAGAATGCTGCGGTGCGGCGAAATGGCCGCGCGCCGACGAAGACCCGAAACGCAAAACGCCCGAGGCGGGACCCCGGGCGCTTCGCCGACCTCTCCTTCGAGCGGGAGAGAATAGAAGCCAGGAGCGCCCACCTGATTGCATCAGGTCGACGCTCCAGATCTTTGCTTTAACGCATTTTCTTCACGCGAACCGGTGTCCAATTCGCTCGAAAATGCTCTAGCGGCCGCGGACGCCGGTGACGGTCAGCGAGGCCTGGTTGTTGTTCAGCTGGGACCTGGCGCCGGCGACGGCGTCGCGGTGGCAGGCCGAGGCGGCCACGGCGCGCTTGACCTCCACGAAGCTGTGGGTGTCGGCGCCGCAGGCTTCCAGCGCGGCGTTATCGATGCGGCGCATCAGCACCCGGGCGTCCCGCGGATTGTCGAGGTTCAGCTTGGCCTTGGAGACCGGAATGCTGACGGTTTGCATATCGGCCGGCGCGGCGACGGCCAGCGGGGCGCCGGCGAGCAGGAGGAGCGCGGCGGTCGAGGCGAGGAGGGTCTTCATGGAACGACTTCCCTGGTTTCGGCGACGTCTCGGGGCGTCGCTCGGCTAGACGTCGCGCCGGATCCGCAAGCGGTTCGACGCGAAATCGAGTTCAGGACCTTGCATCTGCCTAAAAAGCGTCCGCGAAAAGCGAAAAAGGTCGACAAATCGGTCAAAAATCGAGCGATTTCGATTTTCGAAACGCGAAAAGTCGAATTCATTTGGGGGTTTAGCGACGGTTGAGCGCCGCCAAACTGAAATGTCAGATTCTTTTATAGGTCGCGCCAAAACGCCCGAAAATGACCCGCCCGATCCCGCGGAAGGATCGGGCGGGCGTTTGGCTAGAGATCCAGGTCGTCGGCCGCGAACTCGGCGTTTTCCTGGATGAAGCGGAAGCGCAGCTCGGGCTTGCGGCCCATCAGGGTCTCGACCAGGGCCTCGACCGCTTCCTCAGAGCGGGGAAGGGTGATCTTGGCCAGCGTCCGCACGGCCGGGTCCATGGTGGTCTCCTTGAGCTGGGAGGCCATCATCTCGCCCAGGCCCTTGAAGCGGCCGATCTCGGGTTTCTTGCCCTTGAACGTCGTGGCCAGCAGCTCGTCCTTGTGGGCGTCGTCGCGGGCGTAGGCGCTCTTGCCGCCATGGCTGATGCGGTACAGCGGCGGCAGGGCCAGGAACAGGTGACCCTGGCGGATCAGCTCGGGCATGGTCCGGTAGAAGAAGGTGATCAGCAGGCTGGCGATGTGGGCGCCGTCGACGTCAGCGTCGGTCATGATGATGATCCGCTCGTAGCGCAGATCCTCTTCCTTGTACCGATTGCCGCCCTGGGCCCCCAGCGCCAGCATCAGGTCGCTGAGCTCCTTATTGGCCGTGAACTTCTCGCCGCTGGCCGAGGCCACGTTGAGGATCTTGCCGCGCAGGGGCAGGATCGCCTGGTTCTTGCGGTTGCGGGCCTGCTTGGCCGAGCCGCCGGCCGAGTCGCCCTCGACGATGAACAGCTCGGCGCCGTCCACGGCCCCGGCCGCGCAATCGGCCAGCTTGCCGGGCAGGCGCAGCTTTCGGGTCGCCGAGGCGCGCTGGACTTCCTTGTCCTTGCGGCGCTTGAGGCGCTCCTCGGCCCGCTCGATCACGAACTCCAGCAGGGCTTGGGCGGCCTTGGGGCTGCCGGTCAGCCAGTGGTCGAACGGGTCGCGCAGGGCATTCTCGACGAAACGCTGGGCCTCGGACGACGACAGCTTCTCCTTGGTCTGGCCCTGGAATTCCGGGTTCTTGATGAACACCGAGATCAGGGCGCCCGCCTGGGCGATGACGTCGTCGGCGGTGATGATCGTCGCGCGCTTCTCGCCCTTAAGCTCGGCATAGGCCTTGAGCCCCCGGGTCAGGGCGGCGCGCAGGCCGCTTTCGTGCGTGCCGCCCTCGGGGGTCGGCACGGTGTTGCAGTACGACTGCATGAAGCCGTCGTGCTCGCCGAAGCCGCGCGGGGTCCAGGCGATGGCCCACTCGACGGCGCCGGCCTCGCCCTGGCGTTCGATGCGGCCCGAGAAGCTGTCGGGCGTGACCATCTCCAGCCCCTTGGTCCGCTCGGCCAGGAAGTCGGCCAGGCCGTTGGGGAAGTGGAAGGTGGCCTCGGCCGGGGTCTGGTCGTGGATGCGCGAGGCGTCGCAGGACCATTTGATCTGCACGCCGCGGAACAGATAGGCCTTGGAGCGGGCCATGCGGTACAGGCGCGCCGGCTTGAAGGCGCAGCCCTCGCCGAAGATCTGGTCGTCGGGCTTGAAGCGCACCTGGGTGCCGCGCTTCCGGCTGGGCTGGATCTTCTCGACCGGACCCAGCGGCTTGCCGCGCGCGAAGCTCTGGCGGTGCTCGAAGCCGTCGCGCCAGACGGTGACCTCGACCAGCTCCGACAGGGCGTTGACGACGCTGGCGCCGACGCCGTGCAGGCCGCCGGAGGTCTCGTAGGCCTTGCCGCTGAACTTACCGCCCGCGTGCAGGACGGTCATGATCACTTCCAGGGCCGACTTGCCCGGATGCTTGGGGTGGGGGTCGACCGGCATGCCGCGGCCGTCGTCGCGCACCGACAGGAAGCCGTCGGCGTCCAGCTTGACCTCGATGGTCTTGGCGAAGCCGGCCACGGCCTCGTCCATCGAGTTGTCCAGCACTTCGGCGAACAGGTGGTGCAGGGCGCGCTCGTCGGTGCCGCCGATGTACATGCCCGGGCGCATGCGCACGGGCTCCAGGCCTTCCAGCACCTCGATCGAGCTGGCGTCGTAACCGTCGGACGACGGGGGCGCGGCCGGGGCGCTGGGCTTGGCCGAGGGCGGGGGCGGGGCGGCCGCCCGCGGCGCGGGCTCGGGATGCGGCTCGCGGGCCGGGAAGGGCGAGGCGGGAACCGGGGCGAGGGCGTCGTCGCCGAACAGCGAGAAGTTGGGATCGTCTTTGGAGGACATTAGGGGAACATGCGTCGATTCGGCGGGAGCGCCTCGTATGGGCTCTGCGCCGTCTCCTGAAAAGGGGCTGCGTGCCCGCACGGCGATCGTCCCGGAAACCCGGAACAGCTTGAGGTTGGCGCATGCAACCGATCAGGGTTTGCCCGCCGCGGCGAGGACGTGGCAATCTTGGGCCTTCGATCGAAAAGGAGCCGGTCATGACCCTGCGCAGCCTGTTTTCCGCGCTCGCCGCGCTCGTGCTGCTGGGCTGCACCAGCCCGGGGACCGACCAGCCGGCGCCGAATCCGCCCGCGTCGCACGCCCGCACCCCGGTGGCCGAGGGCGGCATGTGCGGCGGCTTCGCCGGCTTCCAGTGCGCCTCGGGCCTGGTCTGCCAGAAGCCGGCCGGCCAGTGCCAGGTCGCCGACGGCGCGGGGACCTGCCGCAAGGCCCCCCAGGTCTGCACGATGATCTACGCCCCGGTGTGCGGCTGCGACGGCAAGACCTATCCCAGCGCCTGCAACGCCGCCGCTCAGGGCGTCAGCGTCGCGACCCAGGGCGAGTGCAAGGCTTAGGGCAGGCGGCTGAGCTTGGGCTTGTAGGACCAGGTCTCGACCTCGACGCCCTGGACCAGGGCCGCCGCCCGGGCCTGGTCCGGGCCGGCGCCATGGGCGGCCGCGATCAGGCCCGCCAGGTCGGTCGGGCGGCGGGCGAGGTCGGCCCAGGACCGGCGCGGGACCAGCACCATGTAGCCGCCCAGGGCGCCGCCGCCCGCCAGGCGGTACCAGGTCCAGGCCAGGTCGCCCTTGCCGGTCCCGCCGGCCCGGACCGAGGCCAGCAGGGCGGTCTCGAAGGCGGCGACGTCGCCGGGCGAGACCTGCAGGGTGTAGACGTCGAGCACCGGGCCGGGCTGGCGGGCCTCCAGGCTGCGGACGGTGCTCAACTCGGGCCACAGGACGTGGGCCGAATAGGCGCGGGCCTTGGCGTAGGGCAGGACGCGGGCTTCCATGTCGGCGCCGTCGCCGGCCGGGTCGGGGCGAGCGTCCATGGCCGCGAACGGGACGCCGAAGGTCCCGTCGACGAACAGGCCGGTGCGCGGGCCGCTGGTCACGAACCAGCCGAACCAGGGCAGGGCGTCGCCGTGGGCGGCGTGCCATTGCAGGTGCGCGGCGTAGCCGGCCTCGAACGCCGCCTCCTGTCCGCGATCGACGTCATAGGTGAACAGGAAGGCCGCCTGTTCGGTCTGGGCGCGGGCCGGGCCGCCCGCCAGACCGGTGGTTGCAAGGGCGATCGCCAGTGTCGCGTGTCTCCAGGTCATCGGCGCCTCCTTCGGTGGAGCCAGACCTAGCGTCGAACGGCATCTGGCGATATTTCGAACGGAAGCGGCCTTCGTTCTGGATTTCGAAACGATGCGACATGTCGATCTGCGACGGGCGGCGGTGTTCCATGCGGTGGCGGCGGCCGGCGGCATCGCCGCCGCCAGTCCGCGCCTGGGCAAGTCGCCCCCGGCCGTCCACCACGACCTGAAGGCCTTCGAGCGCGAGATGGGCCGGCCGCTGTTCGAGCGGGTGGGGCGGGGCCTGCGCCTGACCGCCGCCGGCCAGGCCCTGTTCGAGAGCGTCGGCCGCGCCCTGGACGAGGTGGAGCGCACCCGCGAGCGCCTGAGCCGCGCCGACCCGGCCCTGCGCCCGCTGCGCCTGGCCGTGGTCTCGGCCTTCGGGCGCTACCGCCTGGCGCCGCGCCTCTACGCCGGCCTGCCGGCGGACCGGCCGATCGAGCTGACGTTCGGCGCGCACGAGACGGTGCTGTCGGCGGTGGCGACCGGCGCCGTGGACCTGGGCGTCACCTACCGGCCGGTCGTCGCCGCGCCGGTGCAGTCGACCCCGATCGCCCGGGAGGAACTGGTGCTGGCCGCCTCGCCCCGCATGGCGATTTCGCAAGACCTGACCGGCCTCTCGCGCACGACCTTCGCCACCTATGACGAGTACGAGTTCGTGTTCGGCCGCTGGTTCGAGACCGTGTTCGGCGCCCAGCCGGACGCCCTGCGGCGGCTGGACCACGCCGGCGAGATCGAGGAGGCGATGGAAAGCTGCGCCGCCGGCAGGGGGGCGATCATCGCGCCGCTGGACCTGGTCCGCTCGGCCCCTTGGCGCGACCGCGTGCGGATCGTGCGTCCGGCGGGACGGCCGCCGTGCTTCAACGCCCTGCACCTGCTGGGACTTGGCGCGGCCCTGGCTTCGCCCGATGCTGACACGATCCGGTCCCTGCTGGCCGACAATGGCGAGGGGGAGGAACCCTGATGCTGTCACCCGATATCAAACGACGCGCGCTGCTGGCGGGCGGACTGGCCCTGGCGGCCGGCGCCGCGCCGTCGCTGACCCAGGCCAAGGAGAACAAGGCGATGTACGGACTGATCGGCCAGATGAAGGCCGCGCCCGGCAAGCGGGACGAACTGGTCGCCATCCTGTCGGAGAGCACGGGAGGCATGCCCGGCTGCCTCAGCTACGTCGTGGCCACCGACGCGACCGACGCCGACGCCCTGTGGATCACCGAGGTCTGGACCGACAAGGACAGCCACGCCGCCTCGCTGAAGCTGCCGGCGGTGCAGGCCGCCATCGCCCGGGCCCGGCCGATCATCGCCGGCTTTGGGCACCGGTTCGAGACGACGCCGGTGGGCGGGGTGGGGCTGGGCTGAGCTGAGCGCCAGCGCTCGTGTCCGCTGAGGATCGAACTTGGGCGCGCAAGGGACGCACGCTGGAGATAGGGCTGGCGTTGCGCCGGAGCGGCGCTAGGTGACGCGGAGGGCGCGGATCAGGGCGGAGAGCGCCGCCGATTGATGGCGACGGCCCGGATAGTAGATGAAGAAGCCGGGAAAGGATGGCGACCAGTCTTCCAGCACCCTGACGAGCTTGCCCTGGTCGATGTAGCCGGCCACCTGATCTTCATAGGCCAGTCCGATGCCCAGGCCGGTCAAGGCCCCCTGGATGACGAGGCTCGTGTCATCGACGACGAGCGGCCCGGTGACCGTGATTGTCACGGGGACGCCGCCCTTCTCGAACTCCCATCGGTACGGGCCTCCTGGCAGGCGGAGCCCGATGCAGTTGTGGGCGCTCAGGTCCCGCGGGTTCAGAGGGAGGCTCCGTGCCGCGAAATATCCGGGTGAAGCGACGGCGGCCAGCCGCAGCTCCGGGGTCACGCGCGCGGCGATCATGTCCTTCTGAATGAATTCTTCAAGTTGGATGCCGGCGTCGAACCCGCCCCCGACCAGATCGACCTGGCCCGTGCAGGTGGACACATCAAGCACCACCTCGGGATAGGCGGCGGCGAACGCGGGCAGTTTGGGCAGCAGCACCGAGAGAGCGGCGGATTTCGAGACGGCAAGACGAAGTCGGCCGGTCGGCCGATCTCGCGCGGTGCGAACCTCGTTGAGCGCGCGATCGATCTGTTCGAGCGCTGGCGAGAGACTCTTCAGGAGCGCGGCGCCCGCCGAGGTCGGCGCCACGCTCTTGGTCGTCCGAGCAAGGAGCTGCAGTTCCAGCCGACGCTCCAGGTTGCGGATCGTGTGACTCAGCGCGGACTGCGTGACCCCAAGCCGGGCCGCGGCCCTCGTAAAGCTTCGTTCAGTGGCGACGACAGCGAACGCCGCGAGATCATTCAGTTCGCTCTTCATGAAACCAGCTCATGGGTCCTATGCGGCTATATGCGCTTTCCTCATATATAAGCGCGATCTAGAATAATCTCCATGGCGACTGGGAGAGAACGTTCCAGAACGGAAGAATGGGTCCCGCCGCCCTCGCTCTCGAAGCAATCTCCGACACCAGGCAGTGGGTAAGTCTATGAATAACGATGAATATACTTTACGATCCATGGCTCAAATCTATTTCGATGCTGCGTACGACATGGACGCGGAGCGGTTTCAGGCGATATTTCATCCCCTCAGTGCTGTAACCAGAATTGGCGATGACGGCGAGGTCAGCGTGATGCCGATCGCGACTTGGCTGGCCGGCGTGCGCAATGCGACCGCGCCGCGAAAACTCGAACTCGAGCGCAGGGACGAGGTCGTCGCCATCGATGTTTCGGACAATCTCGCCCTGGTGAAACTGAGGCTTCAGATGCCGCCGCGCTACTTCACGGACCTGCTGTCGTGCCTGAAGGTGCAGGGCGCCTGGAAGATTGTTCAGAAGGTGATGTCGGTCGACGTCCGGCCCATCTGACTCTCGGCGGCGCCGCTCGGCTTTGTCGCGGCCGGCATGGGTTTGGCCCGCCGCCGCCAGAACCACCGACCAGGAAAAAGGCCCGCGGATCGCTCCGCGGGCCTCGTCCTTCGTCCTAAGCCGTAAGGCCTAGCACTTGTAGTACATGTCGAATTCGACCGGGTGCGGGTGCAGGGTGAGGCGCATCACCTCTTCCATCTTCAGCTCGATGTAGCTGTCGATGAAGTCGTCGTCCATGACGCCGCCGGCCTTCAGGAAGGCGCGGTCCTTGTCGAGGTTCTCCAGAGCCTCGCGCAGCGAGCCGCAGACTTCCGGGATCTTCTTCTGCTCGCGGGGCGGCAGATCGTACAGGTTCTTGTCGGCGGCCGCGCCCGGATCGATCTTGTTGTTGATGCCGTCCAGGCCGGCCATCAGCAGGGCCACGAAGGTCAGGTACGGGTTGCCCATCGGGTCGGGGAAGCGGGCTTCGATGCGCTTGGCCTTCGGCGAGTC
>Ga0209564_1001199_pt1 | contig 29617 bp, 21 predicted proteins | sample AraplaCol_mMF_r2_FD_184272 | JGI IMG/M metagenome (GOLD analysis project Ga0209564, IMG submission 184272) | Arabidopsis root microbial communities from North Carolina, USA - plate scrape MF_Col_mMF_r2 (SPAdes) (version 3) | ecosystem: Host-associated > Plants > Roots > Endosphere | place: USA...
GCTTGAATGGGATATCAAGGCCAACCGGATGCTGAAAAAAGTGATCATGCCGGTGGTGGAATCCTGTTTTGAAACCTTGCCGCTGGAAGGCAGGCACCTGATCATAGACAAGCTGGAAATAGACCTGGGCGTGTTGCTGCCCGGCGATTTTGAGGAAGAGGCCCGGCGGCGTTTGCAACACCGCCTGTCGGAAGAGCTCTGCGCCTGTTATAACACGGCAGTGTATACGAAAACAGGCAGCTCCTCAGAAACAGGTGTGCGTATTGAACAGGCAGCCGGTGGAAGCAATGCCACGAATATAAGCGGCGCTCAAAGCGGCACAACACCTCAGCCGCCTGTACTGGCCAATGTTGCACAGGCGCTTTATATGGCGCTGCTCCATTTTTTACAATCGGGCAGCCTTCCCTGGTGGCATACTACATCTTCCCCGCCCCTGGCAGACGAATTTACCGATCAGTGGATCAATGCCATCAGCACGGGTGAAAAAGATACCCTACGTCAGGTATTGCAGCAGGAAACAGCGGCGCGCATCAGGATGGTGAATCTCTTTACACCCGAACGTTTAAGCCGCTTACTGGATGTCATGCAATTGAACGGCCATAGGGCATTGCAGCAATGGCAACCACTGGCGCTGGCTATCCGGTCATTTAAAGGATTGCTGCCCCTATTTCACCAGCAGTTCTGGACCAGCTGGATCATCATCGCGGAAAACAGTGAACCCTTATTGGACCTGCCGCAACTGCTGGCAAGTACCATAAGGGAAGATCAGGCATTACACCGTCAACTCGTCATTGCACTATTGGGTGCCTGCAAACAACAACACCACGCTGCTGTATTTAATACCTATACCCTTGCGCTTACAGCTTGCCTGGAGAGAACGCAGTCAGAAACCGGAAGGATATCTGCTATCGGCACTACGACCAATAATAGTGACCGGGACATCACCAACAATCCTAACAGTAACAATAACTTAAGCAACACAAGCGATTCCGCCACTGCAAATAATGCGGGGATGCCTGCCGCAACTGATGTAAGCGGGTGCACCACCATCAATAATACCAGCACGCCTGCCAATACTGACAACAGGCAGGCAGCGCGTGAGATCATGCAGCGACTGACGCCTGCTGCAAACAACAACAGCAAAAGCAATGTGAAAGGTGACGAACCTTACTGGCAGGTAGCGGATGCGGGTATTATTCTGCTGCATCCCTTCCTCGAAGAATTATTTACCAACACCGGCTTATGGAAAGACCAGGCCTGGTGTACCGAACATGCACCCGGACAGGCCATACAGCTGCTACGCCGGCTCCTGAACGGAGAAGAAGGCTTACCTGAGTATGAGCTCACCTTATCCAAGATATTAACCGGCCAGGAGATAGATGCTGCCCTGGAGGCAACACCGCCATTGCCAGACAGCGCCTTTGCCATGTGCGACGAACTGCTGGAAGCAGTGATCAGCCATTGGAAGGCATTGCGCAGCACCGGTCCGGCAGGATTGCAGGAAGCATTCCTGCTGCGTCCCGGCAAGCTCATACAAGTAAGCAATGGGTACAAGCTGCAGGTAGCGCAAAAAGCGCAGGACGTATTATTAACCCACCTGCCCTGGGGCTTTGCAACTGTCAGGCTCCCCTGGATGAAGGGCCTGCTGTATGTTGACTGGAATTAAGAAAGCAATAAATAATCCATTATATAAACTACAATGAATACACGAAAAAAACACCCCAAAAAAAGCTGGCTGCTGATATTGGCAGTAGCCTTAAGCCTATTGCCGGTACTAAGCAGGGCGCAGGAAATAATAGTGCCTGAGCCGATGGTGCCGCAAACCCCATTCGTTTTCAACTTTACAGTTGGAACAAACGTGGGAACAATTAACATTCCCTTATCCCCTACTACCAAAAACAAGGTGATCTGGGCCTTTGAGAATTTACCGGCAGGTAGAACAGATGAAGAAATGGAAAATGGAGAGATAGTAGGCTTTAAGATAAACGGTCTCCGGATCAAGTTGCCTACCGGGGCTGCAACACCGCCCAACTTCACAGCAGGCAACGCCACCGCACAGATTACGCTTACGCCCGACGCTACCACTCCGGTGGGTTTCCCTATTAACTTCAGGATCAGGGTGACGACCGAAGGCGCCGGTCCTGGCTTCGAGACGGGCCAGCGCGACTACCAGATCAATATCCTGCGTAAGCCCGTAGATATTGCGCTGGTATTGGACCGTTCCGGCAGTATGGCCTGGTCCCTGGATGGCGCCAACTTTTCACCGCCCCCCGGTGAAAGCCGTTGGGAACTGTTGAAACAAGGCGTTGACATTATGGCAAACCATCTTGAGATGCTCGCCGCAACGGATGACCAGATAGCAGTAAGAATGTTTGCCAACGCCGATGCGGTGCTTCCTTCAGCTGCTCCTTTCAATGCCGCAGCGCCGGTTCCCATGAACCCGGCCAACCTGGCCGCCCTGGATAAAGTATCCGGCAGCTTATGGACCGGAAGCGGCCTCACACCACTCGGGGGTACGCCGCTTGGTAATGGTATCCTGGCAGGCAGGGATCAGCTATTGTTGCCCGCCATCGTAGGGAATAACCATACCAAAGCCATGATCGTTTTTTCAGACGGGGAACAGAACACCGGCAATCAACAGGTGAAAACCACCATGCCCGATGCATATACAAAGACAATACTGAATGAAACGCTGCGCGGTAATCCGCCTAATAACATCATTAAAATATATACTGTTAACCTGGGCTTCAGTGGAATAGCGCCTGATATGATGCAAAAGATCGGCGAAGAGAACGGCGGCTCTTTCCTCAACAACGGTATCAGCGGTACGGTGTCGGATATCAATACCTATTTCATGTCTATGGCATTTACCAATGCGGTCACCGATATCCTGGCGGGTAACAGTCCACAGTTTATTGATTTCCGTACTTCCGTTTTCCCCGCTACACCCGCCGGCGCCCCGGTATCATCAGAATCGTTTGTTGTGAACAAAGGCGCCAGTACATTGATCGTTACCTTGCTGGGAACCAAAACAAGATATGAACCGCATTTCACTTCCATTACAAAGGATGGAAAAGAATTAATTCAATATGTAAAGCAACGCTCTAAAGACGGCTATCTATCCTTCTCTATCAAATTCCCTGTTCCGGGCCTGCCCAACATCGGATCTGAAGGCGAATGGATCGTAAAGACCGCTTTAGGCGCCAATCCCGGTAAATCATTCCCCTATGGTATGATGATCATTGCCGATGATCACGGTTTAAAACCCACCTACTCACTGGGTGCAAAAAACATCAAGGTAGGCCAGACCATCCAGCCAAAGGTCACCCTGCGCTATCGTGGCAAATCACTGGATAATGCAAAAGTGGAAGTATGGATCGTGAAACCCGGTGATGACATTAATGACCTGGTGGCGCGCTCAAAAACCAAGTTCGAACCACAGCCCGGTGACTCCAGCAGTCCAGGCGCCGCAAAACTGGCGGAGCTGATGAAAGACAGCAGCTTTGTAAAACGTATCATGAACCAGCAGGGCAGCATCACGCTCACATACGACAAAACAGCGGAGGCCTATACCGGCACTTTTAACGATCTGAAAGTAGCAGGCGTATACCAGGCCATCTACCGGATCAGCGGAAAGGATACTGCATTAGGCACTATTGAGCGCTTCCGCCAGGAAAGCTTTTATGTGCGCTTCCCGGATATCGATCCTAAGAACACGAAGATCGGTGTGAGCACCGATCCAAATGGTAACTCAGTGATCACTTTCATACCGCAGACCAGCCAGGGCCGCTTAATTGGTTCAGGTTGGGCCAGCACCATCACCCTGGATGAATCCAGTGCACGCATCATCAACATCGTTGATAAAGGCGACGGCAGCTATGAGATCCATGTAAAAGGAAAAGTAGCAGAACCTGTAAAGATCTCCGTAGCAGGCGAGCCTGCCTATACCCCCAAAACAAAACTGACCGCAGATGCAGACTGTAATGACCCGGACGCAGGTTTCCTTACCCGCGTGAAATGCTGGCTGATCAGCATGGGACTGCCAGGCTGGATCATTTGGCTGATACTGGCCGTACTTGCAGGGGTGCTCGTACTGCTAGGTAAGAAGAAGAAGAAAAAGTAAACCCCAAATAGAAACAAACATACATTAACCCACATGCCCAGGTTGCCGGTTTTTTTTTAGAGGTTAAAGCCGGTAACCGGGCATACTATCAAAACAAGTTTTTAAAACAATGAAAACGAATGTTCATCCCCTCACTGTACTGAAACAGTTGGTTACAACATTATTGCTAATCGTGTTATTCCCCGCATGGCTGCATGCGCAAACTATTGTACTGGGCGCTGACAACGATCTTTTTAAATTTGCACCGCCTTTTAAAGTAAATACCGAGATCAATCCTCCTATCGAAATTGGTATATCTCCTACTTCAAGTCTGAATGTAGTATGGAGCCTCACTAATCTGCCTGCAGGCGCAGTAACAGTGACAGAAGGTGGTGTAGTGGTATCTTTTACACTACATGGCATCAAGGTAGAATTACCAGAGAATGCAGCTACCGCAGGTGGCACTCCCGGTACTGCCACCGCCAAGATCAGCGGCACACCTGATCAGGCGGTAGGATCAATTATATTCCGCATAGAAGTAGCGGCCAATAGTGGCGGCGGTCCTGCTGCTACCCGTGACTTTGAGATCAGTATCGATCGCGACCCGGTGGATCTGGCTATTATACTGGACCGTTCCGGTAGTATGGGTGGTGATATTACAGGCACCTTCCCACTGCCTGCAGGAAAGAAAAGCCGTTGGGATTTTCTTAAATCGGGCATTGATATCATGGCGAGTCAACTGCAGACATCCGCGAAACCAGCGGACCGCCTGGGAGTAAGGATGTTTGCCTCATTTCCTAATGTGATCCTGCCAGAGCCGCCGTTCAACGCCGCTAGCCTCATAGCACTGTCCGAGGTACAGGGATTACGCGCCAAGCTGGATCTTACAGCGCCTGGCAGCGGCACTGCACTGGGTGACGGCATACTGGCAGGCCGCGACCTCCTGGTAGCAGATAATCAACCACACACCAAAGCAATGATCGTATTTTCTGATGGAGAGCAAAACGAAGGAGATATGGTAGACGCGGCTAATCCCACACAGACGCTGTCCGGACAAAAACTCCAGGGTGGGAAAAATATCCAGATCCATACCATCTGCCTGGGCAGCACAACAGCTAATAAAGCGTTGATGAACGACATAGCCATCAAGAACGGCGGTGCGCCCCTGCTCCTGGAAAGTGAAGATGATGCTGACGCACAGGCTTTTCAGCTGGCTTTCATTACCCAATTGCAGAAGATCTTCGGCATACAGTCCGGCGCAAAGATGGCAGGCGCTTTTGCCGCAGGCGCTGCACAGGCAGCCCCTCAATCCTTTGAAGTAAATAAAGGAATCGATGCGCTGACAGTAACGCTGGTAGCACCCAGTCAGAATGCCCCCTTCTTTAAAACCATTACCAGGAACGGGGTGGATATGAAAGACCAGGTGAATATCGCCAGCGGCGCCGGCTTCGTTTCTTTCTCTATAAAACCTGATGCACAGGCAGCCGCATTAAAGCGGACTACAGCAGCTGCAGCGGCCGTGAAAGGCATAAAAGCTTCTGCCACCGGACTGGATGGTAAATGGACCATCGTACCTGCTATTACCACGCCCGATACAGCCGCTGTGCCTTTTACCATGCTGGTATCCATCGATGACCGCAATGTAAGTCCGGCATTCTCACTCGGCGCACAGGAATTTAAAGTAAACGACGTCCTGCACCCCAACGTTAAACTCGATGTACTGGGCAAGCCTGTGAAGAATGCACAGGTGACTGTCACCATTGTAAAACCCGGTGACGATGTGGATGACCTGATCGCAAAAAGCGAGGCAAAATCAGCGGCCAAAGAGGAGGCACGCGCTATCGTTCACGCGGGCGATACCATTTCCCCTGCGCTGGCGAAACTGACCGCTTTACTGAAGGATAAGAATTTCAGGAATAAGATCAAACGCAAACAACAAACCATCAAACTGTTCTTCAACCCCTTCGACAATACTTATAAAGGTTCCTTTAACGGATTGAATGTAACCGGGGCTTACCAGGCTATCTTCAATATCACCGCCACACATCCTCAGTTAGGAAAGATCCAGCGGCAGCATGAAGAAAGCTTCTTTGTACGCTTCCCGGATATCGATACGCTCGCTTCCAGGCCTAAAGCAGGCAAAGATCTGCTCGGTAATGTAATACTCACTTTCGTGCCACGCGCTACCAATGGCAAATTCTTAGGCTCTGGCTGGAAAAATGAGATCAAACTGGCAGGCAGCGATCTTACGGTTAAGAAGATAACGGATACGGGCATCGGCATTTACTTTATTACACTCAGCCCACAACCGCAGCAGCCTTTCACGCTCTCCATGTTCGGACAGCAGATATTCCAGGGCACGCTGGCAGATCTGGGCCTGAAGTAAACAAATCATTATTACCGCTATGCATACACAAGTAAAAGAAAACATAGCAACTAATAACAACAAGGGAGGCAGCTTCTTCTCTCCTGCCGTTATACAGCCAAAGCTCACGGTGAACGAGCCAGGCGATATGTACGAACAGGAGGCAGATGCCATGGCCGATAAGGTGATGCGCATGACTGACAGACAGGGGCTGCCTCCCTTCTTTCCTCCTGCAGCCGGTACGGGCATCAGCCGCTTAGTACAGCGGAAATGCGCCGCCTGCGCGCATGAGGAGGAGGAGCAAGTGCAAAGACAAAAAGATAAAGAGGAAAAGATGCCCATGGTGCAAAAGAAGTGCGCTGCCTGTGAGCATGAAGAAAAAGAAGTGCAGCGAAAAGAAAACGGACAACCCGTAAACGAGGAGGTAAGCGCCTCATTGAACAGTACCAAAGGCGGTGGTCAACCTTTGCAGCACGAAACAAGGAGCTGGATGGAAGACCGCTTCGGGGCTGACTTTGGTGGTGTGAAGGTACATACCGGCTCACAGGCAGCACAACTCAGCCGTGACCTGAATGCCCAGGCATTCACACATGGATCGGATATCTATTTCAACGAAGGAAAATACAATCCCTCATCAGACAGCGGCAAACATTTACTGGCGCATGAGCTGACGCATGTAGTACAACAGACAGGCCCGGGCCCAAGCGGCACTGTACAGCGGGCCTGCGGTGTGACCGACATCGGGCCTACACCGCCCGATTGTAATCTCGTTCCCAGGGATCCGCTGGGCGCACGCTTTCTCTTTAACATCAATTGCGATGAATTTGCCCCTGGTGAAGAAGCCCGGTTGTTGACTTTTGCAAGTGCAATTGTTCCCACCGCAGGTATTAACATCCTGGGAGTGGCCAGCCATGAAGGTCCTGTTAATTTCAACCAGGCCCTTTCCTGCAAACGTGCCAGCGCGGTAAGAGATACATTGACCACTCGCGGCGGCATTGCTGCCTCCAGGATTGGACGGGTAGAAGCAGCAGGTCCCAGGGGCGCTGCAGGCGACGCTACCATGCGTGCCGGGGCGCTGGACCTGGTGACCATTACCAGTGAAACCGTATTTACAACACCCGGTTCACGCGCCCGTACAACCATTGGCGTTGGTGAGCAGGTAACGCTTACTCATTCTTCCGGTGATCCGACTACCGCCTGGGCCACTACTGCAGGAACACTTTCTGCTCCCGTTGGCGCAACGACTGTATTTTCAGCGCCGGACACTGCGCAAACGGTGACTGTAACTGCCGGTGGTGCATCCATCCGGTTTACCATCCTTGCCCCTGCAGACGTGTTCATGGAACGTGCGACAGGATCAAATATCAAACATCATGAGAACCGCCAGGATTCAGGATTGCTGTTAGACGTATTCCTGTTGCCCGACAATGTTAATTTCCGCAATGTAAGGTACCGTGAGCTGGACGTACTTGCCACGGCACTACCAGCCGGCAGCGCCTATTCATGTCATAACGCGAACGTGGGCCACTGCTCTCCTACCGGAACAGGCCCCTGTGGCGACAAAGCTATGCTTAACAGGGTAGTCGCAGGTAAAGGTACCCAATCTGAATTGGGGGACTGTGCATACTCCGGGCAGTGTAATGGCGGTCCGCCGTTCACCCCCGGAATCATCTTCTTTATTATTCCCTATGAATACAGAGTGGGAGCAGGAGCATTCCACCGCTTTGATACTGTACTGCAGATCCACTCGCTTGCGGCAGATGGAAATACGCTTAACACTACCAAAGCAAATGCTTCGGACAGCACTACGGTAACCGCGGTTACCACATTAATTCCCGAGTGCCCTGACAGACCATAATGAGTAAATATGCAAGCAACATCCCCTAATATCACCCTTACGCCTCAAGCGGCCCCCTCCCAGAACGGAAGAACGGTTCCCTACCTCATTAAAGCATTGGAATACCTGCAGAGCTTTGTAGCCGGCCGTTTGGCCACTCACCTGCAGCAGGCAGCACCGGAAGCCACGCCATTGCCATTGCCGCAGGAAGATGATCATTCCTCCTTTGCGCAATTCGTAAAACAGCATGCGCCCGGTCATGAGGAACTGATCCTGCTGCTGATAGCCCTGGCGCCCCATATCATCGCAGGATTCTTTGACAGCCAGATACAACAGTTCCTGCCGCAGGGCGGTGAGCTACCTGAATTTGGCGGCGCCCGCGGACAACATCACCGGGGTACCTTGCCCACAGGTGAAACGGCCCTCTTCCTGTTGGCCGGTAGTAATCCAGCGCTCCGTTTATATTTGCTGCCGCTATTCAGTAAAGAGCAATGGCTGTTTAAATATCACATTCTCACCATTGAAACAGTAGCAGCCGGTGAACCACCTTTAAGCGGAAAATTGCTGATAGATCCTGAATTTGCTGAAGTATTCACCACCGGTAAAGTAGGGCTGCCACAACTCAGCACCGCTTTCCCGGCAGAACATCTTACCACACAGATGACCTGGGACGACCTGGTGCTGCCTGAAAACGTATGGAAGCAGATCCAGGAACTGCAAAACTGGTTGAAGCATAGTAAAACGCTGATGCAGGACTGGGGCATGCATAAGAAACTGAAACCAGGCTACAAGCTCTTGTTTTACGGTCCTCCCGGCACCGGTAAAACGTTAACTGCTACCCTGCTGGGCAAATACACGGGCAGAGAAGTGTTCCGTATAGACCTCTCCACCGTGATCAGCAAATATATTGGTGAAACGGAAAAGAACCTGGCCGCCCTTTTTGATAAAGCAGAAGACAAACAATGGATCCTCTTCTTTGATGAAGCTGATGCTATTTTCGGCAAACGTACAGGCGTGCGCGATGCCCATGATAAATACGCTAACCAGGAGGTCAGCTATCTGCTGCAGCGCATTGAAATGCATGCAGGGCTCACCATCCTGGCCTCCAATTTCAGGAACAATATGGATGATGCCTTCATACGGCGCTTCAACTCTCTTATTTATTTTCCCGCCCCGCAGGCGGCAGAACGTTGCCTGTTATGGGAAAAAGCCTTCCCTGCTGCTATCAGCCTTCATAAAGATGTTAACCTCCGCAGTATTGCCGATGTTTATGAATTAACAGGTTCCCATATTATGAATGTGGTACAGTATGTATGTTTGACTGCCCTGGAAAAAGGTGATCTTTCCATCTCTCAGCAGGCTATTGTCCAGGGGGTAAAACGGGAACTGGAAAAAGAAGGGAAGTAAGCACTTAAGTGAGTTAACAGGTAAACAAAAAACTTAATGGCATGGTTTTAATGTCCACTTCCTTATGGACCAGACTTTACAGACCGTCAAAATTGCACAGTTTGCCCACCGTGTGCAGTACGAAGATATCGGCGCGGAAAATATTGACCAGCTGAAGCGCCATCTGCTGGATTCTCTCGGTTCTCTTTTCCAATCTACCTGCCATCCCTGTGATAACATTGGCGCCCTGTTCGCGGCCTCGCAGTAAACAGTTGAATAAAGGGAAGTCAGCGCCCGGTCTGCATTTCCTCAAAAGCGGCATTTTACTACGCAGCTTGGGGAGCCGGCATTTACAATTATTTTCTATAGTCTATTGCTGCCTGTTATCTAAACCTTACTGAAAGGGCAGCGGCCTTACAAAACCTCTGTAATAGTCAACATCGATCTCTACCAGGTCGTTTGCTGCCTTATATTCCGGGTACTCCTTATTGGTGGCATATTTAACAGCCTGCATGAATTGCTCTACGTAAGCCTGGTTCTTTTTGTTGGCGGCCTTGTTCTGGTCAATAATATCGGAGTTGGACAGCATGGTAGTTTCCAGGTAAACAATCTTATCTCTTTTCCGGCTGGTATAAAATCCCAGGAAACAGTGGTTGTGTGTCAGCACCATCACTGTTGATATATTGATGGCTCTTAAAAGGGAAGCAAATACCACGGTGCCATCCACGCAGTTGGCCTGCTGTGTTTTCATGGAATTATCAAAGGTGCGCACAGCCTGGCTTACTAAGGCATTGGTACTGTTAGTGGAGGTAGTGGTGATGCTGCTGTATTGGAAACCTCTGTCGTGCAATACTTTCCAGATGGCAGCTACCTGCAGGATGGTATTCACCTCATCACCCTGGTAGCCGCTTACGGAGGAGATCAGTTTTGTATTCAGTGCTTCTTTGAGGATCTTATCAATTTCAGGATGTTGCTCCTGGATGAAGGCGGTAAACAGGAAGTCGAACTTTTGCTCATGATAGCGGTAAATGCAGTCGTTAATGCTTCGCATAAATAATGGAACGGATCTTTCCACTTTATTGCCGTCTTCATCATAGATCCTGAAGATGATATTGATCGGGGAGCTGGATACCTGTTTGGCCAATGTTGAAATATTCCATGGAATGTCTGGCATAAAATAGACTTCCTGGCCTGCCTGCTGGGACACAAAATCGCCGCTTACCTTGTCGAAATAGCTTTTGTCCACACTTTCTATTTCCCATTTTAAAGGGATGTAGGAACTGTTGCTGATGAACCTGAATCCCAGGGCGCTGCTCTTAACAGAGTTCATAAATGCATTGTCGATAGTGCCTTTGTAGTCGGCCATGCTGATGACCATAGACGGAAATATTTGTCCATCGAAATAGGCTACCGGCTCCCATTTAAAATTAGTGAAGTCTCCTTTTTTATATTTCGGTTTTGTCATTTGGTCGCCGGATACATTGGGTTGCGGCGTTCTGCTGTTCACCACTTTTACGTTCTTATTGAACTGGTCTGTTGTTCTTTTAGTGGCGTCTATAAATCCGCCAATGTTTCGCATGGTTTCTGTACCTGATCTGAGTGCATCGTTGGCATCTTTGAGCACTTTTGAAAATTGTGCATGAAGATGGGGGGAAAGCATGAATACAATAGCAAGCAGGTAAAAATGTTTGATTTGCATTACAGTAATTTTTGAGGTGTTACTACATGCTGTAGTGGCATAGGAGATACAGTATCTGCATTTTGGGGACCTTGGCTGTAACTCATCCAGGTAAAGCAATCGGGGCGAATGTTGGCATGACAATCCCTGTATCTTCTGAAACAAAGGTATTTGATAGTTGCGGGCCTGTTCGTTAATGAACTGTTAATCAATAAGTAAGGATCGTATATAATATATAGATATATCTCTTATATTTCAAAATAGCTGTCAGCACAATGCAATCTCCCTTATCTTCGTCATATTGATGATACGCAATACGACCATAGACGATTTCATAAAGCTGCCGATACGGATCCCCTTAATTGATGTGCGTACACCTGCTGAGTTTGAACAAGGTCATGTTCCCGGCGCTTTTAATGTACCCTTATTCAGCAATGAAGAGCGGGTGCAGGTGGGCACCACCTATAAGCAGACGGGAAGAGAGGAAGCGATCCTGCTGGGTTTTGATCTGACCGGACCTAAATGGTCTGGCTTTATAAAAAGCTCCCTGGAGATAGCACCTGATAAAAAGATTGGCGTTCATTGCTGGCGTGGTGGTATGCGCAGCGGCGCAATGGCCTGGGCGCTTGGCATGTATGGATTTGAGGTGTATCTCATCCAGGGTGGATATAAAAGCTACCGTAAATGGGTGCGGCAGCATTTTGAGCTTCATTATCAGCTCCGGCTAATTGGCGGTATGACCGGCTCGGGGAAAACAAAACTATTGCAACAGATGATGACTGCAGGTCACCAGGTGATCGACCTGGAAGATCTGGCTCAGCACCAGGGCTCCTCTTACGGCAGCATGAATAAGCTGGTGCAGCCTACGCAGGAGCAATTTGAGAACAATTTTGCCGAACGTTTAAAAGACCTGGACCCTGCGCATGAAGTATGGGTGGAAGATGAAAGTCTGAATATTGGCAGGTGCTCTGTTCCCACTCCCTTTTGGCAACAAATGAGGGATGCTGTTCTCTTTGATCTGAAGGTTCCGCTAGAACAGCGGGTAGCTTCTCTCGTGAGGGAATATGGAGCGCTGGACAAAGACTTTTTAGTGGAATGTACAGAACGGATCCGTAAACGCCTTGGCCCGGAACAAACTAGAAATGCGGTGGCTGCCATCCGAGAAAACCGTATGGAAGATTTTATCAGGATCGTACTGGTGTATTATGATAAAACGTATCGTACCGGCCTTAATAACCGCGCACCCGATCGTATCTTCCCGGTAGAAATGGGCAATGATATCGCGACCAACATACAACAACTGACAACTTTTATATCTCCTGATGGAATCAACATTTAAACTGACGCAATACTCTCATGGCGCCGGTTGCGGCTGTAAGATCAGCCCAGCCATACTCGACAAGATCCTTCATAGCCCGGTGATGCACCAGCCTGACGCGCGGCTGCTGGTAGGTAATGATAAACGTGACGACGCTGCGGTACTGGACCTGGGAAATGGCCATGCCCTGATCTCCACTACCGATTTCTTTATGCCGATCGTGGACGACGCCTATGATTTCGGGCGTATTGCATCAGCAAATGCTATCAGTGATGTTTATGCAATGGGGGGAAAGCCTGTGTTGGCGATTGCGATACTGGGCTGGCCCATTGATAAGCTGCCGCCGGAGGTAGCGCAAAAGGTGCTGGAAGGATCAAGGGCTATTTGTGCGGAAGCGGGTATTACCTTAGCCGGGGGACATAGCATTGATTGTCCAGAGCCTGTGTTCGGACTGGCGGTAAATGGTATGGTCAGCATTGCTGACCTGAAACAGAATTCAACGGCAACTGCGGGTTGCAAGCTTTATTTGACCAAGGCATTAGGCGTAGGTATTTTATCTACTGCTCAGAAACGGGGTTTATTATTGGAAGAAGATGCGGCTATTGCTTTAAAAAGTATGACCGCCTTAAATAAATTAGGGGAACTGTTTGGATCGATGTCCGGTGTGAAAGCGATGACCGATGTTACTGGTTTCGGGCTGCTGGGCCATCTTAGTGAAATGTGCGAAGGCAGTGATCTCGCTGCGGTGATTGAGTTTGAAAAAGTGCCGGTTATCCCTTCCCTGCCCTACTATCTTGAAAAGGGATGTTTTCCCGGCGGTACTACCCGCAACTGGAACAGCTATGGCGGTAAGATTAGCCCGGTCACTGATGAACAAAAATATATACTGGCAGATCCACAGACCAGCGGAGGCTTACTGGTGGCAGTTGCAGCAGAGGCGACAGCTGCTTTTGAAGAGGAAATGAAAGCGTTGGGGCATCCTCTGCAAGCGATCGGAAGGCTGGGCCAAAGAGATGGCGGACCATTGATCACTGTTATATAACGTAAACGCTTGCAAGAAAAAGGGTTGTAAATACGAGATTTACAACCCTTTTTCGTTTGACAGCATAAATGTCCAGTTCAGACCTGGTTTTGTCCAATTCCCTGCCTGACGCTTTCATCTGCGCCAGCCCGGGTCTACTTTTGACATGAGCATTCAGCTTATCAACATCTCAAAAACTTAAAATCAAGTCAAAATGAAGACGCTATTATCACACAAAATGATTGGCTATTATTTTTCTTTAACTATGTTTCTCTTACTATCTGCAATAGGCAGCTATGCTAAGGGCTCCGGCGACCCGGCAGAAAAAGTAAAGGCAAAGAATATTGTACTTGTTCACGGAGCATTTGCAGATGGTTCCGGGTATGAAAAAATATACAGGATACTTAGCAAAAAGGGTTACCATGTTACGATCGTTCAAAACCCGCTTACTTCACTCAAAGACGATGTTGATGCTACGAAACATATATTGGATAAACAGGACGGTCCCACCATTTTAGCAGGTCATTCCTGGGGCGGTACTGTTATCACAGAAGCCGGTGTGCATCCGAATGTAGTGGGCCTGGTTTACATCGCGGCATTTGCACCGGATAGCGGAGAGAATACTGTACAATGGGCTACTTCACTGCCTGCAGCGCCTGAGAATGGTATTCTGCAGCCGGATCAGAATGGACTTGTATTCTTCGATAAGGCAAAGTTTCATGCAGGATTCGCTGCTGATCTGTCCAAAGAACAAGCTGATTTCATGTATGCATCCCAGGGACCTATTGCAGTGAATTGCTTTACTGCACCCGTGAAGGAAGCCGCCTGGAAAAGCAAGCCCAGCTATGGCATTGTTGCGACGAATGACAAAGCGATCAACCCGGATATAGAGCGGAATATGTATAAACGTGCGGGTGCAAAGATCACCGAAATTAAAGGCAGTCATGTGGTATTTATTTCACAGGCCGCTGCAGTAGCTGATGTGATCGTTGCAGCAGCGGAGGGTAAGTAGTGTATAGATTGGATATAGGAAGAACGGCAGCGCCTCCTGGAAAGCAGGGGGCGCTCTTCATTTCTAGCGGGAAATTGTTGTATATTCAAAGTAAAACTAAGAGGGACATGACCAACAAACTACCAGTACACGCTGTTGCTACCGCTTTGTTCTCCGTACCGCCCGAACGTGTTTTTGATGCCTTCCTCAACACAGAAATGGTCGGGCAGTTTATGTTTGGTCCGCAGCTGCGGGAGGAAGAGATCGTCAGCCTCACGAATAGCCCGTGGGAAGGCGGCAGCTTTTCTTATATCGTGCGCAGGCAGGGACAGGAAATTAATCATGCGGGAAAGTACCTGGAAGTGAAACGTCCGGAGCGCCTGGTGTTCAGCTGGCAGGTGATGGATGACCCTTCCGGGGAAGCATCGATTGTGGTGATTGAAATTGTGCCCATTATTGCGGGCTGCGAGCTCACCCTGACGCATGAAATGTCGAGCAAATGGGAAAGTTTTGTAGAGCAGTCCAAAGTCGCCTGGGGAAAGATGCTGGACAAGCTTACGGAGATATTGCAATAAAGGGTTAATGAGACGGCTCTTATTTTTAAGCGGCATGCTGTCCTCTCTTGTTTTTATAAGCGCTGACCTTATATCTGCGACAAGCTGGAAAGGTTATAGCTATTGCTCCCAGGTCATCAGTGAATTAATGGCGATCAATGCAGTCCCGAGGCCGGTAGCAGTTCCGCTTTTTGTGATCTATGATATGCTGGTGCTTACATTTGGAAGTAGCTTACTGATATTTACCACTGAAAGACGTTTGCGCCTTGCCGGTGGATTCATCATTGGAGCCGGGATCACAAGCCTTATCACCACGCTGTTCTTTCCGATGCACCTGCGCACGGAAGCCGCAACGATCAGTGACACGATACATATCATCTTTACGGGTGTAACTACAGTACTGATGCTGCTGGCGATAGTTGCTGCTGCCGCTGTATATGGAAAGCGCTTCCGGTACTATTCCATCTTCACGATCATGATACTGCTGATATTTGGCGCGCTGGCAGGGCTGGATGTTCCCAGGATAGCTGATGGTCAGCCAACACCCTGGCTGGGGCTCACGGAACGGGTGACTATTGGCGCTTATGTGTTGTGGGTGGCGGTGTTGTCTATAAGACTATCGCGCTTTAGCACTTCCGGGTGATAGCTCAGGCGCAGATCAAAAGACTGATCAACACTGCCATTAAAAACTGCGGGTCAAATGTTCGCAGTGCTTTCAGTGCGCGGGTAAGCTGATTTTCAACTGTGCGTTTGGAAATGTTAAGTTTCTCCGCAATTTCCTGGTTGCTCAAACTGTTCATACGGCTTAACCAGAAGATCTCCCGGCATTTGGGCGGCAGGTCATTCAACAGCTGCGCCAGGCGGAATTCCATATTCTCATATTCCAGTTTATTGACGCCGGAATTATATACCGGTGGAACGATCGCATCTGCAAACTGGTCAAAGTATGCTGTACAATTAACTTTTGCTGTCTTCAGGTACTTATACACCTGGTACCTGGCAGTAGCTTGTAAATAAGGAAGGAAATTTTCGATCTTATTCGATTTACGCTTCTCCCAAAGCGATACAAATACATCATGCGTGATTTCTTCGGCAGCGGCAGGGTGCTTTAAATAATAGTGAGCGGTGTTATATACCTTTTTCCAATACCGGTTATACAACAGCACGAAGGCCCTGTTGTTATCTGCAACAACAGCGTCCCACAATTCATTGTCGGAGAACACATTTTTCATAACGATCGACGAGTAAAAATAGAAATATTTCTGATATATAGGAATATTTAAAAAAAATACCGGGGTCACATGTGTGTGCGGCAGGGAATTCTGACACTATATAGTAAAGGGGTTATCATCCGCCTCCTTTTAACCACTATCATGACGCCCGAAGAATATATATTGTTATACGAGAAATACCAGCAGGGACAATGCTCTCCTGAGGAGGAAAAGTTGTTGATGGCATTCCAGGACAATTTCCACCTGCAGGATGATGAGCCCCCTGAGATGCCTGCAGCCGACAAGGAACTGAGAGGCCGTATATATAGCCGTATTGTTGAGACAACAACAAAGAAAAAGAAGGTTTTCAGGTTAACATGGAGATGGGCTGCTGCGGCTATATTCATCCTTATGGCAGGCCTGTGTGGCCTGTTGCTCAACAAGCAACCTGACAAACCGGTTAAAATAGCAAAAAGCCACGTCATCAATGGCACTCCTATAAAACCGGGTAGCCATATGGCTACCCTTACCCTTGCCGATGGCTCTACCATCGCGCTGGAAGATGCGGCAAACGGCGTAGTAGCCCAAACAGGCGGCACAGCCGTAACGAAGACCGGAAAGGGCGCGATCGCTTATTCAGATAAAGGAGATCATGCTGCGGCAGATCAACATTCGTTAAACACCATTAACATTCCAAGAGGCGGGCAATACACTGTCACGTTATCAGACGGCACAAAAGTATGGCTCAACAGCGAGTCCTCATTAACGTATCCCGTAGTATTTGGCGGGGCCGAACGAAGGGTAATACTAAAAGGCGAAGCCTATTTTGAAGTGAGTAAAAATGAGCGGCAACCATTCATCGCCCAAACCGAGCACGCGGACGTGCATGTATTAGGCACCCATTTCAACATTGATGCCTATAAAGATGAGAAGACCGAGAAAGTTACACTGCTGGAAGGATCCGTACGGCTGTCCACCGGATCCGCCAAGGCATTGCTGACACCCGGTGAGCAAGGCATTGTAGCACTTTCGCAGGCCGGCATTGACAAAAAGAAGGTCAACGTGAACCAGGTAATGGCCTGGAAGAACGGCTACTTTATCTTCAGGGAAAGCACCATCCAGGACATTATGCGTCAGATAGGACGCTGGTACGATGTTGAAGTCGTATATGAAGGGAACATACCGAAAGGGACATTTGGCGGTACCTACTCCAGGAACAAAGATATCCACGAACTACTTAAAGGCCTTGAACTAACCGGCTTAGTACACTTTAAAATCGAAGGAAGGAGGATAATCGTTATGACTTAACATGATACCTGCAATGGTTATCAAAAAAGATCAGGAGCGTTGCGACCGCCCCTGATCTACAGCCTAAGCTGTGCCAGGTAACCAACAATTGCTTGTGAATGCCAATTATTGTTAATTAAACCTAACACTCAAATGTACAAAATTTTTACTGAGCCATTGCTCAGGCGAGGTTCCCGTGCCTGGCTCCAACTCATCTGCGTTATGAATATTACCGGCGTTCTCATTCTTGCCGCTGTATTACAGGTCAGTGCAAATGCTTCCGCCCAGCGGGTAAATATAGCTGTGCAAAAAGCGCCGCTGGAGGATGTATTATTCAGCTTACAACAGCAAACCGGCTATGATTTTCTTTACAGTACGGAACTGATCAGATCAGCAGCGCCTGTGTCGGTGTCGTTGAAAGACGCCCCCTTACTGACGGCGCTGAAAGTTATTTTCGATCAGCAGCCCCTGGATTATGTCATCAATAATAAAACTGTCACCATCCAGTTTAAACCGGTAAAAGAAGCTACGGTTTTCACGGTGAGGGGAAAGGTAACCGATAACAAAGGGTCGCCTATCGAGGGTGCAACGATCCAGCTGAAAGGCACTTCCACCGGTACCGCTACTCAGTCTGGCGGTACATACAGCCTGGATCTGCCGGATGCCAGGGGTACGCTTCTGTTCAGTTTTATCGGTTATGTAAAACAGGAGGTCCCTGTTAACGGAAAAGCGGTGATAGATATCACGCTTATAGAGGAAGAGAAAAACCTGGGTGAAATACTGGTGACCGGTTACACCACTCAAAGCAAGCATACCCTTACCAGCGCTATCGTAGCTGTGAAGGGAGACGAATTGACCAAAAGGGTAGCAACAGATCCAGCATCCTTATTACAAGGACAGCTGCCTGGTCTGTCGGTAGTGCAAAACTCCGGCGAGCCCGGTAACGATGCCGTGCAATTACGTATCCGCGGCGTAGGTACCTTCAGTGCAGCTGGCAACAAACCGCTGACCATTGTAAACGGCCTGCCCGGGGATCTATCTGTCATCAACCCGAATGATATTGAATCCGTCACTGTATTGAAAGATGCATCGGCCGCCGCCATCTATGGTTCCCAGGGCGCCAATGGTGTGATCGTTGTAAAAACGAAGAAGGGAAAAGCAGGCGCCTTCTCCCTGTCTTACAATTACAATATCGGCTTTGCCACTCCCACCAGGCTCCCTGATGTAGTGACCAATTCTGCCCAGTATATGGAACTGCTGAATGAAGCAGAAGTGAACTCCGGCAATGCACCGGTGTACACACAGGAGCAGATCGATCTGTATAAAAATGCTACCGACCGTGTAAAGTACCCTAACCACGACTGGCTGGATGAAATGTTCAATACTGCCATCGTACAAAATCATTACCTGAATTTAAGCGGCGGCAGTGACAGGACCACTTACAGCCTTGGATTAGGTTACACCAATCAGCAGGGCACCATGCGCGGTTTTGAATATAAAAAGTATACGCTGGATCTGGGCCTGAGCTCAAAAGTGCATAAGCGTGTTACTTTAGGCACCAATATACAGCTGCGATATGGAGACAGGTTAAGCCCTCTTGTTGGATCCACCGATCTATATATCTCTACGCTCGCACAATCACCACTGTACCCGGCCAGAACGGCCGATGGCTTGTGGATCAATAAAGCCTATGACAGGGAACTGGGTAATAAGAACCCCGTGCTCACCTCGACGATAAGGACCAGGAACCCTAATTATTATGCGCAGGGCAACATCTCTGTTGATGTTGACCTGATGGATGGACTGAAATGGGAAAACAGGGCGGGCCTCAACTTCGTGCTGGATAAAACAAAAACTTTCAGACCGGTGATACCGATGTACCTGTACAGTACCCTGTCTTTTATCACCAATGCGGATGTAGGTACCCCTGGTCTGAATGTAACGGAAGATGATGGCGTCATGTACAACTTCTACAGCCAATTGAATTTCCATAAAAGCCTGGGTAAGCATGACATTACCGCATTGGCGGGTGCACAGCAGGAAGTGAACAATATCAGCAATATGGATGCCTGGCGCATCGGTTATCCTACGAATGAGCTCCAGGAACTGGATGCCGGTTCAGTAAGCGGGCAGACAAATGCAGGCTCTTCTTCTGAGTATGTGATCCACTCCTTTTATGGAAATGTCAATTATAATTTTGAAGATAAGTACCTGCTGGGAGTAAGCCTTCGCTATGACGGCACTTCGCGGCTGCCCAGCCATAGCAGGTGGGGGCCTTATCAATCCTTCTCCGCAGGCTGGCGCATCTCCAGGGAGCGTTTCCTGGCGAATGTAAAATGGCTGAATGATCTGAAGATACGCGGATCATGGGGACGACTGGGTAACCAGAACATTGGATACTACCCTTATCAACCCACCCTTGCACAGAATAATTATGCGTTTACTTCAGGCATTGTTTCAGGCTTTGTTCCTAACCAGCTGGTGGATCCTGACCTGACCTGGGAAACCACGCGCATGACGGATGTTGGTCTGGATATGGTAGCCTTAAATAACAGACTGGAGTTCACCTTTGATTGGTTCAGCAAGTATACCTATGATATCTTAAGGCAGTCGCAGGTGCCGCAGGCATTAGGCGTTACAGCACCCATCGTAAATAACGGTGCTGTAAGCAATAAAGGCATTGAATTAAGCCTGCGCTGGCAGGACCGTTTGACACGGAAGTTCAGCTATTACGCCCAGGCAAACTTCCAGCTTTACCGTAATAAATTGGAGTCTTTTGGCGCGGATGAAATAGGCGGCCCCGATGGACAGACCATTATGCGCAACGGCTACCCTATCAATTCTTTCTACCTGTATACCATGGATGGTATTTTCCAGAACCAGGAAGAAATTAACCAGGCGCCCGATCAGACCGCCCTGGGTGGTACGCCTACTCCCGGCGACATCCGCTATAAGGATATTAATGGAGACAAAAAAGTGGATGCGAATGACCGGAGCATATTTGCAGGCCAGTATCCCAAATTTGAGTATTCCTACACGATGGGCTTCAACTTTGGGAATTTCGACGCCAGTGTAATGTTGTACGGCTCCTACGGAAATAAAATATACATGGGTAAATGGGGCATTGATCCCTTTGCACAAGGTGCGATGCCTACAACAGACTGGCTGAACAGGTGGACCCCTGAACATCCATCTACCACGATGCCTAAGATCTATATGGGCTTCTACGGATATCCCAGGATCACCAACGTACAATCTACCTACTATCTCTACAGCGCCAGCTTTATGCGCATCAAGAACCTGCAGATAGGCTACACTTTCCCGCAGGGATTTGTAAAAGGGATCCGGTCACTCCGTGTATACAGTGCAGTGGATAACCTGGCGCTTTTCACGCCGCTGAAGAAAGGAACTGATCCTGAAAGGCTGGACATCAATACCAAACCTGATGCCTGGTATGGTTTTGCCAATTATCCGCAAAACCGCACGATCACCCTGGGCGCTTCTGTTCAATTTTAACTTCAATGATCCAAGACATGAAAAAATATTTTGTCGCTATAATCGTAACAGCACTTTGTAATACCGGCTGTAAGAAACTGGATATTACACCGCCGGACAAGCTTTCCACGAATATATTCTGGAAATCTCCCGGTGATGCGGATCTTGCATTGACAGGTCTTTACGGCACCCTGTATGCAGTAAACGGGCAGATCTCTGCCTATGCACCTATGTGGTGGGAGAATTTCAGTGATAATTCCTATACGCAAAACAACCAGGCCAGTGCACAGCAGTCGTTAATATCCGGCCTTTCAGCCAACATTGGTGGATTTCCTACTTCCGGCAATGAGAGTTTGTATATCACCTCGTATAAGGGTATAGCCGCGGCCAACAGCATGCTGGCCAATGTAGACAAGGTGCTGAGTGGTGATAAGCTGAACCAGTATAAAGGGGAAGCTTACTTCTTACGTGCGTTCCATTATTTTATGCTTGCACAGACTTACGGCAATGTGCCGCTGGTCACAGAAGACCCATTGACCATTGATTTCAGTAAAAGGGTGAGTAAATCGCCCAGAACGGAAATACTGAAGCTCATAGAGAGCGATCTCGATCAGGCGATTGCCTCATTACCGGCTGCCAGATATACCAGCGGCCATGCGGTGAAGGCATCGGCACAAGGCATCAAGGTTAGGGTGCTCTTGTTTGAGAAGAAGTACCCGGAAGCAGCTGCCTTGGCCAGGCAGATCATCAGTGATAATTTATTCTCGCTGAATAGTAACTATGCCGCCAATTTCTACAAGCCGGATCAACGATCCAGTCCGGAGATTATGTTCTCCGTACAGTTCCAGGCTCCCGCCGCCGCACATAATTTTGCCATTACAACGGTGATTATCCGGTCCGGGTATAAAGACCTGCAGGGCACACAGGATATGATCGATGAATACGAAGCGAGCGATCCACGCAAGACCATGACCTTCTTCTTTCCAGGGGATGGAGTGGACCAGGGATGGCCTTTCCCCGGTACGGTGGGCACCCCTGGTGTAAATAACTGGACGAAGGGATTCTATCCCGGGAAAAAATGGCTGGATCCAAAGATCATCGATCCTCAGCCCGGTTTGCTGGATGACCAGGATTATGTATGGTTAAGATATGCGGATGTGAAACTGATGTATGCAGAAGCGCAGAATGAAGCCGTTGGTCCGGATGCTACCGTATACCAGCAGGTAAATGAAGTGCGGGCACGGCCGGGTGTGGAAATGCCAGCGCTACCGGCGGGTCTGAGTAAGGATGAAATGCGTGAGAAGATAAGACATGAACGCCGGGTTGAATTCGCATTAGAGGGCTTACGATATTTTGACCTGCGCAGGTGGGGCATTGCGGTGCAGAAGCTGAATGGGTTTGTACAGAATCCCTTAACGCCGTCTATCAAAACTGTGTACAGAAGTAATTTTGATTACTGGCCCTTGCCGCAGTCGGAACTGGACAGGAATAAGCCGGAGCTGATCCAGAATGATGGGTATTAATAAGTTGAATGGCATGTTGTATATTGTTGTGTATTAAGATAAAGATGCAGCGCCTGTTATTATTTTTGATCTTCTGCTGTTTAGCAGTTGTACAGCCGGGGAAAGAAGCCTTCAGTGCTTCCTATTACATTGATCCCAATCATGGGAATGATAACAATAGCGGCACCAGCAGTGAAGCAGCCTGGAAAACGTTCAGGCGGGTCAATGAAATGATCCTCTTGCCGGGCGATGTGCTAGAGATATTGCAGGCGGGCGCTTTTCATGAATCATTGTTGCTGCGGGCGCGCGGGACTGAAGAGCGGCCTGTACTAGTCAGGTTTGCACCGGGCAGGTATGATTTTTACCCGGACGGCGCTATCAGCAAGCGGCTGCATATTTCAAACACCAATGACAGGCCGGATGAGCTGAAAGCGATCGCCATTGTGATGGATAGCTGCAGCTATGTACAGGTGGAAGCGATGGGTGCAGATCTGGTATTCCGGGGAAAGATGATCGAAACGTATCTTAACAGATGTGATCATATTGTCCTAAATGGGTTCAGCTTTGATTACCAGCGGCCCACTGTTTCGGAGCTAACAGTGACGGATGTAGGGGATCACTATGCCGATGTCAATATTCATAGCGATTCCAAATTTAGTATTCGGGATAGCCTGCTTACATGGATAGGCGAAGGCTGGAGTTATCAGCCGGGCGCTTACTGGCAGGTATTTAATCCGGGTACGAATGAACTGTCGCGGGTGGATATTGAGATGAAAGATGTTCGTTTTAGCCAGCTGGCTGGGCGTAAAGTCCGGATCCATTTCTCTAAGAATCCGGGATTCAAAAAAGGAGGAATCTATCAGAACCGGGACGTGACCAGGGATTGTGCGGGCATTTTTATGGAACGAAGCAGTCATCTTACATTGCAGCATATGCAGATCTACTTTATGCATGGGATGGGTGTGGTGAGCCAGTATTGCCGGGATATAAAAATGGATGGTATAGCGGTGAAGCCCCGGGAGCAATCTGGAAGGACCTGTGCAGCTTGGGCTGATATCTTACATTTTTCCGGATGCGGTGGTAAAATAGAGGTGGCTAATGCTTATCTGTCGGCAGCTAATGACGATGCCATCAATGTACATGGTACCTATTTAAAAATAGTAAAAATGCCGGCGCCCAATAAAGTACAGGTGAAATTCATGCATGGGCAGACTTATGGATTTGATGCATTTGCCACGCAGGACAGTATAGCATTTGTGCAAACAGCCAGCCTGTTGACGGTAGATAAAGGTCAGATAGCAGGGATTGAGAAAATAAATGATAAAGAATTTGTGCTGACATTAAAGGGCGCTGTGCCCGGTGTTGTGAAAACGGGAGATGTTGTAGAAAATATAAGCGCCACCCCTCAAGTGTGGATACATCATACTACCATAGCGAGGATACCAACAAGGGGTATCCTCGCTACAACACGGCGTCCGGTGTTGATTGAATATAACAATTTTGAACGTGTGCATATGACCGCGGTGTTTATTAATGGCGATGCTTCGGGATGGTATGAGTCAGGGATGGTGAGGGATGTAAAGATCAGTCATAATAATTTCAGGGATTGTGGTGAGCCGGTGATCAATGTGCATCCTGAGAATACGGTATTCAGGAGCAGACCGGTACATGAGAATATTACAGTGACGGATAACGTCTTTACACTTAGTGGTAAAGGGTTGTTCTCGGCAAAGAGTACGGGGAATATTACATTATCGGGGAATGTGGTGCATAGCGGGAATGGGGTCAAGGGGATTGAGGGGTTGATAAAGTTGAATCATTGCACCGGGGTGAAGATAACAAACAACAGACTGGAACACTAATTTCAGAGTAAGCGGAAAACGCGCTTCCTGTATTCCTCAAAATCATGTTCATTGGAAAAAGTCTGAAATTTCTCCTGCCTGCCGCTACGATCTTCTCTCACCAGGATGACGTCCATCCCTCCTACTATGGTTCGCTTCGCTTTATTAAATATGCGCTCCAGTTCCTCGCGGTCCTGAATGGACTGCAATTCTTCGATACGATTCACTACAATTACAAAATCTTCCATTTCGTCTATTTGGGGCAAATTTAAAATAATATACCAGATTTTACAGAAGAGCTGGATATTAAACGCGGATACACGGGTTGACATACCTGTGTATCCGCATTTATCAGCATTTACGCTTCACTGTTATAGGCCGCTGCAAAGTCTTTTGCAAAATCAGCCAGTTTCACTTTCCCTAGTACAGGCCGGTGCTGATAGTAGTCTTCATAGAGCTGACCACTCCCCTGGCTTGCCTGGATTTCCAAAAAGCCTTCGGCTATTTGCCGGTTGAACCCTATTGCCAGCCAACGATTCAATAATTCTTCGCCCGGAATGACTGTCCATTCCAAATCAGGTTTGCCGATTGCCTTGCCAAAGGCCTGAGCGATTTCATTGGGCGATACTTCATCGCTGGCAACATAGCGAATCGTTCTACCCTGGAACGGTTTGTCCATTTCTTCCGCAATAACAGCAGCAATATCCAAAGGCGCCACCCAGGGTTCTTTCTTATCACCACCGTAATTTGAGATAATGGCGCCTTTATTCCGGATCGTTTGTATGAATGAGAACATATTGGTGTAGAAACCTACCGGACGGATGAACTTAATAGCCACATCATCCGGCAACTGTTTCAATAGCTGCTCTACATTGTAGTGAAACACGAGAAAACCATTCCCTTTGTCCATATGCGCGCCAATGCTGCTGAGGTGCACTACCTGCTTAACCCCGGACTGTTCAACAGCCTGTTTGTAATTGCGACCGATCTGGTTGATAGCCGCAATAAAATCAACCTCTTTATCAAAGGAATCGCCTGCAGCGTCCAGTGTTTCCATCAGGTACACAATGTCTGCGCCTTTAAAAGTGGCCGTTAAAAAATCAGCGTCAAACATGCTGCCGATAGCGGCTTGTGCACCCAATGCTTCGATGTCTTGCTGTCTTTCGGCTTTGCTGCTGATGACTGTAAGCGAATGTCCTTTTTGTACCAGCTCCTGTGTGAGCGGTTTTCCGATCTGGCTGATGGAGCCTGTCAATACAATTTTCATTTTCGTGCTATTTGTTGTTTTGTTTCGTTAATAAGATCAGGAAGGCCACTAAACAACTTGTTGCAGCCACTAAATAAATGGCGTGGTAGTTAAAATATTGGGCGACTATCCCCGCTATTGGCCCGGCCAATCCCAATGAGAGATCAAAGAATGCGGCATAGGCTCCGAGGGCCGTTCCCCGCGTCTGCGGCGGCACCTTTTTGATCACCAGCACCCCCAGGGAAGGGAATACCAGGGAAAAACCGATTCCGGTAAGCGCACATCCCAGGATGGCAATCGGGCCTGAATTAGAGAAGCCGATGCATAGCTGTCCGATGATCTCTATCATAAAGGAGACCATGGCCACTTTATACCCGCCATACTTATCCGGGAAGTAGGCAAAGAATACGCGGGTAAGGATGTAGCAAGCGCCAAAACAAAAGAATCCTAGGGATGCGTTGTGCCAATTTTCTGCGGCGAAAAATAAGGCGATGAAGGATGCGATACACGCAAAGCCCATAGATGAAAAGGCTAAGGCCAGGCCCTGACCGGAGACCTGCCCGATCACTTTGTAAAATGGCGGCCTGACATGAGATGGATCTACTGCCAATACGGGTAGTTGAGCGGTGGCCAACCAGCTCACCAGGGACAATACAATTACCGACGCAAATGCAAGGGTAACACCAAAAGCATTGACCAGCCAGATGCTGAACGGGGCGCCGATCGCGATACCTGCATACATGGCGATGCCGTTCCAGGTCATTACCTTACCTGAATTCTGTTGCCCCACGAGACCAATGCCCCAGGTCAGTGCACCGGTCACCAGCATACTCTCTGATATGCCGTGTATGATCCTGGAAACAATGAGCAAGCCCAGTGCCCAAAGCCGGAAACCGCTCACTGCTCCTACCAGCATATATAGCATACCTGCTATTAATACCATCAGTATACCTTGCCGGTTACTGATATTGGCGCCACGGGTATCGGTGATCCTTCCTGCATAGGCACGGGTCAACAAAGTTGCCAGTGATTGCGCGCCAATTACAAGGCCTACAACGAGACTATCGAATCCTAAATTGTTTTTGACAAATACTGGTAGAATACCCAGCGTTATACCAATAGTGAGATAGGCCGCAAATACGGAAATAACTATTGGTGTCAACATTTTTGCCAATGGAGTGCTTCGTTCCTGTTGAATGGTAGCGCTATTGCCGATGGCAATAACTGCTTCATCTTTTCCTGCCATGTTGTATCGTTTTAATTAAGTTGTTTTACGGATACAAAAGTAGATTGGCAGGAACGATCCGGCGATGGCTATTTAATGGCTATGATTGGACAAATCATTGTTTAGTGTTTCGGAACTCGCCGGCGGTCAGTCCGGTATTCTTTTTAAAAAAGCGGGAAAAATAGGCGTGGTCTTCATATCCTAAGTCGAAGGCGATCTGCTTTACATCCAGGTTGGTATAGTACAAAAGACGTTTGGCTTCCAGCATGATTTCCTGGTGGATCCAGTAACTGGCGGGGAAACCGGTGATTTCCTTTACGATCTCATTCAGGTACAGCGGGGTGATATGCAATTGTGCCGCATAGGCCTGTACCTGTTTTTCTTCCTTATAACGAGCCTGCACCATTTGTTTGAAACGGATAAGGGTTTGGTATTTTTGTCCGCCGATGAGGCTTCCTGATCCCTTTGATTGCACCAGGGCCGTAGCTATCATTCCGGTCAAGCCATCAGCAAAGGACTGTACAAGCTGCTTCTGAAAGGGTGATGATTGATCCGCGAGCATTGATTCGAATACCGGGATAAAGGAAAAAACAGCATGACTTTTTTGTATGGGAACGACCTGGTGTGTACTGAGATAAGTATGGAAGATCTCCAGGTAAGTATTCGATATAAAGGCTGGTTCCATAAATACAAACCAGCCTTTGCAGTTCTTTTGCCGTATATAACGGTGCACCTGGCCGGGAGCAATATAACAAACTGAAGAACCGGATAAGCGTTCTTCGGAAAAATCCACTTCTAACAGGAAGCTGCCCTGCTGTTGAATAATAAACATGAAATGGTCGTCCCGGTGTACTACACCTGCCAGGTCGCCGATGTCTTCCAGCGGACTGATCTCGATACCGGATTCCAGTTCGTCCTGATGTAATGTTATTGCGGGTCGTTTCATGCTACGCCTGTTAGAGGATCGGAAGGCGTAAATTACAAATATTGTCCTTCATGATCTACTTAATTGGTTGTATTTCCAAAACTAATAGACAAGCCTGACAATTCCTTAAATACATCTAGTCTCCGCTGGCTGCATTCACCCAGCCTCGGATATTGGCCGATACAAATAGTGAGTTCATATAAAAGCTTTCTAAGGCATCGGGCCTGTTCCAATTAATGTCTCCATATGTGCTGATCGAAACCAGCTCAACATCATGCAGTTCGCCTGCACAGTCCAGCAATGCATTTACCAATGGCAGCGGAGTAGCGGCGCTTCCGTGTATAAAGACCCTGTCGCCGCTTTTTACAAGGGATACGGCTTCTTCTGTTGTATTAAATTCCGGGTACATAAAATTTTTGCGATTTTTCTAGTTAATGACCTTATATTCATCCGTATAGAAATGTACTTCTCCGTTCTCGTCCGGCCAGGCCGTATTGTATAGTATAAACACATATACCGTTTCGTGGAGCGCCATGCTTACTGGTCTTTGTCCGGGCGTCCATCCTTTTGCCATCAGCGTATCCATTTCGGCGGCTTTGCTTTCCAATAGTAAACGGGCCAAAGGTGCTGCATCCTCCACCCGTATACAGCCATGGCTAAAAAACCGCTGGTTCAGCATAAAAAGGCTTTTCCAGGGGGTATCGTGGAGATATACCGAGTAAGGGCTGTAAAAATTCAATTTCACAATTCCCAGTGAGTTATCGCAGCCCGTGCTTTGCCTGAGCACGTAAGGAAAATTGCCGGCATGCAGCGCCTGCCAGTTAACCAACGCGGGGTCTATTATCCTGCCTTTCCCGTCCAGCACTTCAAACTGGTTTGCCTCCAGGTAGCTGATATCCCGTTTAATATGCGGCAGCAACTCGCGTGTAGCAATCTTATACGGTACTGTCCAGTAAGGATATAATACCACTTCGTCAATACGGCTGCAAAGCGTTGGTGTAGGATTTGACCTTTTGCCAACTACCACACGCGAATACAATGCTGGTTTGCCTTGCTGATACAGCGTAAGGCCACAGGAGGGTATGTTTACCACTACCATAGAAGAACGCTGCCGGGCGCAGTGCAGCCAACGTAGCTGGTTCAATGCCTGTGCCAGTTCACGCAACCTGACAGCAAAGGGTACATTCAGTGCTTTCAACACATTGCCACGCAATGTACCATCTGGCAGCAGGTTAAACATACGCTGAACAATGGCTAGTTTTTGCTGCAATTCCCTGGTTGTGACACTGTCTGCCGAAATCCCATCCAGAACGCCAAACTGAACCAGCCTTGCCAGCAGTTGTTTGTTGGATGTATCAACATTCAGACTGGTAACTACAGCATCACTGAAGCGGCTGTCTGTCAGCCGTTGCCTGAAGAAGGCGATCTTGTTTTTCACAGCCAGGTATTCAGCTGTGGCTGGTTCTATTGCTTTCAGAAAGGAGGACAACCTTCCGGCAGACAGGTATAGCGCCATAGTATCCGCCAGATGCTTATTACATACAGGATCATAAGGAGGACCATTATACTTCACAGGAGACAGGGCCAACCTACCATAGGCAACATCGTTGAAAAACTGTAAAGCTACATTGCT
>Ga0209564_1001202_pt1 | contig 29560 bp, 28 predicted proteins | sample AraplaCol_mMF_r2_FD_184272 | JGI IMG/M metagenome (GOLD analysis project Ga0209564, IMG submission 184272) | Arabidopsis root microbial communities from North Carolina, USA - plate scrape MF_Col_mMF_r2 (SPAdes) (version 3) | ecosystem: Host-associated > Plants > Roots > Endosphere | place: USA...
AATTTTGCGAGCCGTGTCGGCGGGCAAATCGCCCAGCCAGTTGCGATAGCCCTTCATGAGCTCGTCGTAATACTGCCAGCGCTGGTTCACCCAGGTGTCGGAGCCGATCATGAAACGGCCCGGATATTTGAGCAGCAGTGCGCGCCACTCGGGGCACAGCTTGCCGCCCTCGCAAGTCAGGCCAGGCCGGTAAGACAGCTCGCCCATGAGCTGGGGATATTCGTCCAGCAACGCGTCGACCCGTGCCACAGGTGCGCCGCCTATGCCGGTGTGCGCCCAGACCAGGCGTGCATCGGGCGCATGTGCCATCAGCAGGTCGATGGCCGTGTCGTCCACATGCGCGAGCACCGCCAGTTTGTTTTTCGCGGCAAACTGCATCAGCTTGCGTGCCACGGGGCCGTTGGCATTGGCGCTGTCGTAAAGGTGGAACTCGCCTATTCCTTTGTACGGCCCGGCCTGGTCGCCGGCCACGCCGCGGGCGAATTCGGCCAGCACCATCTCGTAGATGGACTCGTCGCGAAACCAGTTGTCATAGTCGGCACGGTTACGGTACAGGCGGATAAACGGCACCACCGTGACACCGGCCTTGCGCGTGTCGGCCATAGCGGCCAAGGATTTGGTGCCATCGTTGGGCCGCGAGTTGGCGACGATGGCCTTGACGCCGTTGCGCTGCATGCGCGCCAGTACGTCGGCCGGCGAATGGGGACCGCTGTTTCCGTTCCATGCCTCCTCGTTGTAATGCAGGTGCGCGTCAAACAGCGGCCCGGCGTAGTCGGCCGCAAAGCCCGGCACGCTGCACGCCGCCAGAATCAGGGCCGCCCACGCGCCGCCCATGCTCAGGCCAGCTTGGCGGCGAAAAAGGCCAGCGAGCGCTCCCGTGCCAGCTTGGCCGCCGCTTCGTTATAGGAGCCGCGCTGGTCGCAGTTGAAGCCGTGGTTGGCCGGGTAAACATGCACCTCGACTTCGGGATGCGCCTTGGTGAAGGCTTCTATGCCCTCCATGGGAATCCAGTGGTCCTGGTCACCGAAATGGGCCATGACGGGGCACTTGGGCTGGCGCTCGATTTCTTCCTCGGCCGTGATGCCACCGCCGTAATAGGGAATCGCCGCCGAGAGGCCATCGAGCAGGCAAGCCGCCCGCCATGTCAGCAGGCCGCCCCAGCAAAAGCCGATGATGCCGACCTTGCCGCCGCTGGCCTCGGCCGCGTGGTTGATCGCCGCCTGCAGGTCCTGCAGCACACCGGCGCCGGGCAGGGCGCTGACGGCGGTCTTGAGCTCGAAGCCGGCTTTCATGTCTTCTTCGCTGTAACCCAATTCCACGCCGGGCTTGACGCGCTCAAACGTGGCGGGCGCCACCGCAAGATAGCCCTGCGCAGCAAAGCGGTCGGTCACGGCGCGTATGTGCGAGTTGACCCCAAAGATTTCCTGCACCACCACGATGCCGCCGCGCGGCTTGCCCTCGGGTTTTGCGACGTAAGCCGGCACGGCGAAGCCGTCGGCGGCGGTGAGCTTGATGAACTGGCCCATGAGATGCTCCTTGAGTTTTTTGCGTCAGTAAGTAGATAAATTGGGCCGGCCAGCAGGCGCTAGGCACGGGCCATGAGTTTGCGTTCGACAAAATCCAGCCGGTCCTGGCCCCAGAACAGCTCGCCATCGACGACATAACTGGGTGCGCCGAAGACACCGGCATCGATCGCCTGCTGGGTGTTGGCCTCATAGCGTTCCTGCACCGCCTGGCTGAAGGCCTGCTCCAGCCGCTCGGCAGGCAGGCCGCATTCGGCGAGCAGCTCGGCCAGCACCTTTTCATCGGCGATGTGGCGCTCCCGCACCCAGACGGCGCTGAAGATGGCGCCGCCGATTTTCATCGCGGCTTCGGTACCCTCGTGCATGTCCACCGCGATGATGAGGCGCGCCGCATCATCGCCGGAAACCGGGAAATACTTGGGCTTGAGGTTGAGCGGCGCGTGCAGGTAATCCGAATAGCGCTGCAATTCCAGCAGCCGGTAGGCCTGCCGCTGCGGCGCCCGCTGGGCCAGCGGCAGCCCGCCCGAAACCGGGAACACCTTGCCACCCAGGTCTATGGGCAGCACCCGCACGGTGGCACCCGCCGCCCGGGCGATCTGCGCGAAGCGCTCATGCCCAAGGTAGGTCCAGGGGCTTTGCGGTGTGAAGTAGTAGTCCACAGTGGTGCTCAAAATCGTCTCCGCTTGTGTCTGGATGGGCAGGCCGTGCGATCCATCGACCTGGGCACGGCTTGAGGTACATTGGCTCGGCCAATCCCCGTTTTTACCCGGGATTGCCATTTTCTGCAGGAGACCGGTTTGTCAAAAGTTGTTCTCATCACGGGCGGTTCGCGCGGCATAGGTGCGGCATCGGCCCTGCTGGCGGCGCGCCAGGGCTGGGCGGTGGCCGTCAATTACGCGAGCAACTCGCTGGCGGCCGACGAGGTAGTAAGGCAAATCCGCCAGGACGGCGGCCAGGCCATCACAGTGCAGGCCGATGTGGCCGATGAAGCGCAGGTGCTGGCGATGTTTGAAAAAGTCGATGCCAAATTCGGCCGCCTGGACGGCCTGGTCAATAACGCCGGCGTGGTGGACCGCACCACCCGCGTCGACGCCATGACCCTAGAACGGCTGCGGCGCATGTTCGAAATCAATGTGTTCGGCTCCTTCCTCTGCGCGCGCGAAGCCGTCAAGCGCATGAGCACCCGCCACGGCGGCGCGGGCGGCTCCATCGTCAACCTTTCCAGCGCTGCGGCACGGCTGGGCGGCCCCGGCCAGTATGTGGACTACGCGGCCGCCAAAGGCGCCATCGACACCTTCACTATCGGCCTGGCCAAGGAAGTCGCCGCCGAAGGCATCCGCGTGAACGCCGTGCGCCCCGGCATCATCGATACCGAGATCCACGCCTCGGGCGGCCTGCCCGACCGCGCCCGCGAGCTCGCGCCGCAGGTGCCCATGCAGCGGCCGGGCACGGCGGAGGAGGTGGCGGAGGCCATTGTCTGGCTGCTGGGCGACAATGCCAGCTATACAACAGGGTCCTTGCTCGACGTAGCGGGAGGCAGGTAGATGGATTTCAAACCGCTTGTCACATTGCTGGCCATCGTCAACCCTCTGGCGATCGTGCCCTTCTTCATCCACTACACGCAGGGCTTTTCCGACGAGCAGCGCCGCCGCACCGTGCTGGTGGCGTCGTTCAGCGCTTTTGTGGTGATTGCCATCAGCGCGTTGCTGGGCTTGCAGATCCTTGATTTCTTCAGCATCTCGCTGGCAAGCTTCCAGGTCGGCGGCGGCATGCTGCTGCTGATCAGCGCCATGAACATGCTGAACGCCCAGCCGGCCGAGGCCAAGCCCCTGACCAACGAGATGGAGGACGGTGCCGAAAAAGCCGCGCGCGGCGCCAGCATCGCCGTCGTGCCTTTGACCATCCCGCTGCTGACCGGGCCGGCCACCATGTCCACCGTGGTGATCTATGCCGAGAAAGCCCAGACCATCCTGCAGATGGCGGCGCTGGTCGGTTACGGCGTGGTGATCGCGCTGATCACCGCCATCAGCTTTTCCCTGGCCGAGCCCATTGCCCGCGTGCTGGGCAAGACCGGCATCAACGTGATGACACGGCTGATGGGCCTGATCCTCGCTGCGCTGGCGGTGGAAGTGATGGCCGGCGGCCTCGGGAAGCTCTTCCCGATACTGCACTCCTGAGCGCAGATGGCCGGTGCCCGCATCCTGCTGGTGGAGGACGACCCGGCGATTGCCCGGTCCATCATTTACACGCTGGAGCGCGACGGCCTTTCCGTGACCCATAGCCTGCTGCTGGGCGACGCGCGCGCCCAGCTCAACCGACAACCGCCTGACGCCGTGATCCTCGACGTCGGCCTGCCCGACGGCAGCGGCCTGGACCTGTGCCGCGAGCTGCGCGCCGCCGGCAGCCTGCCGGTGCTGATGCTCAGCGCCCAGGGCGAGGAGATCGACCGCGTGCTGGGCCTGGAACTGGGCGCCGACGACTACGTGAGCAAGCCTTTCAGCCCGCGCGAGCTGCTGGCGCGTGTACGCAGCCTGCTGCGGCGCGCGCGCATGCCGCCCCCCGCGTCAGCACCCGCGGCCAATCCTTTCGAGCTCGACGCCGCCGGCCAGCGTGTGAGCCTGCATGGCCGCTCGCTCAACCTGACGCGCCGCGAGTTCGGGCTGCTGGCCGATTTGCTGCGCCACCGCGGCCGCATACGCTCGCGCGATGAGCTGCTCAACGCCGTCTGGGGCCCCGGCACGGACAGCACCGACCGCACCGTGGACACCCACATCAAAACCCTGCGCGCCAAGCTACAGGAGGCTGCCCCAAACGACGACTACATCGTGACCCACCGGGGCATGGGTTACAGCATTGACATAGACAGCACCAAAGGCAAATGACGTGCGTTTAGGCATACGCCTGCTATTCGGCTTTTTCCTGGTCACCGGGCTGGCGGCGGTTTTCACGCTGCGCGTCTTCGTGGCGGAAGTGAAACCCAGCGTGCGCGAGGTCATGGAAGACATGATGGTGGACACCGCCAACATCCTGGCCGAGCTGGCCGGCGACGACCTGGCGGCGGGAGCCATCGCCGAGGGCCGCTTTGCGAGCCATGTGCGTAACTACGCCAGGCGGCCCATAGATGCGCAGATCTGGGGCCTGGCCAAGCAGTCGCTGGATTTCCGCGTTTACGTCACCGACGCCGGCGGCAAGGTGGTATTCGATTCGGAGAATACGGCGACCGGCCAGGACTATTCCCAATGGCGCGACGTGGCCCGCACTCTGCGCGGCGAGTACGGCGCGCGCGCCACCCGCGAGGTGCAACAGGACGACCGAACATCGGTGATGTATGTGGCCGCGCCGGTGCAGCGTGACGGAAAAATCATCGGCGTGCTGACCGTCGCCAAGCCCATGTCCACGATACAGGCCTTCATCGACCGTGCCGAGCGCAAGATCCTGCTAAGCGGCGCGCTGCTGCTGGTGCTGTCGCTGGCCATCGGCGTGGCGGTGACGCTGTGGGTGGTGTGGAGCATTCGCAAGCTGCGCCGCTATGCCAACGCCGTCGGCCAGGGCGACAAACCCGCGGTTCCGCAGATACCGGGTGAGCTTGGCGAGCTGGCCATGGCAGTCGATGCCATGCGCCTGAAGCTCGAGGGCCACGAGTACATAGAAGATTACGTGCGCGCCCTGACGCACGAGCTCAAGAGCCCGCTCGCCGCGATCCGCGGCGCCGGCGAGCTGCTGCAGGATGATCTCCCCGAAGACGCGCGCCGCGAGTTTTCGGGGCAGGTACTGGCCCAGTCCGGCCGCATGCAGGCGCTGGTGGACCGCATGCTCGAACTGACGAAGCTGGAGCAGCGCCATGCAAAGGTAGAGCGCGAGCGCCTTTCGTGGGCCGGCGTCCTCAAGCCCTTTGAGGTGGCGACGGGCGGCCGGGCCCAGCATGCGGTCGAAATCGTAGTCACTCCGGAACATGCCGGCGTGCATGCGGAGCCCGGCCTGCTGGGCCTGGCGCTGAGCAACCTGCTGGAAAACGCGCGCTCGTTCGCACCCCAGGGCTCGACCATCAGGCTGGAAGCCGGGCCGGACCACATCGCCGTCCAGGACAGCGGCCCCGGCGTGGCTGATTACGCACTGCCCCGGCTGGGCGAACGGTTTTTCTCCACCGTGCGCCCCGACGGCCACACCAAGGGTTCGGGCCTGGGGCTGGCCATCGTGCGGCAGATCATGCTGCTGCACGGCGGCCGCATGGTAGTGCGCAACACCCAACCCGGCTTGCGGGTCGAGCTGCACTTCTAGGCGCCCCAGAGGCAGGGACGCGCCCATCAGCCTGCCGCCTTCACGGCTTCGGGTTGCCTGAAGCGCGCATACCAGTCCACGCGACGCGTCAGCATCATCACGGCGGCAAGCACCGCGAACAGCGCCACGGCGCCCAGCAGCAGCGCCGTCTGCTCCATGCGCAGCAACACGAAGAGCATGCCGTACAGGGTCGCGATGCCCAGGCCGAAAGGCAAGCCGCGCGACCAGTGGCCCAGCATGTGGCTGGCGTAATAAGTCAATAGCGCCACGCAGGCCGCCGAGGCGATCGCGTATGCGCTTTCGAAGGGCATGTGTTCCGACAGGCTCACCAGCAGCAGGAAGAACATGCTCATGGCCGCACCGACCAGGAGGTATTGGATGGGGTGCACGCGCAGCGATTTCATGAACTCGAACATGCCCACCGCCAGAAAGGTCAGGCCTATGAACAGCAGGCCGTATTTGGTGGCCCTGTCGCTGAGCGCGTAGGTGTTGGAGGGGTCGACGAATGTCACGCTGAAGGCCTCCACACAGGCGTTCGCGTTCGAGCCATCGCTGTATGACGGACAAACCGTTTTGCGTTGGCCCTTTTCCCCCTGCGTCACATCCTGTTGCGCGGTGCTGGCCAGCGAACTGACGCGCCAGTTGGCCTCAAAGCCTTCCTCCGTGATCTTGTGGTCCACCGGTAAAAACTGGCCGCTGAAACTGGGATGCGGCCAATTGGACGTCAGCTTCACCTGCGTATCGCCGCCCAACGGCACCACCGAGATGCTTTCGGTGCCCACCAGGTCCAGTTCCAGCTGCGCCCGCAACGGTGCCGCACCCACCATGCCCATCGGCAACGCCGCATGGACACCGCGCGGGTGGCTGCCGTAGAAGGTGCCGGGCTTGAGCGCCAGCAGTTGCTCGCCTATCTTCACGCTGGCGTGCCGGATGCCGCGCGAGTCGGACACCGCCATCATCAGCAGCGGCTGGCCGCAGTTCATGCGCGAATCGGCATGTTGCGCCACGGGCTTGAGCACTTCGGTGTCGGCCCATTCCGCCACGATGTCGGCCTTGAGGTTGAAGACCTGTGTCGCATGCAGGCCGCGGGCGCGCGGCTCGAGCTTGCTGCCTCCCCTCACGGTCAACGAAGCCGGAGCGGCTACCAGCGTGAATTCACGCCGCTCGCTGCGCACCTTTTTGTTGTCATCCCTGACATCCCACTCCTCGGTGCAGGCCCGGTGGATCAGCGGCCCGGTCAGGGTCTGCGGGCCGGCCAGGCTTTGGGCCACGCTTTGAATGGCGATCTGTCGGTACGCCTGGCGGTCGTGCACCACGTCGCTGATTTTCATCAAGGCGACAACCAGCAACACGATCACCAGCGCGAGGGCGGCGATTTTCTGTTTCATGACTTCCTTTCGTTTTGACGACGAAGGGGAGTTTGCGAATCGTGTGTGAAGTCAGGATGAGGCCGGGACGCTTATGTGAAGGCAATGTGAAGCCCCTCTCCTCCCCGTTCGCCCTGAGGTATCGAAGGGCCGGTGCACTACAGGGACAGGCTTCGATACCTCAATCCGAACGGCCGGGGTTTCAGCCAAAACCGAGAAGAGTTCAGCGGCGTAACCATCGGGGTATTCCACCAGTGGGGGCCGCGGGTCCGGCTTCGCCGGCCCCAGGCGCCGCCCCCTTGAGGGGGAGCAGGCTACACGAAGTGAGCCTGTACAGGGGTGGGCCTACTTCCGCAGGAGTTTGACCAGCTGGTTGCTGGTATTGCGCAGGCGCTGCGCCATCATCTGGGTGATCTTGACCAGCAGCTTGGCCCCCACGCCCGGGTGGTCGCGAATCAGCAAGGCGATTTCATGGCGGCCCCAGACTCCGGCTTCCACCGCCTCGATGGCGGTGCAGGTGGCATAACGCGGTTCGCTGTCGAGCATGGACATATCGCCCACCGCCGCGCCGCTGCGCACCACCGCCACACGCGATACCGACGCTTCGGCGCCGGCGTCTGCATCGGCCGGCAGCTCGACGCGTTTGGTGACGTCCACCGTGCCTTTGAGGACCAGCATCATCCAGTCCCCGGCTTCGCCTTCGCGAATCATCACCTGGCCCGGCTCGGCACGCACCAGCAGCATGGACGCACCCAGGATGTCAGCCTCGGCGGGCGTGAAGTCCTGCAGCAGCTGCGAGGCCTGCAGCAAATCCGGGCCGTAGGCGCTCAAGCGTTCGCAGCAGCCGAAGACGTGCAGCCCGGCGGCGTCCAGTTGCTCCTGCAGCGTTTTCATGGCGGCGTAGCCCTCAGCGCACGGGGGTCTGCTGCAACCATTGGTCGATCTCGGCGATGGCCGCGTCGGTGGCGGCCGTCAAGGCCTGGACGCCGCCGGGCGCATCGCCGCTGGGTGCGGGCCGCTGCACGATGATGTTGCGCTGGCCGACCAGCCTCTCCCCGGCCGGCGTGATTTCCAGCAGCGTGGCGCGCAGGCGGACCAGGCCCACGCTCTCTGCGGGCGAGGTGAACAGGTGGCTGAATTCCTCAAGGTCCAGGCGCAGCAGCAAGGGCAGCACCGCGTTCTGGCTGCGGTTCAGCGCCACGCTGGCCCCCGCGTTGAACACCGCGCGCCGCTGGCCCAGCTGCTCGCGCACCCGCTGGCGCACCAGCTGCGCGGGCGGCATGCTCCAGCGCGCCTGCGCATAGGGGCGCAGTTGCTGCACGTCGGCATAACCCAGGCGATACAGCACCGCCTGGTGGTCCAGCGCGCCTCCCGACGTGGAGATGTCATCCAGGGCCAGCGGTGGCAGCGGTGCCAGCCGCGTCGCGGGCGAAATGGCGAGCGGGCCAGGACCGAAGTCATACATGGTGGCGCGCGTGGGTTTGTCGGGCAGGCCGGAGCAGCCGGCCAGCGCCAGCGCGGCCAGCAGCCCGCAGGCCAGGCCCCTGGCCCGCAGGGAAGTTTGGAAGAAAGAGGTCGTCATTTTTTCACTCCAGAAGCGGAAAACCCAGGCTCGCCGGGGCCGGGCACAGGCGGGCCGTTGCCGAAGATCAGCGACTGCGGGTTGTCGTCGACGGCGCTCACGGTGCGGCGCAGCTGACGCATGGTGCGCGTGGTTTCGTCGGCGACTTCGTTGAGCTTGGGCAGCGTAGCGGCGCTGAAGGTTTCCACGCCCGAGGCCAGCGCCGTGCCGCCTTCGGAAAGTTTGTCCAGCGGCCCGCCCTTTTCATTGAGCCGGGTGGCCGCCGTGCTGATGTCATCCGCAGCGGTCTTGACGGATTTCAGCGTGGCCGTGGTGTCGCGGGACAAGGCCGGCAGGGACGCCACCGTGGGCTCCAGGCCTTTGGCGACACGGTTGATGCTGCCGGCGGCATCGCCGAGCTGCTTGACGGCCGCCGTCACGGCCTGCTGGTTTTCGTCCGACAGCAACTTGTTCAGCCGCGTGCTGGCTTCCTCGACCTGGTTGAAGATCACCTCGCTTTGCTTGAGCAGCTTGTCCAGGCCGCCGGGCTTGAGCGGGATGCGCGGCGGGTCGTCGTCATTGACGGCCAGGCGCTCGGGCGATTTGCCGTCGTCATCGAGCTGGATAAAGCCCAGGCCGGTGACGCCCTGCGAGGCGACGGTGGCGAAGGTGGACTTGGTGATGGGTGCGCTGTGGTCTATCGAGACACGGATCAGCACATTCCCCTTGACCTTGGTGTCAAAGCCAATGAGCTCGATCTTGCCCACCGGCACGCCGCGAAACCGCACCGCCGCCTGCGGCTGCAGGCCGGAGACGGTCTCGCTGGTGCTCATGTCGTAGAGGTCGCGCTGGGTGTTGTCGCGCGTGAGCCAGATCGCCAGCAAGGCCAGCAGGGCGGTGACCACCAGTACAAACGCGCCGGCGGCCATGGCATGGGCTTTGTTTTCCATATCGAAGCCTTTCTAATGCAACATATGCTTCATCAAACGGTGAAAGGGTATTCGCGCAGCAACTCCATCGCGCGCTGACCCCTTTCGCCGAGGAAAAACTCATGGATGAAGGGGTGCGGGAAGGCCACCACCTCCTTGGGCACATCGTTGACGATGACCTTCTGCTCGGCCAGCACCGCGATGCGCGTGCTGAGCTCGAACAGCGTGTCCAGGTCGTGCGTCACCATCACCACCGTGAGTTCCATGTCGCGGTGCAGCGAACGCAGCAACGAGACGAAGCTGTCGGAGCTTTCCGGGTCCAGGCCGGCCGTGGGTTCGTCGAGCAGCAGCAGCGGCGGGTCCATGATGAGGGCCCGTGCCAGCGCCACGCGCTTGATCATGCCGCCCGAAAGGTCAGCGGGCATCTTGTCGGCCGCGTCCGGGCCCAGGCCCACCATCTGCAGCTTGACCATGGCCGCCTCGTAGACCAGCGCGCGCGGCAGGGTCCTGAGCTCGCGCAGCGGAAAGGCGATGTTCTCCAGCACGGTGAAGGCCGAGAACAGCGCACCCTGTTGGAACAGCATGCCGACCCGGCTGGCCGCGCCCTGCTTGCCGAGCTCGGCCGCCGGCCGGCCCAGCACGCTGATCTCGCCCTGGGTCGGTTTCTCCAGGCCCAATATCTGGCGCAGCAACACCGTCTTGCCCGTACCCGAACCGCCGACCAGTGACAACACCTCGCCGCGCTCCACGCTGAGGTCCAGGTCCTTGTGCACCACGGCCTTTTTGTCGCCGTTGGGGAACACGGTCCAGAGCTTTTTGATGTCGACAATGGGTTCGCTCATATGCCCACGCTTTTAAACAGAACCGCGAACAAAGCATCGACCAGGATCACCACCGTGATCGACGTCACCACAGACGCGGTGGTCCCCTGCCCCAGGCTTTCGGTGTTGGGCTTGACGCGAAGGCCGTAGTGGCAGCCGATCAGCGCGATCAGCACGCCGAAGACCACCGACTTGCCCGTGGCCAGCGAGAGGTTGGCCACATCCACCGCGGCGGGCAGCGAATTGATGAAGTAGGACGGCGTGACGTCCATGGAAATGTCGGCGGCCAGCATGCCGCCCAGCAAGGCGGCGATGGTGGTCCAGGTGCTGATCAGCGGCATCACCACGGCCAGCGCCAGCGCGCGCGGCATGACCAGGCGAAAGCCGCGCGGAATGCCCATGACGCGCATGGCGTCGAGCTCCTCGGTGACGCGCATCACACCGATCTGCGCGGTGATGGCCGAGCCGCTACGCCCCGCGATCAGGATGGCGGCCAGCACCGGCCCGAGTTCGCGAATCAGCGAGATGCCCAGGATGTTGACGATGAAAGCGTCGGCGCCGAACTGGCGCAGTTGCTGCGAGATGAGGTAGGCCAGCACCACGCCGATCAGAAAACCCACCAGCGCGGTGATGGGCAGCGCGGTGGCACCGATGTGGAACAGATGGCCCGACAGGTCACGCCAGGGGCCTTCCTGCGGGCGCCGGAAAAGGTGAATGACGTCCAGCAACAACTGGCCTATCAGGCGCACCAGGCCCTTGAGGTGGTCCAGCAAACGCAGCACCCGGATGCCCAGGAGGATAAAGGGCTCGCTCCAGTCGGCCTTACGCCGCGCGGGTGGCTCAGTGCTGAATTTGGCGACGGTTTCCAGCACCGCGCGCTGGTTGGGCTCGGCCTGCAGCTGCGCCGGCCAGTTGCGGCCCCAGTGGTTCCACAGCACCTGCGCGCCCAGATGGTCTAGCTTGCTGACCTGCTCCAGCGTCCACTCCTGTGGGGAAGAAGCGCTTGCCTCAAGGCCTTGGAGCTGCGCGGTCAGCGCCTCCCAGACCTCGTCGCCGGTCAGGCCGGCGGCCGTCCACGCGCCTCGCGCGACAAACAGCCGGCCTTGCGGCGTGTCCTGCTGTTCGATGCGGGGAGTGGAGTCTTCCATAAACATTCATTCAAGCCAGGCGCAGGCCGGCAGTTTGCAATGTACGAAACACAAAGTTGCATGGTAACTGCTGAAAACACCCTTGCCGCCCACGGGACAGCGCTGTCGCCCTGGTCCTACAGCGGGATTCGGCACTCATCCGCGCGCCGGTGTCGCACCCTTCCCCGCTGGGGAAGGCGTCAATCAGGGGGTAATCCCCGCCACGCCGCCACGCGAGGTTTTGCCACAATCGTCCGGAACGCGACGGTCAGCCCCGCGTTAGGCAGGGCTGGCAGCATGGCGGGCACGCAGCGTGTCCAGGCCGCTGCGGCCAACCCGGCCTCTTCCGGGAACTCCTCATAAAAAGACAACGAGACAAGGGCATCCATGCAAGACGAGAGCCAGGTTTTTGACTACATCATCATCGGCGCCGGCACCGCAGGCTGCCTGCTGGCCAACCGCCTGAGCGCCGACGCCTCCAAGCGCGTGCTGCTGATCGAAGCGGGACGCAAGGATGACTACCACTGGATCCACATCCCTGTGGGTTACCTGTACTGCATAGGCAACCCGCGCACCGACTGGCTTTACAACACCGAACCGGACGCCGGCCTCAACGGCCGGGCGCTGCGCTACCCGCGCGGCAAGACTCTTGGGGGCTGCTCCAGCATCAACGGCATGATCTATATGCGCGGCCAGGCCCGCGACTACGACCAGTGGGCCCAGCTGACCGGCGACATGGCCTGGCGCTGGGAAAATTCCCTACCGCACTTCAAGCTGCATGAGGACCACTACAAGGGGGCCGACGCCATGCACGGTGCGCGCGGCACGGCGCCCGAGCTGATGGCCGACAAAAGCCAGCCCTACCAGAAGCTGCTGCGCCACCGCAACGCCGGCGGTGAGTGGCGTGTCGAGAAGCAGCGCCTGCGCTGGGACATCCTGGACGCTTTTGCCGCAGCGGCGCAACAGGCCGGCATACCGGCCACCAGCGACTTCAACCGGGGCGACAACGAAGGCGTGGGTTATTTCGAAGTCAACCAGAAGAACGGCTGGCGCTGGAACACCGCCAAGGCGTTTTTACGGCCCGCCTGCTATGCGCGCCCCAACTTTGAGTTGTGGAACAACGCCCAGGTGTGCAAGCTGGTGATAGAGGCTCAGCCGGACGGCAGCCAGCGCTGCACCGGCGTGGAGGTATGGGCCGGCACGGAGCGCGTCACGGCGCGCGCCACGCGCGACTCCGGCCCCATGGGCGAGGTCATCCTGTGCGCGGGCAGCATAGGCTCGCCGCAGATCCTGCAGCTCTCGGGCATAGGCCCGGCTGCCCTGCTGCAGCAGCATGGCATCCCGGTGCTGCAGGACCTGCCCGGCGTGGGCGCCAACCTGCAGGACCACCTGCAGATCCGCTCGGTCTACAAGGTGCAGGGCGACAAGCGCTGGGGCCTGTCGCTCAACACCATGGCCAGCTCGTTCTGGGGCAAGGCCCGCATCGGCCTGGAGTACGCGCTGCGCCAGACCGGCCCCATGAGCATGGCGCCTTCGCAGCTGGGCGCGTTCACGCGCAGTTCCCCCGACCAGCCCTACCCCAACATCGAATACCACGTGCAGCCACTGTCGCTGGACGCTTTCGGCGAGCCGCTGCACGGCTTCAATGCCTTCACCGCCAGCGTCTGCAACCTGAACCCGACCAGCCGGGGAACGGTGCACATCAAGAGCGGCCGCTTCGAGGACGCGCCTGCCATCGCGCCCAACTACCTGAGCACGGCGGAAGACCGCAAGGTGGCGGCCGATTCGCTGCGCGTGACGCGCAACATCGTGAGCCAAAGTGCGCTGGCCAAATACCGGCCCGAGGAGTTCAAGCCGGGTGTGCAGTTCCAGACGGACGAGGAGCTCACGCGGCTGGCGGGCGACATCGCCACCACCATCTTCCATCCTGTGGGCACGACAAAAATGGGCAGGGAGGACGACCCCATGGCGGTGGTCGATTCGCACCTCAGGGTGCGCGGCATTCGCGGCCTGCGCGTGGTTGATGCCGGCGTGATGCCGCTGATCACCAGCGGCAACACCAACTCGCCCACGCTGATGATCGCCGAGAAGGCGGCGGCCTGGATCCAGGCCGGAATCTGAGGAAAGAGCGGCCGGGCGCGGCTCGGCTCACCGGAGCTCAGCGATAGATTTTTTGCAGAAGGCGCATCAGCGTCTTCTTTTCCGCGGCGGTCAATCGCTGGGTCGCCTCGGTTTCAAGGTCAACGGCGGTGCCTTCCGCATCGCGCATCAGGGCTTTGCCTTCGTCGGTGAGGTAAAGCCCCACGGCCCGGCCGTCCTGCGGGTGCGGCTTGCGGTGCACCAGCTTGCGCTTTTCCAGGGTGACGATTTTGCCGACGAGGTTGGGCGGCAGGATGCTCAGCGCGCCGCACAGCTGGCGCGAGGTGATGCCGGGGTTGTGCGTGATCAGCGACAGGATGGAAAAATCCACATGCCGCAGGTCGTAAACCGCCATGCGTTTGCTGAACAGTTCAATGACCTTGAGGGAGGCGCGTGTGGCGTTGTAGCCCATCAAGGTTTCGAGGTAGGAGGTATCAACCTCCTCTACCGCGGGGGCGGGGGCAAGTTTGGACGACGCAGGCATAGGGATCAGGGCGCTTTCAGGAACTGGCAACGCTGCCGGCGCAGGCGTGCAGCCAATCGAGCCCCGATTATGCCAACGCGTCCGGCAGGCCGCCCGGGCCGGGTGCCCGGGACGCACCGGGACATCAAGACTCCGCGGTGAAGCCGACTTGCTTGATCAGCGGCCCCCAGCGGTCGAACTCGCGCTTCTGGCTGAACGCCATGTCGTCCGCGGTGCCGCCGTAGGGAATCAGGCCCACCACCGTGAGCGAGTCGATGACCGATTTCTCCTTGATGGCGGCATTGATGGCGGCATTGGCCGCGGTGACCATGGCGGCCGGTGTTTTCGCGGGCGCATAGAAACCGAACCACTCTTCCACCGTCAGGTCGGCATAGCCCTGCTCGGCGAAGGTCGGCACTTCGGGCACGAAGGGCGAGCGCTGCTTGCCTGAAGTGGCCAGGATGCGCAGCTTGCCGGCCTTGTGGTTGGGGATGAAGTCGCCGTGCGGCGTCACCATCGCGGCAAGCTGGCCGCCGACTACGTCGGTCACGCCGGGCACCGAGCCGCGGTAAGGCACATGCTTGAGCTCCACATGGTTGTTCAGGCCCAGCAGGGCGCCTATGAAGTGCGGCGTCGACCCTGCCGCGGGCGAGCCGTAGCTGGCGTCCTTCGGATTGGCCTTGGCCCAGGCGAGAAAGTCCTGCACGGTCTTGACCGAGGCCGGCACCAGCGGCCCGACGGCCAGCCCATGGTGGATCATGGAGGCGGTGCCCACCGTGACGAAATCCGCAAAAGGGTCGTAGGACAGTTTTTTGTAGATGTGCGGGTACAGCGACGCGCAGGAAAACGGCGACATCGCCAGCACCGATCCGTCCGCCGGCGAGCCCTTGAGCACTTCCAGCGCGATGCGGCCGCCGGCACCGGTCCTGGTGTCCACGATGCCGTTGTTCTTGGAATAGGAGGTGCCGCCAAAGCGGTCCCCCACCCGGCGCGCGCAGATGTCGCCCGCGCTGCCGGCCGGAAAGCCGTAAAGAATCTTGACCTGCTCGAGCGCCGCGGCCAGGGCCGGGAAAGGCGCGAGGGCGGCCGCGGAAAGCGCCGCGGCGGTCTGCACGAAATGACGACGTGTTTGCATGAGATGTCTCCTTGTAGTTAAGTCCACGGGTCGAAAAGCAAAATCCGCAAAGCGCCGGCCACCCTGGTCGCGTCTGTTGTCAGTCGCGCCTGTTCAACTGCATTGGCGGCGAATGTCCTCGGGCACGGCAATGGCCTTCATGCGGTCGGGTTTGTCGGGGTGGCGTATGCAGAAGGCGCGGGTTTCCCGGCCCTCGCAAATCAGGTCCTCGCCTCGCCGGATCACATGCCTCTGGATAAAAACCTTGTCCCGCCACTCCTCCACACTGGTGTGGATGCGCAGGGTCTCGCCATAGGTGGCGGGCTGGCTGAATTTGGTGTTGATCTCCAGCAGGGGCGTGCCGACGATGCCGGTGGTCTTGACCAGCTCACGCCAGGGCGGCACGCCGCAGGCCATGAAAAAATTCAGCGACGCGGCATCCATCCAGCGCGAGAAGTTGGGAAAGAAGACGATCCCCGCGGGGTCGCAGTCGCCGAAGGCGACCTTTACTTCATAAACAATGGTCTTTTCCATAGGGGATCACCTTGGCGCCATGCGCAGCGCACCATCCAGGCGTATGACTTCGCCGTTCAGGTGGTCGTTGTTCACGATGTGCGCGGCCAGTTGCGCAAACTCCTGCGGCTTGCCCAGGCGCGGCGGAAAGGGAATGCTGGCGGCCAGCGAAGCCTGCACCGCTTCAGGCAACTGTGCCATCAGCGGCGTGGCGAACAGGCCGGGCGCCACCGTGCAGACGCGGATGCCGTGCTGCGCGAGGTCGCGGGCCATCGGCAGCGTCATGCCGGCCAGGCCGGCCTTGGAGGCGCTGTAGGCCTGCTGCCCGACCTGGCCGTCAAACGCGGCCACCGAGGCGGTGAACATCATGACGCCGCGCTGGCCGTCTTCGAGCGGCGGAAGCTTGGCGCAGGCGGCCGCGAACAGCCGGCTCACGTTGTAGCTGCCGACCAGGTTGATGGTGACCACCCTGGCGAAGTCTTCCAGCGGCGCCGGCGAGCCGTCCTTGGCGACGATGCGTTTGGCCGTACCTATGCCGGCGATGTTCATCAGGATGCGCGCCGGGCCGTGCACGGCGGCGGCCTTGTCCAGCGCGGCCTGCACGCTGGCGCTGTCGGTGATGTCGCAGTGGCAGGCCAGCGCGGCGCCCGCGCCATGCGCCGCGCAGATGTCGGCGGCGACCTTTTCCGCATTGGCAAGATTGATGTCGAGCACAGCGACCTTGGCGCCCAGGCGCGCGAGTTCCCGCGCCGTGGCTTCGCCCAGCCCCGAACCGCCGCCGGTGACCAGTGCCGCGTGTCCTTGGATATTCATGTCAGTTCGCCTCCGGGTTTTCAAGCAGCAGGGCAATGCCCTGGCCGCCGCCCACGCAAGCCGAGGCAATGCCGTAGCGCAGGCCCGCCCGTTGGATTTCCCGCGCGACGGTGACCGTGAGGCGCACACCGGTCACCGCCAGCGGATGGCCCATGGCGATCGCGCCGCCGTTGACGTTGAGCCTGGCCAGATCCAGGTCCAGCTCGCGGGCGACCGCCAGCGTCTGCGCGCCCTGGGCTTCGTTGATTTCAAAGCGGCCGATCTGGTCCAGCCTCAGGCCGCAGCGCTCGAGCAGCAGGCGGATCGCGGGGGCTGGGCCTATGCCCATGATTTCGGGCGGCACCCCGACCACCGCGGCAGCCACCACACGCGCCAACGGCTTCTCTTGCCGGGCTTTCGCATAGGCGCCGGATGCCACCACCGCCGCAGCGGCCGCATCCACCAGCGCCGCGCTGTTACCGCCGGTTTGAACACCGCCGGGATGGACCACCCTGAGCTTGGCCAGCACCTCGACCGGCGACACGCGCGCGTGGGTGTCCAGCGCGACCTCCGATGTCTTGCCTTGCAAAGTGATGCCGCGCGTGGCATAGCCGGGAAGCTCGAATTTCTCGCTGACCACCGGCACGATCTCACCCGCATGAAAGCCCCCTTCGCGGGCGGCCACGGCCTTCGAGAAAGAGCTCGACGCGAATTCATCGACCGCTTCGCGCGTGATGCCGTATTTCTTCGCGAGGTTTTCGGCGGTCTGGATCATGTCGATGCCGACGGCCGAGTCCTTCAGGGCTTCCCACATGAAGTCCTTGAAGCCGACCGGCGCGCCCAGCTTGAAGCCGGTGCGGTGCTCAAAGGCGGCGATCGGGTTGCGCGTCATGCTTTCGGCGCCGACGACCAGCGCCACGTTGGCCGCACCGCTCTGGATCTGTTCACCGGCCTGCCGGAACAGCTCAAAGCCGGTGCCGCAGATGCGTTGCACCATGATGGCCGGTACTTCGACAGGCACGCCGGCGTACAGGCTGATATGGCGCGGCAGCATGAACTGCTCGAAATCCCCCGGGGCCATATTGCCGGCGATCACCGAATCGACATCGCCGGGGCCGACACCGGAGCGTTGCAGCACGGCGCGCGCGGCCTTGATGCCAAGGTCTGTGGGCGATATGTGGCCGAGGGCGCCGCAGTAATCGACCATGGGCGTGCGCAGGCCGTCGAGTATCCAGACGTCCTGGAAGGCGGAGAAAAATCCTTTGGGTTGCATGATGGTTTGATGTTCCCGCTTCAGCGTGCTGCGTGTTTCAGGGGTTTCAGGATGGGGTGCGCGGTGTCGTCGTGCAAGGCCGTCACGATCGCCTCGCGGTGCATGAGCACCGCGCGCTGGTTGATGGAGCCTTTGTCGGTGACCTCCCCCTTGTCGAACGAGGGTGGCTCATGCATCAGCATCAGGCGGCCTATGCAGCTCGCGCTGCCGGTGGCGTTCTGCGCGAGCTTGTCCAGCACCTCCTGGAAATGCGCGATCACCTGCTCGCATTCGAGCACTTCGCGCAATGTCGCTTCAGGCGCAAGCCGCGACAGGGTGCGCACTGCAGGCGTCGGGAAGACCAATGCACCCACCTCCCTGAGGTTGATGCCCGTCAGGACCACGTCCTGCACATAGGGCGCTCCCGCCGCGATGATTTTTGCGCGCAGCGGCCCCACACTGACAAAGGTGCCTGTGGCGAGCTTGAAGTCTTCCGCGATCCGCCCGTCGAACTTGAGCCCGAGATGAATGTTGCCCTCGTCAATCCATTTGACGGCGTCCCCCGTGCGGAAGAAGCCTTCTTCGTCAAAGGCCTCGGCCGTCTCCTGGGGCGCGCGCCAGTAGCCGGGGGTGACGTTGGGGCCCTTGTAACGGACCTCGGTCTTTCCGTCCACGTCGGCCAGTTTGAGTTCCAGGCCGGGTGCGGGCACGCCCAGGTCACCGGCCTTCACATTGGGGTTGGTCACAAAGATGGCGAAGGGCGCGGACTCCGTCATGCCCAGGCCGGTGGCCATGACGATGCGCTCGCCTACTTCCTTTTCTTCCGATTCGTAGAGACTGTCCCAGACGGGCTGGGCCAGTGCGGCGCCGGCATAGAAAAACATCTTCACGCGCGACAGCAGGTTGCGCCGCAGATCCGCGTCGACCTTCATGGCGTTGGCGATGGCCTCGAAGCCGGTCGGCACATTGAAATACACCGTGGGGGCGATTTCGCGCAGGTTGCGCAGGGTTTCCGGCATCAGTGCCGGCGTGGGCTTTCCGTCGTCGATATAAAGCGTGCCCCCATGGAACAGCACCATGCCGAAGTTGTGGTTGCCGCCGAAGGTGTGGTTCCAGGGCAGCCAGTCGACCAGCACCGGCGGCTCCTCCAGCAGCACCGGCATGGACTGCGCCATCTGCTGCTGGTTGGCGCACCACATGCGCTGGGTGTTGATCACCGCCTTGGGCATCTTGGTCGAGCCGCTGGTGAACAGGAACTTCACGATGGTGTCCGGTCCCGTGGCTTGCATGGCGCGGTCCACCGCGGCTGTCGCCGGTGTCGCCGCAAGCTCCGTGAAGCGCGTGCAGGCGCGCCCTTCGAGCTGGCCGGCGGCCAGCACCACCTCGACGTCCGGCCCCACCGTGGCCCGGACGGCCTTGCCATAGCGGCCGGCGTCGGCGGCGAACACCAGGCCCGGCGTCACGGTCTTGAGCACATGGTGCAGCTTGTCGTAGTCCTGGCTGACCAGCGAGTACGGCGGCGAAACCGGCACATAGGGCACGCCGGCCACCAGGCAGCCCAGGGCCATCTGCGCATGCTCCAGGTCGTTTTCGGACAGGATCACCACGGGCCGCTCTGCGCTCAGGCCGCGATCCAGCAGTCCCTGGGCGATGCTGCGGGCCGCCGCCCAGGCCTGGGCGTAGCTGAGATGCCGCCAGTCGCCGGTGCTTCCATCGGCCAGCTTTTCACGCCGCGCCATGAAGCTGCGCTCGGGCACCGTCTGCGCCCAGTGCTGCAGCCGGTCGGTGATGCGGGCGGGATAGTCCTTCAAGTCCTGCTCGGCACGCAGATAGCAGACACCGGGCGGCCCCTGGCGCAGGACGGCACGGGTCACGCCAAAGCGCATGGGGCGGAATTTGGGGGCGCTCATGATGGTCTTTGTCTCTTGTTTCTTCTATTTCGTTCTGGCGTCTCTTTCGCCGGGACTTCTCGCCTGGCAGGGCTAGGTTTTCTTCACCTTGGCAGCCCTGCCGTTCAGAAAATCTTTCACGCGGTTCTTGGCCTCGGGCGCGCTTTGCGCCACCGCCGCCATCAGGGCCTCGGTGAAGAATCCCTGGTCCGCGGGCTGTTCGGCGATGCGCGGCAAGGCATGCATCAGCGCGTAATTGGTCAGCGGGGCGTTTTTCGCCACCTGGCGGGCGAGCTCCATGGCCTTGTCAAAAGCCTGTCCTTGCGGCACGAGGTACTGCGACAGGCCTATGCGTTCGCCGTCCTGGGCGTTGTAGACGCGGCCGGTCAGCATCATGTCCGTCATCCGGGCCGTGCCTATCAGGCGCGGGATGCGCACCGCGCCGCCACCGCCCACAAAAATCCCGCGCGAGCCTTCGGGCAGGGCGTAGAAGGCGCTTTCGTCAGCCACCCGGATGTGGCAGGCGCTCGCCAGCTCCAGGCCGCCGCCGACCACCGCACCATGCAGGGCGGCGATCACCGGCACGGGGCCGTACTGCAGGCGGTCCAGCGCAGCATGCCACATGCGCGAATGGTGCAGGCCCTGGCTGGCGTCGCGTTCCTGCAGCTCGCTGAGGTCAAGGCCGGCACAGAAATGCTCGCCCTCCCCATGCAGGACGGCAGCCCTGGCGGCGGCCGGCAGGTTTTCAAACAGGTCGCGCAGGGCCAGCACCAGGGCATCGCCCAGGGCATTGCGCTTGGCGGGACGCGACAGGCGGATCACGGCAATGTCGCCGTGCATATCGAGATGGAGGTGTTTCTGGGTCATTTGAAATTCTTCAGTCATGGCAATTATGATTATGACTCATAACTATTACAACGAGGCTGGCCGCCTTTTTTGGCAGTAAAAACCCTAGGAGACACCAAGGCGACCAGGCAGGTCGCGGCGGCGTAAAGGGAGTGCGCGGACAGACCGGGACGGCCGGACGCGGCCCAGGCAGTGAACCCGGCGGGGCCGGGTTGTCAGATCCGGATCAGAGGATCAGATATTGAGCCACTTGAGCAGCTCGCGCATGCGCGGTTCGGACGTGGTGTCGAACTGCTCCACACCTATGCGCTTGAGCACATCCTTGCCGGCGTCGCTGCCGGGCAAGGCCAGCAGCTCTTCCTGGATGGCCTTGAGCTGCTCGGGCTTGATGCGCTTGTGGGCCACCATCGGAAAGTAAGGCTGGGGCACGCTCTTGTGGATGATACGGCCGCCGTCCTTTTCCCACTTCTTAGCGATGCCCGAATAGGAAGCCACGCCGCCGACATCGGCGAACTTGTTGTCCAGGTAGAAGCCGACTGCCGCCTGCTCGCGCACAAACTGCACGCTCTCCTTGTCCACCAGGATGCCCTTGTCGCGCAGTTCCGCGGCGCAAAAGCGCGACATGTAGGCGATCTGTTCGGGCAGGGCGATGCGCTTGCCCTTGACCTCGTCGATCGTCTTGAGCGCCGAGCCTTTGGGAACGATCACAAAGCACTGCCCGTCGGGCTTGGTGCTGGCGATGTAGCTGTAACCGTAGTCACGCATGCCGCGCGCCGGGTAGTCGCTGGGGCGTGCCATCACGAAGTCGAAGCGGCCGGTCTGCATGCCTTCTTCGAGCTGCTTGAATTCGCGCGCGAACACCACGCTGACCTTGGCCTTCACGGCCTTGCCGATGACCTCGGCCAGCCCCTGGTATTTCGCGATCACCTGGGCATGGTCCAGGCCGCCCGAAGTGCCTTCGCTGATACCCAGAATCAGTTGCTGGGCCTGCGCCGAAGCCGGGGCCTGGGCTTGCGCGGGGCCGGCCCCGAGCAGGCAGGCGCCCACGATCAGTGTCAATGTCCTCATCCCACGCATAAAGCTTCTCCTTGTTGAACGGCATGCTAGCGCGGCATCTCCCGACGCCCAGCTGTGATTACCCCTACAGCTTTTTTCTGACACCTTGGGGCACGGCGGTTCGCCTGGCTTCACTCGCGACTTACTCGCGATGACACAATGCGAACCCATGAAGCCTCTGCATCCCACCGTGACCGCCGCCCTGCTCCTGGCCCTGTCCGCCTGCGCTTCGGCGCCCAAGGCCAGCCAGGATCCGCTGTCGATCGCCCGTGCGCCCGTGGCCAACACCATCAACGACTACCAGCGCTGCGCCGACGCAGCCTTGCAGCCGCTGAAAGCCGACATGGCCCAGTCCGTCTTCGCGCTGGCCGATACCGCCCTGGCCGCCTGCGATGCCGGCCTGGAACAGGTGCGGCGCAGCATCCTCGCGGACAACGCGGGCCACCCGTATGTGGCCGCTTTCGCCGAGGAAGCGAGCGCCAATATCCGGGCCCGCACCCGCAACATGCTGGCGCACAGCCTGAACCGGGTGCGCGAAGCACAGCCGGTGCGGTAACCCAGCCCTCATCAGCGCAGGCCTTTCACATAGCGGGGGGCGTTCGGGTCGCGGAGCTTGCGTTCGCGGTTCCCCTCTTCGCCGAAGATCGCGCCAAAAGTAGACTCGATGAAACCCGACTCCGGATAGACCTCTTCCTCGGTGTCTATGGAGCGCGCGCTCTGGCGGTCCTTCTGGGGCGGCGGGGCCACCACCGGTGCGCCGCGTTCCTTCACGGCGTCCGACACCATCTGAACCAGCGGCACGCGCGGCTGGGGCTCGGGCACGGCCATGATCTCTTCAAGCCTGTCGGCCCAGACGGCCAGGTCGGGGTGGCCGTCCTCGGCCGCTCTCTCCCGCGCAAACCGCGCGACCTCGGCCGCGTACTCAAGGTTGCCGGCCATCCACTCGGTATCGGTCACCCGGCCGGTCTTGCGGCGCAGCAACACGTGGAGATGGGCGGCGATGGCGATTTTCTCGTTGGAAGGCATGGTGTGGTGTCCTTCAAGGTGGAGTGCCGGCGCATCAGGTGCCAAGGCGTTCGGCATGCTGGGTGATGTCCAGCCCGTCGCTCTCCGCGGCTTCACCGACACGCAGGTTGACGAGCAGCGAGGTGACCCACAAAGCCAGCGCCGTCATGAACAGGCTGTACAGCATGACCGCGCCCGCGCCTATGGCTTGCGTCATCACATCACCTTCCACGCCGGAGATGGCCTTGCTGGCGAACACGCCCGTGAGCAGAGATCCCACGATGCCGCCCACACCGTGCACGCCGAACACGTCCAGCGAGTCGTCGGCATCGAGCAGGCGTTTGAGGCCCGTGGCGCCCCAATAGCATGCCAGGCCGGCGGCCACACCGAACGCCAGCGCCGCGCGCGGTGAAACAAAGCCGGCCGCCGGCGTGATGGCGACAAGGCCGGCCACCAGGCCCGAGCACAGGCCCAGCAACGAGGGCCGGCCGCGCACCGCCCACTCGGCCGCCATCCATGAGAGCGCGCCGGCCGCGGCCGCGATGTGCGTGACCGCCATGGCCAGGCCCGCCCGGCCATCGGAGGCCACGGCGGAGCCGGCATTGAAACCGAACCAGCCTACCCACAGCATGCCGGCACCGGCCATGGTCAAGCCCAGGTTGAAGGGCGTGAACGGCTCACGGCCATAGCCGCGGCGCGGGCCGAGCGCATAAGCGCAGACCAGGCCGGCGATACCGGCATTGATGTGGACCACCGAGCCGCCGGCAAAATCCAGCGCGCCCTTGCGAGCCAGCCAGCCGTTGGGCTCCCAGACCCAATGGGCGATGGGGGCGTACACAGCGACCGTCCACAGCGACATGAAGATCAGCATCGCGGAAAAGCGCATGCGTTCCACGAAGGAGCCGACCACCAGCGCGGCCGTGATGATGGCGAAAGTCAGCTGGAACATCGCGTAGACCGACTCGGGGATGTTGGGGGCCACATGGCTGACCGCGACCTTCTGCGCATCCTTCACATAGTCAAGCCCGGTGAACCAGAAACGCTCGGCGCCGCCCAGATAATGCCCCCACGCACCGCTGCCAGGCGTAAAAGCGATCGAATACCCCACGGCGAACCACAAGAGGCTCACGATCGCGCAGATGGCGACGACACAGGCCATCACGTTGAGCACGCTCTTGCGGCGCACCATGCCGCCGTAAAAAAGGGCGATGCCCGGCAGGGTCATGAGCAGCACCAGCGCGGTGGAAGTCATCATCCAGGCGGTGTCGGCGCCGCTGAGGGTTTCGGCCCCCACGAGGCCGGGACGGGTGAGCGGGGCCGACTGCGGGGCGGGGGCGGGGGCGGACGCAGGCGCGGCGGGAGCTGCCGCAGCCGCCACCAATGCGGAGGCCGCCGCTGCCTGCGCGGCAACGGGCGTGGTGGTTTCGGCGGCGCTGGCTGCGGCAACCGGGGCGACGGGCGCCGATGCGGATGCGGCGGGAGCCTGCGCCAGGGCCTGCTGGCCCGCAAAAGCCACCCAGATCACCAAATTCCACGCCATAACGCTCTTTAGGTGCATACCGTGCCCGCCTTTCATGCAGCCAGTCAACAATTGGTAACAACGGCGGGGAAAAGGCATAAGTCATGCCAGCGCCTTTCCAGGCGATTTTTGAAAAACTTTGGTGTACAAATGCGCGCGTGCTCTGCGTGCGGGCGCCATGCCATGGCACCCGAGACCCCTGGCGGCACTCACCTCCAGGGGGTGGGAAACCCCCAATGCACTATCTCAGTGCGCAGGCTACATTGGACGCCTTGCTGACGAGCCCTGCTGCTCGCAACGCGAGGAGCCGAGGAGACACGAGAGAGCCATTAGAAGTACATAGTGGCAAGGCATTCCACAAGATGTCCTGCCGCAAAAAGCGCTGGTAACCCCAGCGCTTTTTTTATGCCTTTCCTGGTTTCAACGGCCGGGGGCCGACGCGGGAGGCTGTGAAGTGGCGCTGGCGCCGGGGCCCGCCACCTGGGTCAAGGCCAGCATCGCCGGCTTGCCGGCCGCATCGGCGACGCCGGCCGCTTCCGAGACTGGCACCGTGCCGCCACCGGGCAGCAGCGCGGCTATGTCGGCCACACGGCGCGGCTTGCCCAGGGGGGCGCCGGCCTGCCCTTTTTGCACCGCCGCCATGTCCTCCTCGCTGGGATACTGGCCCATCAGCATGAAGTCAAACACCCGGCGCGCGATGGGCGCGGCCGCGCCCGCGCCCCAGCCGGCGTTTTCCACGATCACGGCCAGGGCGATCTTGGGATCGTCCGCCGGCGCCATGGCGATGTAAAGCGAGTGGTCGCGCTGGTGCTCTTCCATCTTGGCGCTGTTGTACTTGCCTTTGGCGGCCATGGTCACAGCCTGGGCGGTGCCGGTTTTGCCGCCGCTGGTGTAGCCGGCGCCGGCAAACACCCGGGCCGAGGTGCCGCCCTGGGTCACACCGAGCAGCCCCTTGCGCACAATGGCAACGTTCTCCGGCTTGAAGCCCAGGTCTTCGGCGGGCGCCAGCGGCTGGGGGGTGAGCACGCGCGTCATCGAATCCTGCGTGGCGATCACCAGCCGCGGTTTGTGCTTGATGCCGTTGTTGACCAGCGTCGCCGTGGCCTGCGCCAGCTGCAGCATGGTGAAGCTGTTGTACCCCTGGCCGATGCCCAGGGAAATGGTCTCGCCGGGAAACCATTTCTGCTGTTCCGGCCGCTTGAAGTAGCCGCGCTTCCAGGCCTGGCTGGGAAGGATGCCGCGCACTTCGCCGTTGATGTCGATGCCGGTGATCTGGCCGAAACCCAGGGGTTTCATGAAATCGTGGATGGCATCCACGCCCATCTCGTTGGCCAGCGAATAAAAATACACGTTGCTGGACTCCACGATGGCGCGGTTCATGTCCATCGGGCCGCCGCGCTCATTCTCGGGGCTGCCGAAACGGCGGCCGCCAAACATGTAAAAGCCGGGATCGTTGATGATGGTCCTGGGGTCACGGGCGCCGGTCTGCAGCGCGGCCATGGCCATGAAGGGCTTGTAGGTCGAGCCCGGCGGGTAGGTGCCGCGCAGCGCGCGGTTGAGCAGCGGCTTGTCGATGGACTCGTTGAGCGCCTGCCAGCTTTCGGCGTCTATGCCGTCGACGAAAAGGTTGGGGTCAAAGGTCGGCTTGCTGACAAAGGCCAGCACGTCGCCGGTTTTCGGATCCAGCGCCACGAGGGCGCCCCGCCGTTCGCCGAACATGTCTTCCACCAGCTTTTGCAGCCGGATGTCCAATGAAAGCATCACGGTATGCCCCGGCGTGGCCGGGTTGGTCGCCAGCTTGCGCACCGCGCGGCCGCCGGCCGAGGTCTCCACCTGTTCGACGCCGGTGGTGCCGTGCAGCTGCTGCTCGAAGCTTTGCTCGATGCCGAGCTTGCCGATGTAGTCGGTGCCGCGGTAGTTGCCTTCGTCATCGCCGCTTTCGATGAGTTCCTTTTCCGCCTGGTTGATGCGGCCTATGTAGCCGACCACGTGGCTGCCCAATTCACCGTAGGGATAGCTGCGGAACAGCCGCGCTTTGATGTCGACGCCGGGAAAGCGAAAACGCTGCGCCGCGAAACGCGCCACTTCCTCATCGGTCAGCCGCGTGCGTATCGGCAGCGATTCAAAGTTCTTGGCCTCTTCCCGCAGACGCTTGAAGCGCCGCTTGTCGCGCAGCTGGATGTCGATCACTTTTTCCAGCGCGGCGATCGTCTCTTCAAGGTTCTCGACCTTGGACGGGGTGATCTCCAGCGTATAGGCCGAGTAGTTGGTTGCCAGCACAATGCCGTTGCGGTCCAGGATCAGGCCGCGGTTCGGCACGATGGGCACGATCGCCGTGCGGTTGCTTTCGGCCTGCTCGTTCAGGTCGGCATGGCGGTACACCTGCAGGTACACCAGCCGCGCCGCCAGCAAGCCGAACGCGCACAGCACCACAAAGCTCGCCACCAGCACCCGCGCGCGAAAACGCGACAGGTCGGCTTCAACGTTGCGAAGTTCAGTCATGGCCGTACGACTCTACAACCGCCGCAAAGTGCCCACAACCCCGACCCTTTTCGCTCAGGGCGCAGAGGCGAGGCGAAGCGAGCCGAAAAAAGCCAGCAGGGGCCGCGGAACCGGCTTTGCCGGGCCGCAGGCGCAGCGCCCCCGAGGGGCTGGAGCCTGCCTGCGCAGGCTTGGACAGACGACAGAGGCGAAGCGTCTCGCGAGCCGCGGCCTGCAAGGCCTCGCGTATTACACGCAGCCGAAGGCGGAGTGAAAAGCGTGGGGGCCATCTAGAGCGGCCGATTCTCATCCCGGTCCGGCGCGCGGCGCTGCGGCACCAGCAGCAGCACGCTCACGACCGGCCACAGCAAGGCCTCGATCAGCGGGGCCAGCAACATGTTCCATCCCGGAAAAATGCCGCCACCCATCATGCGGATCACGAGTTCCACGCCGTGCGCCACGGCGAACAGCGGCAGCACCTGCAAGGCCTGCGAGGGCACGGTGAACCAGAGCAGGCGGCGATGGATCATGGTGGCGAAAAAGCTCAGCGCCGTGTACGACAGCGCGTGCTGGCCCAGCAGCGACGCCTGGTGCACGTCCACGGCCAGGCCGAACATGAAGGCCACGCCTATGCCCACGCGCAGCGGCTGGTGGACGTTCCAGAACACCAGCACCAGCGCGAGGAAGTCCGGCATCCAGGGCACACGCCCCAGGGGCAGCATGTCCAGGAGCAGCGCGGCGATCAGGCTGCACCAGATGAAGACCGGGTTGGCGGGCAGCAGCAGTTGCTGGCCGGAGCGCATGATCATTTGGCGGCCCCTTTTTCTTTCTTCCTGGGCGCGGCTTCCGGCGCGGCGGCTTCGGGCCGCGGCGGGATCAGCCCGGTGCCGGGCTTGACCACCATGACGTGCCGCGCGCCCGTGACCAGCGCCTGCGGCGTGCAGAAGATTTTCGCAAAGGCTGATTCGGCGCGCCGTTCAATGCGGCTGATCTTCGCCACCGGCAGGCCCGGCGGGTAGACACCGTCCACGCCGCTGGTGGTCAGCAGGTCGCCCTGCTGCACGTCCGAGTTGCTGCCCATGAAGCGCAGCTCCAGGCCGCTGCCCGAGGCCGCCGGATCGCCGTAGGCCACGCTGCGCGCACCGGTGCGCACATTGAGCACCGGAATCGCAAGGTCGCGGTCCACCAGCAGGGTCACCTCGCTGACCAGCGGATGCACGCGCGTGACCTGGCCGAGCACGCCGGACTCATCCAGCACCGGCGAGCCCAGGTCCACACCCTGGGCCAGGCCCTTGTCGATGACCACCTTGCGGGTGTAGGGGTCGGCTGCGTCATACAGCACCTCGGCCGCCATGACGGGCGCGCTGAGCTGCTCGCGCAGGCCCAGCAGCTTGCGCAGGCGGTTGTTTTCCTGCGTGAGCTGCTCGACCTGGCCGGCGCGTATCGACTGCAGCGCCAGCTTGCGGCCGGCTTCGTCGCTGGCCAGCCTGGCCTGGTTCAGGGTGGTGAAATATTCGCCGCTGCCGCGGATAGCGCGCACCGGCTGCAGCGCGAGCCACTGCACCGGGTACAGCGCGGTGGCCAGCACGGCACGCACCGGCTGGGTGATGCGAAAACGGGTGTCGGCCACCATCAGAAACAGCGACAGGGCGCTGAAGAACATCAGCTTGGACAGCGCCGACGGCCCCTGCTTGAAAAAAGGCGGCGGGGATCTGTCAAGGGTTCCTAAGGGCATGGTTCGCTGTCACGCTGGCCCCGCTTCATGCCGGCACGCGGCATGAGATACGGCGTTGCGCTTATTCCGAAGTGAAGATGGAGCCCAGGCGGTCCATGCGTTCCAGGGCGATGCCGCAGCCGCGCACCACGCAGGTCAGCGGGTCTTCGGCCACCAGCACCGGCAGGCCGGTTTCCTCGGCCAGCAGGCGGTCCAGGTCGCGCAGCAAGGCGCCGCCGCCGGTCAGCATCATGCCGCGCTCGGCGATGTCGGCGCCCAGTTCCGGAGGAGTCTGCTCCAGCGCATTCTTGACGGCGCTCACGATGTTGTTGAGCGGGTCGGTCAGGGCTTCGAGGATTTCGTTGCTGGAGATCGTGAAGCTGCGCGGCACGCCTTCGGAGAGATTGCGGCCCTTGACTTCCATTTCCTTGACTTCGGAGCCCGGGAAGGCCGAGCCTATGCTCTTCTTGATGGCTTCGGCCGTGGGCTCGCCGATCAGCATGCCGTAGTTGCGGCGGATGTAGTTGATGATGGCCTCGTCGAAACGGTCGCCGCCGACGCGCACGCTGCCCTTGTAGACCATGCCGCCCAACGAGATCACGCCGACCTCGGTGGTGCCGCCGCCGATGTCGACGACCATGGAGCCGCTGGCTTCGGACACCGGCAGGCCGGCGCCGATGGCCGCGGCCATGGGCTCTTCAATCAGGTAGACGTCGCTGGCGCCGGCGCCCAGGGCGCTTTCGCGGATGGCACGGCGCTCGACCTGGGTAGAGCCGCAGGGCACGCAGATGATGATGCGCGGGCTGGGCTTGAGCAGGCTGCGCGGGTGCACCATCTTGATGAACTGCTTGAGCATCTGCTCGGTCACGGTGAAGTCGGCGATCACGCCGTCCTTCATGGGGCGTATGGCTTCGATATTGCCGGGCACCTTGCCGAGCATGGCCTTGGCTTCGTGGCCTACGGCCTGGATGGTCTTCTTGCCTTGGGGGCCGCCCTCATGGCGGATGGCGACGACGGAAGGCTCGTCCAGCACAATGCCGCGGTCGCGTACAAAAATCAGGGTGTTGGCAGTGCCGAGGTCAATGGCCAGGTCGGTGGAAAAATACCGACGAAATGCTTCAAACATATGCAAGAGTCCAGTTGGGGCATGGGCATACTTCGTTGCGCCATC
>Ga0209564_1001207_pt1 | contig 29501 bp, 24 predicted proteins | sample AraplaCol_mMF_r2_FD_184272 | JGI IMG/M metagenome (GOLD analysis project Ga0209564, IMG submission 184272) | Arabidopsis root microbial communities from North Carolina, USA - plate scrape MF_Col_mMF_r2 (SPAdes) (version 3) | ecosystem: Host-associated > Plants > Roots > Endosphere | place: USA...
GCCGTGCTCAAGCAGGAAATCCGCAAGTACGACGTGATGGCGCTGCGGCGCTCGCGTATCGCTTTCGTCCCACGCGAAACTTTTCAGTGGTTGCTGGATACCAGCCTGCCGTTCACGCGCTTCCTGCTGATGCAGTTCAACGAGCGGCTCGGCCAGTTCATCGCGGCGGTCGAATACGAGCGGCTGCTCGACATCGATTCGCGCGTGGCCCGCGCGGTGTCATCGTTGTTCAACGAACACCTGTATCCGGCCATCGGCTCGACGCTGGAGATTTCGCAGGAAGAAATCGGCCTGCTGGCCGGCATTTCGCGCCAGCGTGCCAACCAGGCCCTGAAGGTGCTGGAACAGCAGGGACTGGTGCGCGTGGACTACGGCGTGATCGACGTGCTCGACCTGGAGGGATTGCGGCAGTACGGGGAGTAGTTCGACCGCACTGCCGGGACTCCTCTCCCGCCTTGCGGGGAGAGGAGCGGCACCGGCGACCGGCTTACTTCGAATACACGTACACGCCGCGGCCGGTCTTGCGGCCCAGGTAGCCCGCAGCCACCATTTCGCGCATCAGCATCGCCGGGCGGTACTTCGGATCGGCGAACTCGGTGTACAGCACTTCCATCACCGCCAGCATCGTATCCAGGCCAATCATGTCGGCCAGGGCCAGCGGTCCGATCGGATGGTTGCAGCCCAGCTTCATGCCTTCGTCGATTTCTTCCGGCGATGCCAGGCCTTCGCCCAGCACGCAGAACGCCTCGTTGATCATCGGGCACAAAATGCGGTTGACCACGAAGCCCGGGCTGTTCTTGACCGTGATCGGGTACTTGCCCAGCTGCTTCGCCAGGGCCTCGACATCGGCGTGCGCGGCGTCGCTGGTCTGCAGGCCGCGAATCAGTTCCACCAGCGCCATCATCGGCACCGGGTTGAAGAAGTGCATGCCGATGAAGCGGTCGGCGCGGGACGTCACGGCGGCCAGCTTCGTGATCGAAATCGACGACGTGTTCGACGCAATGATCACGTCCGGGCCGACGAGGCCATCGATCTGCTTCAGGATCTTGACCTTCAGGTCGAAGTTTTCCGTGGCGGCCTCTATGACGATGTCGGCGCGCTTCAGATCGTCATACGACGTGCTGCCGTGGATGTGCGCGAGCGCGGCCGCCTTGTCGGCCTCGGTGGCCTTTTCCTTCTTGATCAGGCGGTCCATGCTGCCGGCCACCGTGGCGATGCCCTTCTGCACGGCGGCGTCGCTGATATCGACCATCACCACGTCCAGCCCCGCCACCGCGCAGGCCTGCGCAATACCGTTGCCCATCGTGCCGGCACCCACGATGCCCACTGTCTTGATTGCCATGTCTCGCTTCCTTGCTATTTCAATGATTGGATTGGTCTGCTTGATTCGGTGCGTCTGACGGACGGCTGAGGGGACGGCCGAAGGTCGCCGTTCAGCCCTGCAGCCTGGCCAGGGCAGCTACCACGCGTGCGGCATGCTGCTTGAGCAGTTCCATGTCCTGCTGCTGGCGGGCGTGGCCGCGCAGGGACTGGTCGGCATAGCGCGGCACGATATGGAAATGCACGTGCGGCACGGTCTGGCCGGCCGCCGCGCCGTTGAACTGGCTGATCACCACGCCGTCGGGCCGGAATGCCTCGCGCACGCCACGCGCCACGATCTGGGTGACGCGGATCGCCGCGGCCGCACCCTTTTCGGAAAGGCCGAACAGATCCACGGCAGCCTCCTTCGGCACCACCAGTGCGTGGCCGTCGGACTGCGGCATGATGTCCATGAACGCGATCGCGTCGGCGTCCTCGTAGATCTTGAAGCACGGGAGTTCGCCACGCAGGATGCGGGCGAAGATGTTGTTGCTGTCGTACTCGGCTTGCATGGGTGTCTCGGGAATGGATGGCCTGACGGCGACGGAGCAAAGAGTGTAGCCCCAGTGCTCCGCGCCGTGAACCGGCCGCCCGCCATTCACGGCGGGTTTTTTACATGTTGCGACGGTACTGGCCGCCCACCTCGAACAGCGCATGCGTGATCTGCCCCAGCGAGCACACGCGCACCGCATCCATCAACACCGCGAATACATTGCCATTGTCGATCACGGCCTGGCGCAGTCGCTCCAGCATGGCCGGGGCCTCTGCGCCATGGCGGCCGTGGAATTCCGCCAGGCGGGTCAGCTGGCTCTGCTTTTCCGCCTCGCTCGACCGCGCCAGTTCCAGCGTTTGTGGCGTCGGGTCGCCATTCGGATTCCGGAAGGTATTCACGCCGATGATGGGCAGCGTGCCGTCGTGCTTGAGCTGCTCGTAGTACAGCGATTCCTCCTGGATCTTGCCGCGCTGGTAGCCGGTTTCCATCGCGCCCAGCACGCCGCCGCGCTCGGCGATGCGCTCGAACTCCTGCAGCACCGCCTCTTCCACCAGGTCGGTCAGTTCTTCGGTCAGGAAGCTGCCCTGGTTGGGGTTCTCGCACTTGGCCACGCCCCATTCGCGGTTGATGATCAGCTGGATCGCCAGCGCCCGGCGCACCGATTCGGCCGTGGGCGTGGTGATGGCTTCGTCATAGGCGTTGGTGTGCAGCGAGTTGCAGTTGTCGTAGATGGCGATCAGCGCCTGCAGCGTGGTGCGGATGTCGTTGAAATCGATCTCCTGCGCGTGCAGCGACCGGCCCGACGTCTGGATGTGGTACTTGAGCTTCTGGCTGCGCTCGTTGGCGCCGTACCTGTCGCGCATCGTCACGGCCCAGATGCGGCGCGCCACGCGGCCCAGCACGCTGTACTCGGGGTCCATGCCGTTCGAGAAGAAGAACGACAGGTTCGGCGCGAAGTCGTCGATATGCATGCCGCGCGCCAGGTAGGCTTCCACGAAGGTGAAGCCGTTGGCGAGCGTGAAGGCCAGTTGCGAGATCGGGTTCGCGCCGGCCTCGGCAATGTGATACCCCGAGATCGACACCGAATAGAAGTTGCGCACCTGGTGGTGGACGAAGTACTCCTGGATGTCGCCCATCACCTTCAGCGAGAACTCGGTGCTGAAGATGCAGGTGTTCTGCCCCTGGTCTTCCTTGAGGATGTCCGCCTGCACCGTGCCGCGCACATTCTGCAGCACCCAGGCGCGAATCTTGGCCTCTTCGTCGGCGGTCGGCTCGCGCTGGTTATCGGCTCGGAATTTGTCCAGATTCTGGTCGATGGCCGTGTTCATGAACATGGCCAGGATGGTTGGCGCCGGGCCGTTGATGGTCATCGACACCGACGTGCTGGGGCTGGTCAGGTCAAAGCCCTCGTACAGCACCTTCATGTCGTCGAGCGTGGCGATCGACACGCCCGAGTTGCCCACCTTGCCGTAGATGTCGGGGCGCTCGTGCGGGTCTTCGCCGTAGAGCGTGACCGAATCGAACGCGGTGGACAGGCGCTTGGCGTCCATGCCCTCGGACACCAGCTTGAAGCGGCGGTTGGTACGGAATGCGTCGCCCTCGCCCGCGAACATGCGCGTGGGGTCCTCCCCCTCGCGCTTGAAGGCGAAGACGCCGGCCGTGTACGGGAAGCTGCCCGGCACGTTCTCGCGCATCAGCCATTTCAGGATCTCGCCTTCGTCCTCGAAGCGCGGCAGCACGACCTTGCGAATCTTCGTCCCGGACAGCGTGGTCGTCACCAGGCCGGTGCGGATTTCCTTGTCCCGGATCCTTACGACGTACTCGTCGCCGCTGTAGGCGGCCTGCATCTGCGGCCACATCGCCAGCAGCTTGCGTTCCACGCTGCCCAGCGATGCATCGCGCTCGGCAGCCAGCAATTCGAGCGCCTGCCCGTCCGCATCGCTATTCGACGATTTCAGCATCGCACCGGCTGCGCGCAGTTGTTGACGTTCGCGCGCCAGGCGGCTCTGTTCGGCCACGCGCCGATGGTAGGCGCGCACCGTATCGGCAAGCTCGGCCAGATAGCGGTTGCGCGCCGGCGGCACGATCACGTTCTGGCCCGACGAAATACGGCCGGCCAGCCTGGGCAGCACGCCCGGCCCCACATTCAGGCCGCGCTCGGCCAGCGATGCCACGAGGCCCTGGTAGAGCATGGTCACGCCGTCGTCGTTGAAGCGCGATGCCTGCGTGCCGTAGACCGGCATCTCGTCGGTCCTGGCGTGCCACTGCTCGCGGTTGCGCTGCACCTGCTTGGCCACGTCGCGCCAGGCGTCCTGCGCGCCCTTGCGGTCGAACTTGTTGATCGCGACGAAATCGGCAAAGTCGAGCATGTCGATCTTTTCCAGCTGGCTCGCGGCGCCAAACTCGGGCGTCATCACGTAGAGCGACAGGTCCACATGCGGCACGATGGCCGCGTCGCCCTGGCCGATGCCCGACGTTTCGACGATCACCAGATCGAAGGCGGCCGCCTTGCAGGCCGCGATCACGTCCGGCAGCGCCTGCGAGATCTCCGAGCCGGCATCGCGCGTGGCCAGAGACCGCATGAAGATGTTCGGATGGTTGATCGCATTCATGCGAATGCGGTCGCCCAGCAGCGCGCCGCCGGACTTGCGCCGCGACGGGTCGATCGAGATCACGGCAATGGAAAGCGCGTCCTGCTGGTCCAGGCGGAAGCGGCGGATCAGTTCGTCGGTCAGCGACGACTTGCCCGCGCCGCCCGTGCCGGTAATGCCCAGCACCGGTGTGGTGGAAGCCCCGGCCCGCTCCTGCAGCGCACTGGTCAGCGCCGGCGCGGCCTTGCCGTTTTCCAGCGCGGTGATCAGTTGCGCCAGCGCGCGGCGGTCGCCACCGGTCACCGCATCGAGCGTGGAGGGCGCGTAGCGGGTCAGGTCGATATCACACCGCTGGACCATGTCGGCAATCATGCCGGCCAGGCCCATGCGCTGGCCGTCTTCCGGGCTGTAGATGCGCGCCACGCCGTAGGCCTGCAGTTCGCGGATCTCGTCGGGCACGATCACGCCGCCGCCGCCGCCGAACACCTGGATGTGTTCGCCGCCGTGCTGGCGCAGCAGATCGATCATGTACTTGAAGTATTCGACGTGGCCGCCCTGGTAGCTGGAGATGGCGATGCCCTGCACGTCTTCCTGCAAGGCGGCGGTCACCACCTCGTGGACGGAGCGGTTGTGACCGAGATGAATCACTTCGCAGCCATGCGACTGCAGGATGCGCCGCATGATGTTGATCGATGCGTCATGGCCGTCGAACAGCGACGCGGCGGTGACAAAGCGCACCTTGTTGGCCGGGCCCTGCCCTTGGGTCGCCGGGGTCGCCCGCGGCCGGGCGGCCGCCGTCCTGCTCACATCCGAAAGATCAGTCATTGTCTCCACCGCTCTGTTATGTGGCTGGCTGCCCATGCTGGCGATGCGCCGGCGGTTCTGCGACCGCACTGACAGGGGCCGGACGATTATATGACGTTTACGTTAACGTAAGTCCAGGGGCGCGGGAAAGCACCGAGGGCCATGGCTGGCATCGTCGCACGGCGGCGGGGACGGAAAAAGGGGGGAAAACCGGGAAGAATGCGGAAGAAGGGCCCGGAAGCCGCCGCTTCGCCGCGGGAGGTCGGCGAAGGTGACGATGGCGGCTCCGGATCCCAGGAGAAAGTATCTGACGCCCTGTCAGGCGTGGATTTGCGGGCAGTCGCCGAAGGCGTCGGTCTTGCGGGCGTCCCAGCGACGCTTGAGCTGGCGGACGACGAACACCGCACGGCGCAGCGACCACCGCGCCGGCGTCTCGGTCAGCAGGAAGCGGGCCACCGGCGCCTCGCCGGACAGCCAGACGCGGTCGCCTTCGACCAGCGCGTACACATCGCCGGGGCGCAGCCAGATGTCGGCCATCTGCCCTTCCAGGGTCAGCCACAGGCTGCCTTCCAGCGCGGTCACGCTCTGGCCGTGGCGCGCACGCCAGCTGACGGGCCGGCCGGGTTCGTCGAGTTCGAAAGTCCTGAGTTCACGCATGGGTGTCTCCTTGTCTTGCCGGTGCAGCCGCTCTGGATCAAAGGATCGGAGGCAAAAGGGGGCGCTGCACCACGCTTCCATTATTCATGGCGGGGACTACAATCCCATGCACAGTTCCGAACAGTTTTCGTTGAACTGTTCAGTAGTTTTGACTGACAGTTGCCGTCCCCGTCACCCATGAAACTCGTCATCGATTCCTCCACCGGCGTGCCCCTGACCGAACAGATCGTGCTGGGCGTGAAGGACTGGATCAGCTCGCGCGAGGCCACGCCGGGCGCCCGCCTGCCGTCGATCCGCGCACTGGCCGCCGAACACGGCATCAGCCGGTTTCCGGTCATCGAGGCGTACGACCGGCTGGTGTCGCAAGGTCTGGTCGATTCGCGCCAGGGTTCGGGCTTCTACGTGGCCGAGAGCGCGCTGACGGGGCGCCGCGGGCGCGGATGGTCGGACCCGAGCCTGGCCGAAGACCTGTCGCTGCATATCATCGACCAGTTCCACCATCCCAGCGGCACGCTGAAGCTGGCGGGGGGCTTCGTGCCCGAGGAATGGCGCGATGTGGAGGGACTGACGCAGGCCATCCGCCATATCACCCGGCACGACATCGACAGCGTGATCCACTACGCCACCCCGCTGGGCCACCCGGCGCTGCGCAAGCATGTGCTGACGCGCGCGCGGCAGGTGGGGATCGAGGCGGAGCTGTCCCAGGTACTGATCACCTCGGGCGCCAGCCAGGCGCTGGACCTGATCGTGCGCCACCTGCTGAAGCCGGGCGATACGGTATTCGTCGAGGACCCCGGCTACTACAACCTGTTCGGGTTGCTGCGCATGCATGGCGTGCAGCTGGTGGGCGTGCCGCACACGCCGAACGGCCCCGACCCCGAGGCCTGCGAGCGGCTCCTGCGCGACCACAAGCCCAAGCTGTTCTTCACCAACAGCGTGCTGCAGAACCCTACTGGCTCCACGCTGGCGCCGCCCGTGGCGTTCCGCCTGCTCGAACTGGCGCGCAGGCACAATTTCCGGTTCGTCGAAGACGACATCTTTTCGGACTTCCAGCTCAATTTCACCGACCGGCTGGCCACGCTGGACCAGCTCGAACACGTGATCTACATCGGCGGCTTTTCGAAGACGGTGTCGGCCGCGCTGCGCGTGGGCTATATCGTCGCGGACAAGGCGCTGATCAAGGACCTGATCGACGTGAAGGTGCTGACCAGCGTAGCGGGATCGCATTTTGCCGAAGCCGTGACGGCGACGATGCTGGAGCGCGGCGCCTATCGCAAATACGTGGAGCGGCTGCGCGTGCGCACGCGCGAGGTGACGGCCGATGCCGTGAAGATCCTGGGCCAGTACGGCTGGGAGGTGTTCTGCGAGCCGGCCGGCGGCAACTTCCTGTGGGCCCGCTCGCCCGCGATCGAGGACTCGCGCGAGCTGGTGGCGATGGCGGAGACCCATGGCATCTCGCTGGCACCGGGGCATTTCTTCCGCCCCGGCGGCGAGACATCGGCCTGGGTGCGCATCAATTCGGCCTACGCGGGCGAGCCGCGCTCGCGCGCCTTTTTCGAGCAGGCCAGCGCGCGCTGATCAGCCCTGGGCGTCGCCGCCGTGGTTGTGCAGCACGGCGTTGCGGCGCGAGTAGGCGAAGTAGATCACCAAACCCAGCGCCAGCCAGCAGAGGAACGCGATCCACGTCAGCTTCTGCAGGTGCGCCATCAGAAATAGACAAAACGCCACGGACAACAGCGGCACCACCGGCACGCCGGGGCAGCGGAACGTGCGCGGCAGGTTCGGCTGCGTACGGCGCAGCACCAGCGTGGCAATCGAGATCAGCGTGAAGGCCGACAGCGTGCCGATATTGATCAGTTCCGCCAGCACGTTCAGCGGCACGAACCCGGCGATGGCCGAAAATACGATACCCACCGTCCAGGTGGCCGTGAAAGGCGTGGCGTGGACGGGGTGGACGGCTGACAGGGCCTCGGGCAGCAGGCCATCGCGCGACATCGCAAAGATGATGCGCGTCTGGCCGTAGGTCATCACCAGGATCACCGTGGTCATGCCCAGGATGGCGCCCAGGTCCACAAACCCGGCCACCCAGTTCTGCCCCGCGTACTGCAGCGCCAGCGACACCGGATGATCGACGCCCTCGAACTTCATGAAGGGCACGATGCCGGTCATGATGGCCGCCACCGCCACGTACAGAATGGTGCAGACCGCCAGCGACCCGATGATGCCGATCGGCAGGTCGCGGCCCGGGTTGCGCACTTCCTCGGCCGCCGAGGTCACGGCATCGAAGCCGATGAACGCGAAGAACACCAGCGCCGCCGCGTTGAAGATGCCCGTGAAGCCGAACGGCGCGAACGGCTGCCAGTTGGCCGGCTTCACATGCCAGACGCCCACCGCGATGAACAGCAGCACCACGGTGATCTTGATGGCCACCATCACGTTGTTGAGCCGCGCCGACTCGCGCACGCCGTACGACACCACCCACGTGATCGCCAGCATGATCAGGATGGCAGGCAGGTTCACCAGCGTCTGGACGCCCGGCACGGCGCCCGGCGCGGCCGTGATCGCGGCCGGCAGGTGCAGCCCGAAGCCGGCGACAAGCGACTGGAAGTAGCCAGACCACCCCACCGACACCGCCGAGGTAGCCAGCCCGTATTCGAGCAGCAGGTCCCAGCCGATCATCCACGCGATGATCTCGCCCAGCGTGGCGTAGCTGTAGGTGTAGATCGATCCGGAAACAGGAATCGCGGACGCAAATTCTGCGTAGCACAACGCTGCAAAGCCACAGGCCATGGCCGCAATCACGAACGACACGGTCAACGCCGGCCCGGCCGTCAGCGCGCCGGTGCCGGTCAGCACGAAGATGCCCGTGCCGATGATGGCGCCAATACCCATCAGCACCAGATCCACCGGCCCCAGCACCTTGCGCAATCCATCATGCTCGCTGACATCCAGCATGGATTCGATGTTCTTGGTGCGGAAGAGACTCATGGGCGGCTCCGGGCGAAAATCAGTGCATTGACTATAGGTTGTACAAGTCGCGCCGGCGGCCTGGGCCGCACATCTTTTGGATGGTGGGAAGACAGGGGGCGCCGGCGGAAGGGCGCGATGATACGCGCCGGGGGCGCGGTTGTCATGGCGGAGCGACGTCACCGCGACGCCCGCGACCGTGCCGGCGCACGGACAAAAAAAGCGCCCCGTTCGGGGCGCCTTCAAGACGACGATGCCATCCGGCATCAGGGAAATCAGGAATCTGCGATTTACTTCGCCACCGGCATGGTGAACTCCGCGCCCTTGGCGATGCTGTCGGGCCAACGCTGCATCACGCTCTTGTAGCGCGTGTAGAAGCGCACGCCTTCCTCGCCGTAGGCGTGGTGATCGCCGAACAACGAACGCTTCCAGCCACCGAACGAATGCCAGGCCATCGGCACCGGAATCGGCACGTTGATGCCGACCATACCCACCTGGATCTGGCGGGCGAACGCACGGGCGATGCCGCCATCGCTGGTGTAGCACGACACACCGTTGCCAAATTCGTGACGATTGATCAGGTCCACCGCCTCGGCAAAATCATGCACGCGTACCACCGACAGCACCGGGCCGAAGATCTCTTCCTTGTAGATCGTCATGTCCGGCTTGACGTTGTCGAACAGCGTGCCGCCGACGAAGAAGCCGTTCTCGTGGCCGTCCACCTTGTGGCCGCGGCCGTCGGTCACCAGCTTCGCGCCCTCGGCCACGCCCTTGGCGATATAGCCCTCGACCTTGGCCTTGTGCGCGGCCGTGACCAGCGGACCCATTTCGGCGTCGCCTTCCATGCCGTTGCGGATCTTCAGCGATGCGGCACGTTCGGCCAGGCGCGGCACGAGCTTGTCGGCCACCTCGCCAACCGCCACGGCCACCGAGATCGCCATGCAGCGCTCGCCGGCCGAGCCGTAGGCGGCCCCGATCAGGGCATCGACGGCCTGGTCCAGATCGGCGTCGGGCATCACCACCAGGTGGTTCTTGGCGCCGCCCAGTGCCTGCACGCGCTTGCCGTGCTTCGTGCCTTCGGTGTAGATGTATTCGGCGATCGGCGTGGAGCCGACGAACGACAGCGCCTGTACGTCGGGGTGCGCCAGCAGTGCATCCACGGCCGCCTTGTCGCCCTGCACCACGTTGAACACGCCATCGGGCAGCCCCGCCTGCTTGAGCAGATCGGCGATCAGCAGGCTGGGCGACGGGTCACGCTCCGACGGCTTGAGCACGAACGTGTTGCCGCACGCCAGCGCCACCGGGAACATCCACATCGGCACCATCACCGGGAAGTTGAACGGCGTGATGCCGGCCACCACGCCCAGCGGCTGGCGCAGGTTCCAGTTGTCGATGCCGCCGCCGATGTTGTCGGTGAAATCGGTCTTGAGCAGGTTCGGAATGCCGCAGGCGAACTCCACCACCTCGATGCCGCGCGTGACTTCGCCCTTGGCATCGGAAAACACCTTGCCGTGCTCGCGCGTGATCAGCGCGGCCAGGTCGTCGTGGTGGCGGTCCAGCAGTTCCTTGAACTTGAACAGGATGCGCGCCCGGCGCAGCGGCGGCATCTCGGCCCAGGCCGGCCAGGCCGCCTTGGCGGCGGCCACGGCGGCGGCCACGTCGTCGGGGGTGCCCATGGCCACGCGGGCAGCGACGTCACCGGTGGCCGGGTTGAAGACATCGGCAAAGCGGTCCGTGCCCGCACGGTGCACGGTACCACCGATGTAGTGATGGATTTCGGCAATCTGCCGGTTTTCTGCGATGTTCACTGCGGTCTTCCTCTATGTCTCGGGCGGGTCTTACTGGATGCTCTGCAGGGCCTGGCGCACGGTGTCGAACAACTGGTCGATCTCGGCCTCGGAAATGATCAGCGGCGGCGAGAACGCCAGGATGTCGCCGGTGTAGCGTACCAGCACACCCAGCTCCAGGCATTTCAGGAACGCCTCGTATGCGCGCGCGCCCGGTGCGCCGGGGCGCGACTCCAGTTCCACGCCGGCCACCAGGCCGAGGTTGCGGATGTCCTTCACATAAGGCGCGCCACGCAGCCCGTGCACGGCGGCCTCGAATTTCGGCGCCAGCTCGGCTGCGCGTTCGAACAGCTTGTCGCGCTTGTACAGGTCCAGCGTGGCGATACACGCCGCCATCGCCAGCGGGTGGCCGGAATACGTGTAGCCGTGCGGCAGTTCGATGCCGCCCTGCGGCGTGGCGTTGATCACGGCGTCGTGGACTTCGCGGCGCACGGCCACGGCACCCATCGGCACGGCGGCATTGTTGATGGCCTTGGCCATCGTGATCAGGTCCGGCGTGACCTTCAGGCGCTCTGCCGCGGTGGCGGCGCCCAGACGGCCAAAGGCGGTGATCACCTCGTCGAAGATCAGCAGGATGCCGTGCTTGCTGGTGATCTCGCGCAGTTTCTCCAGATAGCCGACCGGCGGGATCAGCACCCCGGCGGAACCGGCCATCGGCTCGACGATCACGGCGGCGATGTTCGACGCATCGTGCAGCGCGACCAGCCGTTCCAGGTCATCGGCCAGATGGGCGCCCCATTGCGGCTGGCCCTTCGAGAACGCCGCCTCGGCAATGTTCAGCGTGGCCGGCAGGTGGTCGGTGCCCGGCATCACGTTGGCCGACCACATCTTGCGGTTAGGGCCGATGCCACCCACGCCCAGCCCGCCGAAGCCCACCCCGTGGTAGCCACGCTCGCGGCCGATGATGCGCGTGCGCTGGCCTTCGCCGCGTGCGCGATGGTAGGCCAGGGCGATCTTCAGCGCCGTGTCGACCGACTCCGAACCCGAGTTCGTAAAGAAAATGCGATCCAGACCCTTGGGCATCAGTGCAGCCACCTTGGTGGCGGCCTCGAATTCCAGCGGATGGCCCATCTGGAACGGCGGCGCATAGTCCAGCGTGGCAGCCTGCTGCGCGATCGCGTCGACGATCTCCTTGCGCGAATGGCCGGCGGCCACGCACCAGAGACCGGCGCAGCCATCGAGAACCTTGCGGCCATCGTGGGTCGTGTAGTACATGCCGCTGGCCGATGCCAGCAGGCGCGGGGCGGCCTTGTACTGGCGATTGGCGGTAAACGGCATCCACAGGGCTTCGAGATCGGGAATCACGGTCTTGGCGGCGTCCATACGTTCTCCTGGTGCGGTGTGCGGGGTGGCGCGCGAAATGCGGCGCCCGAGGTTTCCGGCAACTCTACCGGCGGGGTCTGGCGTAAAGAATATACGGTCACGAGATCGCCGCCTTACCGTACAGTTTAGTCACCGGCAACCGTACAGGTGAGCACGCCCGCCGGCGGCGCGGCCGGACGGCGGCACGGTCCTTGTCACAGCCCTGAAACCGATCCGGCACAAGGCCTGCGCGCTGCAGCGCACCAATTCGGGCATCCTGCAGGGGTTGCCAGTACACTGTACAGGTTTCGCACCTTGCAGCCGTCCCATGCTGAACCTGAACCTCGCACGAAGCCGCCGTGGCGGAGAAACCCTGACCGAACAGATCGTGGCCGGCATTGCCGGGCTGGTGGACCAGCGCGCCTTGCGGGCCGGCGCCCTCCTGCCCTCGGTGCGGCGCTTCGCGCAGCAGCACAACGTCAGCACCTTCACGGTGGCGGAGGCCTATGGCCGCCTGACGGCGCTGGGCTATCTGACCGCGCGGCCGGGCTCTGGCTACACCGTGGCCCATCGCCACACGCCGGCGGGCCAGGCGCGCACGTCGCAATGGGAAGCCCCGGCGCTCAATGCCGCCTGGCTGCTGTCCGATGTCTTCGCCGACCATTCTGTGCCGATCAAGGCGGGCGCCGGCTGGCTGCCCGGCGACTGGCTCAACGAAGAAGGCCTGCACCAGGCCATGCGCAGCGCGGCGCGCGTGCCGGCGGCGCAGGTGTCCGGATACGGCCACCCATACGGCTTCGGCGCGTTGCGCGAACACATCGCCACGCACCTGAGCCAGTACGGCATCCCCGTGCAGGCCCAACAGGTCGTGTTGACGCAGGGCGCCACGCAGGCGCTGGACCTGGTGGTGCGCACCCTGCTCCGGCCCGGAGACACGGTGCTCGTGGAATCGCCGTGCTATTGCAATCTGTTGCAGATCTTGCGGCTGGCCGGCCTGCGCGCCATCGGCGTCAATCGTACCGAGGCCGGCCTGGACACCGATGCGCTGGAAGATGCCATCCGCCAGCACGCGCCACGGGCCTTGTTTGTCAACACGGTGCTGCAGAACCCCACCGGCGCCAGCCTGACCAGCATGAATGCGTTCCGCGTGCTGCAACTGGCCGAGCAGCACCGGCTGCTGGTGGTGGAAGACGATATCTATCGCGAACTGGCGCCGGCCGGGTCGCCGATGCTGGCGGCCATGGACGGCCTGTCGCAGGTGATCTACGTCAACGGATTTTCGAAGACGATCACGCCGTCGCTGCGGGTGGGCTACCTGGCCGCCAGTCCGGACCTGGCCAAGGCCTTCGCGCAGACCAAGATGGCGGTGGGCCTGACTTCATCGGAAGTCACCGAACGGCTCGTGTATTCGGTGCTGACCAGCGGTCACTACGGCCGGCACGTGGCCGCGCTGGCCGAACGGCTCCGCGCGCAACAGGATCGGGTGGCGGAAAAGATGGAAGCGCATGGTCTGGAGATCATGCTGCGGCCCGACGGCGGCATGTTCGCCTGGGCCCGCCTGGCGCAGGAAGACGGCGCGCCGGCACTGACTGGCAACGAGCTGGCAACGCTGGCGCTGGAGCACGGCATCTGGCTGGCGCCCGGTTCGTACTTCGAACCCGATGAAACCGATTCGCCGTGGATCCGCTTCAACGTGGCCACTGGCGATGCCCCCCAGCTGTGGGCGTTTTTCGACGCGCTGCGCGGCGGCCGGGCCCGCACCCGGGCCGCCTGACGCAGGCGATCAGAAGCGATAGCGCACGTAGCCGGTGTAGAAGTTGCTGCCCGGGTTCGGTTCCTTGATGCCGGCATTGGAAATGTGCTGGAACCGGAAACCGACCTCGGTATTGGCGTTCTTGCCAAAGCCCACGCCCACGCCGAGCATGTCGGAGAACTGGAAGGCGCTGCCCATGCGGTGTTCGTCGGACGTGCCGGTGTGCGTCAGCACGCGCAGGCCCACCGATGCTTCGGCGAACGGCACGAAGTATCCACCGCGCTTTTCGACGCGCAGGATCGGCGAAATGCCAAATTCGAACAGGTTCTGCTGGTTGGTGCCCCCGCGTGCATCCCAGCCGGCCACGTTGAACTCGGCCTGCAGCCGGAACAGCCAGCCTTGCGGGTTGCCGTACTGGATCGGCGTGTTGAAGTTGACGCCCAGCTCGTACTTGTTGACGTCGTGGCTGGTATCGCGGCCATAGGCCACGTGCACGGCCGGATGGGCCCAGCCCACCAGCTCTTCGGCGCTGGCGGCCGAACTGGCACCAGCGACGGCTGCGGCGACGGCCAGGGTACGGAGGACGAACAGGGATCGGGGTGACTTGGCGAGATGCATGCGGCGTTCTTGTTGTGCTGTCTTCATGGATGAAGACATCGAAGAGAGTGACTCGGCAACTAGACGAAATCGACTGCCGGCCCCGCCAAAGCACCTTGGCGCTCGGGACGGGTCAGGCCCAGAGCCGCTCTACCACCCAGCTCGCGGCAACACAGATCCCGAGCCAGATGGCGAGGCAGCTTGCAATAAATCGGTACGTCATTGTGGGAATTAACAGCTGAGGAGAAATTTTTGATGGAATTTTTGCGACGGATTATACATACATTCACGAATGCATGTAAATCGCCTGCTGGCTACGGATGTGCAGGCAACGCGGCAGTCCCATCAAAAAAACCTCCAGCTCGCGATGATGCCAGCACATGGCCAACCGTGCAGACGCGAAGTGAAACAGGCGTATCAACCAGAACGAGGGGGCAGCCTCTTCAGATGTGCAGCAAACGTCTTATTGGCTGATCGCGCCCAAGCCCTCGCGTCCCGGTCTGTCATGGCCGCCGCGCGCAGCCGGCCGGCTGCGGCGGGGAGAGAAATCTCTGAGAAATCAGAGAGTTGTTGATAATCAGTCGCGCAGGAACGGCAGGACTTCGGCCAGCAATTGCTCGGGTACTTCCTCGGCGATGTAGTGCCCGCAGGGCATGGCATGGCCCGTCACCCGGCGCGCAATCTTGCGCCATTCTTCCAAAGGTGAAAAACACTGTTCCACGGCACCGTTGGCGCCCCACAACGCCAGCATGTCGCATTCGACCTTTCGGCCGGCCTCGATGTCGGCGCGATCGTGCTCCAGGTCGATACCCGCGCTGGCCCGGTAGTCCTCGCACAGGCCATGCGCGGCGCCGGGCAGCTTCAGGCAGCGCAGGTACTCGGCCAGTGCGGCGTCGGTGAACGGCGTCATGCCGGCGCTGCGGCCGCCCATCGTCTGGCGCAGGTACAGCGCCGGATCGGCCTCGATCAGCGTTTCGGGGAACGGCGCCGGGCGGATCAGGAAGAACCAGTGGTAGTAGGCACGCGCAAAGGCCTCGTTGGTCTGGTTGTACATGGCCAGCGTCGGCGCGATGTCGAGCGTGACCAGCTTTTCCACGGCCTGCGGGTGATCGACCGCCAGCCGGTGCGCCACGCGGGCGCCCCGGTCGTGCGCCAGCACCCGGAACCGCCCGAAGCCAAGCTGGCGCATGACGGCCAGCTGGTCGGCCGCCATCACGCGCTTGCTGTAGTTGCTGTGGTCCGGCAGCCCGGCCGGCTTGCCGCTGTCGCCATAGCCGCGCAGGTCGGTGGCCACCACCGTGAAATGGCGCGCGAGTTCGCCCGCCACCTTGTGCCAGATCACGTGCGTCTGCGGGTGCCCGTGCAGCAGCAGCAGCGGCGGCCCCTCCCCGCCCACCACGGCGTGGATCTGCACCCCGTCATGGTCGATCCGGTGCGTCTTGAATCCTTCGAACATCGTCCTGTCTCCTTAGCCCGCCAGTCGAGCCATGGTAGTGCGGGCCACATCGCGAAGCCAGGGGCTGGCCGCATGGTGGCGGCGCGCGAATGCCGCAATGGCGTCGGCGTGGGTCAGCGACATGCCTATGATGTCCAGCCCGCGCCGGAACATGTCGAGGTGCCGGGCCGACATCGTGAACGGCGCCGTGAAGTCTCCGGCGGCCACGGTCATCGTGCCAAGATCGATGCGGATCGATGCCGGTGCCGCCGGGTCGCTCACGGCGCGCATCAGCACATCCACCTGGGCCTGGGGCAGCATCACCAGCAGCAGGCGGTTGTTCATGGCGTTCGAGTAGAAGATCTCGCCGAAGCTGGGCGCGATGACCGCGCGGATGCCGTATTGCTGCAGCCCCCAGACGGCGTGCTCGCGGCTGGAACCGCAGCCGAAGTTGGAGCCGGCAACCAGCACGCCGGTATCGCGCCAGGCCGGCTGGTTCAGCACGAAATCCGGGCGCGGCGCGCCATGCTCGTCGAAACGCATGTCGTAGAGCAGGCCACGGTCCAGCCCGGCCTTGTCGATGCCCCGCAGGAACTGCTTGGGCATGATCTGGTCGGTGTCCAGGTTCGGCAACGGCAGCGGTGCGCCCGTGCCTTCGATCAGGGTGAATGCGGACATTGTGGGTCTCCGGTCAGCGGGAAAGGCCGAGCTGGCGCACGTCGGTGATGCAGCCCGTGATGGCGGCCGCGGCGGCCATCGCCGGGCTCATCAGGTGGGTGCGGCCCGCCCGGCCCTGGCGGCCCTCGAAATTGCGGTTGGTGGTGGACGCGCAGCGTTCGCCGGGCGCCAGCACGTCGTCGTTCATGGCCAGGCACATCGAGCAGCCGGGCTTGCGCCATTCGAAACCGGCTTCCCGCAGCAGCGCGGCAATACCCTCGGCCTCGGCCTGCTCGCGCACGGCACCGGACCCCGGCACGACCATCGCGCGCACGCCGTCGGCCACCTTGTGTCCACGCACCACATCGGCCACGGCACGCAGGTCCTCGATCCGCCCGTTGGTGCAGGAGCCGATGAACACGCGCTGCACCGGCAGGCCCTGCAGCCGGCTGCCGGGCGCCAGTCCGATATAGTCGAGCGCGCGTTCGGCCGAAGCCCGGGCGATGGCGTCGGAGGCGTCCGCCGGATGCGGCACGGCGGCGCTGACCGGAATCGCCTGGTCGGGGCTGGTGCCCCAGGTCACGTAGGGTTCCACTGCCGAGGCGTCGAACACCAGTTCGGTGTCGAAGGCAGCATCGGCATCGGATGCCAGTTGCGCCCAGGCCGCGCGCGCGGCCTGCGCCATCGCCCCGTCGATATCGGCGGCGCGCTCCAGCACGTAGTTCACCGACGTCGCATCGGGCGCGATCAACGCGCCACGCGCGCCGGCCTCGACCGTCATGTTGCACAGGGTCATGCGCGCTTCCATCGACAGGGCACGGATGGCGCTGCCCGTGAACTCCACCACGTAGCCGCGCGCGCCCTGGGCGCTGATGCGCGAGATGATGTGCAGGATCAGGTCCTTCGACGTGGTACCCGATGGCAGCAGGCCATCCACGCGGATGCGCATGTCGCGCGCCAGCCGGTAGACCAGCGTCTGCGTAGCCAACACGTGCTCCACTTCGGACGTCCCGATGCCAAACCCCAGCGCGCCAAACGCGCCATACGTGGTGGTGTGGCTGTCGCCGCACAGCACGACCATGCCGGGGCGGATCATGCCGTGCTCTGGCGCGATGACGTGTTCGATGCCCTGCAGCGGATCATTGGTGTCGAACAGCGGGATGCCGTGGAGATCGCAGTTGCGCTTGAGATTGCGTGCCTGCAGCGCCGACGCCGGGTCCTGGATCACGCGCGGCGACTCCGCGTGCGTCGGGATGATATGGTCGACCACCGCCAGTTGCTGGCCCGGCGCCGGCACCTTGCGGCCATGCTCGGCCAGCCCCGCGAAGGCCTGCGGGCTGGTGTACTCGTTCATGATGTGCAGATCGGCGTAGAGCAGTACGTTGTCAGCGTCGAGCGTGACCACGGTGTGCGACTCCACGAGCTTGCGATACAGCGTGCGTCCGGCCATGTTGCTTGCCTGCCTGTTGTGGGGATGGAATGACAGGCAGTCTAATCGCGGAATCCATCGCTATAATTTCGCCAATCGCATTACATTCGTGCCATGGATTCACCAGTCGCGCGGGTGGATTTCAGCACGATCGCCGCCATGGACACCTTCTCGGACCTCGCCTTCTTCATCCTGCTGGTCAAGCGCGGCAGCCTGGCCGGCGCCGCTCAGCAACTGGGCCTGACCCCATCGGCCGCCAGCAAGCGGCTGGCCGCGCTGGAGGGCAGGCTCGGCGTGCGGCTGCTGAATCGCACTACCCGGCGACTGTCGGTGACGCCCGAGGGCGAGGCCTACCTGGACCAGGGCGGGCGCATCCTGGCCGAGCTGGAGGAACTGGAACAGGGACTGGGCGGCAGCCGGGTGGCACCGCGCGGGTTGCTGCGGGTGAATGCCACGCTGGGCTTTGGCCGCCGGCATATTGCGCCGGCGGTGGGCGATTTCCTGCAGGCGTATCCCGATGTCGAAGTCCAGCTGCAGCTCACCGACCGCGCGCTGAACCTGGCCGAGGAAGGATTCGATGTCGGCATCCTGGTGGGCGACCTGCCCGATGCCAGGCTCAACGCGCGCAAACTGGCGCCGAACAGCCGGCTGCTGTGCGCCGCGCCGGCCTACCTGGCGCGCCATGGCGAGCCGGCGTCGCCGCGCGCCCTGCAGCAGCACCGCTGCATCGTCATCCGCGAGAGCGAAACCGCGTACGGCACCTGGCACCTGCAGGCGGCGGGCCGTCAGGAGACGGTCAAGGTGCGCGGCCCGGCGGCCACCAACGATGGCGAGGTGGCGGTGAACTGGGCGCTCCAGGGGCACGGCATCCTGCTGCGCTCCGAATGGGAGGTGGCGCCGCTGCTGCGTTCCGGGCGGCTCCGGCACGTGCTGCCCGAATGGTCGGCGCCGCCGGCCGATATCTACGCGGTGTATCTCTCGCGCGACAAGCTGTCGGCCCGCGTGCGCGCCTTTGTCGACTTCATGGCCGACCACTTTGGCGGCTACGACACGGCGGCCGACTATCACGGCTGGTAGCCGGCCCCGCCGGCGCCGCAACACCCCCCTGCCCCCATGGTTGTCAGATGACTGTCGGGATGCGGCTGCTACCCTAGAGGCTGCATCCATCCCGCATCACGGACTACCTCATGCATACGCACAATTTCTCGGCGTGGACCCATTCCCACGTCTTCGACACCGGCAACCAGGCCGCCGAACGCGGCACCCGCCTGGTGATGTGGATCACGCTGGCGATGATGGCCATCGAGATCGCCGCCGGCCTGGGCTTCAATTCGATGGCCTTGCTGGCCGACGGCTGGCATATGAGTTCGCACGCGGTGGCCATCGGCCTGTCGGCGTTTGCCTATGCCGCGGCCCGGCGGCTGGCGCAGGACGCGCGCTTCACGTTCGGCACCTGGAAAATCGAGGTGCTGGCCGCCTTTGCCAGCGCCGTCTTCCTGCTGGGCGTGGCCGGCCTGATGGCATTCGGCTCCATCGAGCGGCTGTTCAGCCCGGCGCCGATCCACTACCGCGAAGCCATGGCCGTGACCGCCATCGGCCTGCTGGTCAACCTGGGCTGCGCGCTGATCCTGGGCGGCGCCCATCACGGGCATGACCACGGGCACGGGCACGGGCACCACCACCACCACGGCCATGGCCATGGTCACGATCACGGCCACCCGCATCACGACATCAACCTGCGCGCCGCCTACCTGCACGTGATTGCCGATGCGGCCACGTCGGTGCTGGCCATCGTGGCACTGGCCGGCGGCTGGTGGCTGGGCTGGAGTTGGCTTGACCCGGTGATGGGTCTGGTGGGCGCCGTGCTGGTGGGTCGCTGGGCGATCGGCCTGCTGCGCCAGAGCGGCACGGTGCTGCTGGACCGCGAGATGGACCACCCCGAGGTAGACGAAGTACGCGAAGTGCTCGACGAATTCGCCCACGGCGAAGGCCACACCCGCGTGGCGGACCTGCACGTCTGGCGCGTGGGCCGCGAGCAGTTTGCCTGCATCGCCAGCCTGGTCACGCACGACGCCACGCTGACGCCGCAGCGCGTGCGCCAGGCGCTGTCCATCCACGAGGAACTGGTGCACGTCAGCGTCGAGATCAACCAGTGCGACGACGGCGCGGCAGCGGGCCGCGCCACGCATCGCCACTAGATCGCGGCCGACGTCGGGGATTCAGGGCTGCAGCAGGATCGCGCCGGTCGTCTCGCGGCGCTCGGCCGCCTCGTGGGCGTGCGCCACATCGGCCAGCGGGAAGCGGGCGCCGATATCGACCTTCACATGGCCGGCGGCGATGGCATCGAACAGATCCCGGGCATTGGCGCGGAAGCGCGCCGCATCGGCGTTGTGCGGGAACACCGACGGCCGGGTCAGGAACAGGCAGCCCTTCTTGTTGAGCAGCTCGGGCTCGATGGCCGGCGCCGGGCCCGATGCCGCGCCGTACAGCACGACCATGCCGAAGGTCTGGGCGCAGTCGAGCGACCCAAGGAAGGTGTCCTTGCCCACGGCGTCATAGACCACCGTCACGCCGCGCCCGTCGGTGGCATCGCGCACCTGCTTGACCCAGTCGCCATGGCTGTAGTCGATGGCGACATCGCAACCGGCCGCCCGCGCGCGCTCGCACTTGGCCGCCGAACCGGCCGTGCCGATCACGCGCGCGCCCAGCGCCTTGGCCCAGCCACTGAGGATCTGGCCCACGCCGCCGGCCGCCGCATGCACCAGCACCGTGTCGCCGGGCTTGACCGCATGGGTATGGCGTACCAGGTACTGCGCAGTCATGCCCTTGAAGATGGTGGCGGCGGCCTGTTCGTCGCTGACGTTGTCGGGCAGCTTGACGAGCTTGTCGGCGGCCACGTTGCGGCCTTCCGAATAGGCGCCCAGCCCCGCGTTCATGTAGGCCACGCGGTCGCCCACGGCCACATCGGTCACGCCCTGCCCCACCGCCTCCACCACGCCGGCCGCCTCGAAGCCCAGCCCGGTCCCGGCCGGCAGCGGATACGTGCCACGGCGCTGGTAGATATCGATGAAATTGAAGCCGATGGCCGTGTGCCGCACGCGCGCCTCGCCGGGGCCAGGATCGGGCAGTTCGACCGATTCCAGCCGCATGACCTGCGGCAGACCAAATTCGTGAAGGCGGATGGCGCGGACGGTCGTCGGCATGGGGTCTCCTCGTTGTACTGGCTGAACGTGAAGGCCCGATTATTGACGCTTTTACGAAACCTTGCCGGCGCTCACATCAGTTCGGCGCTCATGCACAGCGCGCTGGTATCGCGCAGCCGCCGGAACTCCTGGCTCTCCAATACCTCGGCGGGCAGCTTCGACGCATGAATCAGCGAGAAACCGTAACGCGCGAAGTAGCTGGGGCAGGTGGACGTCAGCAAGACCGCGCGACGGCTGCCGTTGGCACGCGCGCGCATCATCACGGCGTGTACCAGATGGCTGGCCACGCCCTGGTCGCGCCATTCGCGCAGCACGGCCACCGATCGGATAATCGCCGTATCGCCAAATAGCTCGGCACAAGCGCAACCCACCAGTTGCGCTTCGAGCACGGCCACATGAAATTCGCCGACGAGTCGCGGCAGATCGTCTATCGGCAAGCCGCACCGCTCAAGAACAGTGCCGATAGCGAGCGTATCCGACGGCTGCGCCATCCGGATTCGCATGTCTTTAATCATTGGGAGCCTCTGTTTCTCTCATCACGTTGCGACGGATACGCCATGGAAGCCCTGCATGGTGAAACGTGGTGCGCCAGCTGCCGTGCCGCCACGACCGGCGGGTCGTACGACAACGGCACCAAGGAGAGCGGTGAATTGCTGACGATTGGTGCACGCGGGCCTCACAGTATCGCAATCGCGCCCGAGTTTCCAGAGGGAAATCACCGAATGCGACGCGTGCCATGCATAGCCAGAAAGCGAGCATAAATAGCGCCAGGCCTGCCCCTCGGTACCGGCATGTTTCGTGAAGATAATGCGTGCGTGGAAAAACGCCCACCGAGGTGACGTCAGCGGAGAAAACCGGGAAGGAAGACGGGAGACACGTCGGGGAGTGGAGGCGGGGATACGGAATCGAACCGTCGTAAACGGCTTTGCAGGCCGTCGCATAACCACTCTGCCACCCCGCCCCGGGATGCCGGCCCGAATGGGCCGTTCTGTGGTGCGGGGCGCAGTGTAGCCGAAGTGAGCAAAGTCTGCAGGACGTGGATCCGTCCTGCCAGCCGGCAAGGGGGCGGCGCGGAAGCCGGGGGAACGCGCGGGGTGGCCGGCCGGGCTATTCCTCCGGCCCACCCATGGCCGACTGCAGGTAGTTCTGCACGCCGACCTTGGCGACCAGTTCGATCTGGGTCTGCAGCCAGTCGATATGGTCTTCGGTGTCGTCCAGGATATCGGTCACGATGTCGCGCGACACGTAGTCACTCACAGATTCAAAGTACTTGATCGCTTCCTTCAGGCTGGCCTGGGATACCAGTTCGAGCTTCAGATCGCAGCCGAGCATTTCCTCGGTGTTCTCGCCGATCATGAGCTTGTCCAGATCCTGCAGGTTGGGCAGGCCGTCGAGCATGAGAATACGTTCGATCAGCCGATCGGCATGCTTCATTTCCTCGATCGACTCTTCATACTCATGTTTGCCCAGCGCCTGGAGACCCCAATGACGATACATGCGGGCGTGCAGAAAATACTGGTTGATTGCCGTCAGTTCGTGCTTGAGCTGACCGTTGAGCAACTGAATTACCTTTTTGTCTGCTTTCATGACCTTGGTCCCCTTCGATCCTTAATACGGGCCAGCGACGATTTTCATGGTAATTCCCCGCTCCGGAACTTCAAGCTCCGCGCGGCTTTCCGGTCGATCATTGTTTGCAAACCCGGCAAAATGCCGCACAACGATGAATATGCGAGTGATACTGATTCCGATTCATGGGAAATAAAAAAGGCGCCTCGCAATGGAGGCGCCTTTCTTCATATTGACCGGACCATTCATTCACCGCTCGCACGATAGCGATTGCGCAGATCCCGAATCAGGTCGTGATTGCGCAGGACGCCCTGATATTGCCGTTCGATCAGTGCCCGAATATCGAAATTGAGATCGCTTTCCTGCAGCGCATCGGCGTACTTCTTCTTGGCAACGTCCTCGCCCTTCTCGGTTTCTTCCAGAATGGCCAGATCGGTGCGGTCCGTTACCGCCGTGCGCAGGCTCAGCCAACCGCGATGCAACGCACCGGCCACGCTGCCGTGGTCTTCAGGCTTGCCGCCGAGCGCGGCCACCTGCGCCTGAAGCTCGCGCACAGCCGCGCCAATCTCCGTGGCCCGGCTCGAAAACAGCGTCTTCAGTTCCGGATTCTTGGCATCTTCGGCAGCCTTGCGAAACCCTTCCTCGCCATCCCGCGAGACTTCAATCAGGTCATTAAGCACAGAGACGTTGTTGTCAGCCATGTCGGACTCCTCTCATCAGCGCGCACGCACCGCGCGACGCGCATGGAACATCCCGCGCGGCCTGAAGCCACGCGGCCCTTGTGTTCCAAGATAGAAGAGTGGCCCCGGCCGGGCTGTCGGGGGGCCTCGCAAGCCGCTGTCGGCCTATGCCTACAGGCCCGCAGCGCGCCGGAAGTCAGTCCAGCAAGTGGCCCATGCGTGACCGCTTGGTGGCCAGGTACTTCTCGTTTTCGGAGTTGGACGGCACGATGTGACGCATCTGCTCCGTCACCTTGATGCCCGCGTCTTCGAGCGCCTTGATCTTGATGGGGTTGTTGCTCATCAGGCGAACCGACGTGACGCCCCATTGGCGCAGGAAATCGGCGGCAAACGCATACGTCCGCGAATCGATGGCCTGGCCCAGCGCCAGGTTGGCATCGACGGTGTCGAGCCCGGTGTCCTGCAGCGCATAGGCGCGGATCTTGTTGGACAGGCCGATGCCCCGGCCTTCGTGGCCGCGCAGGTACAGCAGCACGCCGCGGCCTTCCTCGGCGATCTTCTTCATGGCCAAGTCGAGCTGTTCGCCACAGTCGCAGCGGCACGAGCCGAACACATCGCCGGTGAGACACTCGGAATGCAGGCGCAGGAGCACGTCCTCGCCCGAGATATCGCCCATCGAGAGCGCCAGGTGTTCGGTGCCAGTGTCCACGCCCTGGAAGGCATGGGCAGTGAATTGGCCATAGCGGGTCGGCAGCCGGGCGGAGCCGATCAGCTCACTTTCTAGGTCTTTCATATTGATGTTCGCTGGAGGCGCCATGGTGCCCGCGCGGCATGATGCGGGCGCGGGGCAGGCGCGCCACGGAGCGCCGATTGGGAGAGGCGCCGACGCGGCATGCCGGCAAGGATACCGCGAAATGCAATCCGCCATCTGCAGAGGGGTTACCGGGCGGTAGGCCGCAGGGCGTTTGCAGTGGGATCAATCGGGGACGAACAGCCCGCCCGACCGGGCACGGCGGATGCGAACCGGCTGGTTGTTCCGGCCAATCTGGGTGAAGCGATACCTGAACTCCACCGGCGTCAGAACCGCCGGATCGGGCACATGCTTGCGGCAACGATACCGCTGAAGGCCCCGCTCGGAGAGCAGGAAGTCGAGGCGCTTGCGCCAGGAGACGGCCTGCAGGTCGTCCCGCATGGGGGATTCATGTCCAACTTTTGGGGTGCAGTTCAAGCGGGAGGCCTTTTGCTTTGTAGCGCGCCGGAAACGCAACGGCTATGAGACAACGCCGCAATCGTGCTGGACCTTGCGTCAGCTCGTGTCGCGACGCGTTCGAGACGACCACTTCAGACGACCAATTTCGGCCCGACAGCATGGCCCGACAAAGACAAAGGCCGCCCGGAGGCGGCCCTTGTTCGATGGTCGATGGCCCGATAACCCGATGGCAGGGCCGGACGCAGGATTACTCCACCGTCACCGACTTCGCCAGGTTGCGCGGCTTGTCCACGTCGGTACCCCGGGCGCAGGCCGTGTGGTATGCCAGCAGTTGCAGCGGCACCACGTGCAGGATCGGCGAGAGCGCGCCGTAGTGCTCGGGCATGCGGATCACCTGGATGCCGTCCGACGACTGGATATGCGTGTCCGAATCGGCAAACACGTACAGGCGGCCGCCACGGGCGCGCACTTCCTGGATGTTCGACTTCAGCTTTTCCAGCAGCGCGTCGTTGGGGGCCACCGTCACCACCGGCATGGCCTCCGTCACCAGCGCCAGCGGGCCGTGCTTGAGCTCGCCCGCCGGATACGCCTCGGCGTGGATGTACGAGATTTCCTTGAGCTTCAGCGCGCCTTCCAGGGCGATCGGGTAATGCAGGCCACGGCCCAGGAACAGGGCGTTCTCGCGGCGGGCAAAATCCTCGGACCAGGCGATGATCTGCGGCTCCAGCGCCAGCACGCCATGCAGCGCGGCGGGCAGGTGACGCAGGTTGGTCAGCGCATCGGCTTCCTGCTGCTCGGTCAGGTGGCCGCGTACCTTGGCCAGCGCCAGCGTCAGCATGTACAGCGCGGCCAGCTGCGTCGTGAACGCCTTGGTCGACGCCACGCCGATTTCGGTGCCGGCGCGCGTCAGGAAGCGCAGTTCCGTCTCGCGCACCATCGCGCTGGTGGCCACGTTGCAGACGGCCAGCGTGTGCGTGTGGCCCAGCGATCGGGCGTGGCGCAGCGCGGCCATCGTGTCGGCGGTCTCGCCCGATTGCGAGATCACCACCACCAGGGCGCGCGGGTTCGGCACGGTGTCGCGGTAGCGGTATTCGCTGGCCACTTCCACCTGGGTCGGGATCCTGGCGACCGATTCCAGCCAGTACTTGGCCGTGCAGCCCGAGTAGTAGCTGGTGCCGCAGGCCAGGATCAGGATGCTGTCGATCTCGGCAAACACCTGCGCGGCGCTGTCGCCGAACAGGTCCGGCGTGATGGCGGCGATGCCTTCCAGCGTATCGCCAAGCGCACGCGGCTGCTCGAAGATTTCCTTCTGCATGAAGTGGCGGAACGGGCCCAGTTCCACGGCCGCGGCATGCGCTTCCACCACGCGCTCCTCACGCTGCACCTCGGCGTCATGGACGTCGCGGATCGTGGCGCCGGCGCGGGTCAGTTCGACCACGTCGCCCTCTTCCAGATAGATGATGCGGTTGGCGGTGCCGGCCACGGCCAGCGCGTCCGATGCCAGGAACGACTCGTCGTTGCCCAGCGCCACCACCAGCGGCGAACCGGCGCGCGCGCCGACCACCACGTCGGGCTGGTCCTTGGCCACCACGGCGATCGCGTAGGCGCCATGCAGGCGCTTGGTCACCGCGCGGACCGAGCCGAACAGGTCGCCACGGGTGGCGCTGCTGGGATAGGTGTAGGCCTGGTGAATCAGGTGGGCCACCACTTCGGTATCGGTCTGCGACTCGAAACCGTAGCCCACGGCACGCAGTTCGTCGCGCAGCGGCTCGTAGTTCTCGATGATGCCGTTGTGCACCAGCGCGATGGTCTCGTCCGAGAAATGCGGGTGCGCGTTGACGGTATCGGGCTTGCCGTGCGTGGCCCAGCGCGTGTGGGCAATCCCCAGCTGGCCCCCCAGACCCGACGACTGGGTCTGCGTGTCGAGGTCGGCCACGCGCGACACGGTGCGCGCACGCTCCAGGATCGCGTCGCGCACCACGGCCACGCCGCAGGAGTCGTAGCCACGGTATTCCAGGCGACGCAGCCCTTCAACCAGGACGGGAACGATATTGCGGTGCGAAACCGCGCCGACGATGCCACACATAACTGAACCCCTTTATTTTTTCGGTTGCTTGACCGGACGCTGCCAGGCGTCGATCGTCATCTGTTTCGCGCGAGACAGCGTGAGCTTGTCGGCCGGCGCTTCCTTGGTCAGCGTGGTGCCCGCGCCGATCGTGGCCCCGCGGCGCACGGTCACCGGCGCCACCAGCTGCGTATCGGACCCGATGAAGACATCGTCCTCGATCACGGTGCGGTGCTTGTTCACGCCGTCGTAGTTGCAGGTAATCGTACCCGCGCCAATGTTCACGCGCTGTCCCACCGTCGAGTCGCCCACGTAGGCCAGATGGTTCGCCTTGCTGTGGTTGGCGATCTGGCTGTTCTTGACTTCCACGAAGTTGCCGATATGCACGTCCTGGCCCAGCTCGGTGCCGGGGCGCAGACGCGCGTAAGGGCCGATGCGGCCATCCGGCCCGATCTTTGCTTCCTCGAAGTGGCAGAACGGTTGCACACGTGCGCCGGCGCCGATCACGGTGTTGCGGATCACACAGTGCGCGCCGATGTGTACGCCATCTTCCAGGTGCACGCGGCCCTCGAACACGCAGCCTACGTCGATGGTCACGTCGCGGCCGCAGGTCAGCTGGCCACGCACGTCGATGCGCGCCGGGTCCAGCAGCGTGACGCCCGCTTCAAGCAGGCGTTGGGCGATGTTGCGCTGGTGGATGCGTTCGATCTCGGCCAGCTGGACCTTGCTGTTGATGCCCAGCGTTTCCCACACTTCGGCGGGCTGGGACGACACGATCTCCACGCCGTCGGTGGCGGCGCGCTCGATGGTGTCGGTCAGGTAGTACTCGCCTTGCGCGTTGTCGTTGCGCAGCGTGGACAGCCAGCGGCGCAGGTGGGCGGTCGGGCAGACGATGATGCCGGTGTTGATCTCGCGGATGGCGCGCTCTTCCTCGCTGGCATCCTTCTGTTCGACGATGCGTACGACATTGCCGGCCGCATCGCGCACAATACGGCCATAGCCGCTGGGATCGGACATTTCGACGGTCAGCACCCCCAGCCGTTCACTGCCGGCGGCCTGCACCAGGTGCTTGAGCGTGGCGGTCGAGGTGAGCGGCACGTCGCCGTAGAGCACCAGCGTGGGCTGGGCGTCATCGAGCAGCGGCAGGGCCTGCATGACGGCGTGGCCGGTGCCCAGTTGCTGCGCCTGCTCGGCAAAGGCAACATCGTTGGCACCCACCGCCTGGCGCACATGCTCGGCGCCGTGGCCGACCACGACGACCAGCCGCGACGGCGACAGCGTACGGGCCGTGTCGAGCACGTGGGCCAGCATCGGTTGGCCGGCTACCGGGTGCAGCACCTTGGGCAGCGTGGAGTGCATGCGCTTGCCCATGCCCGCGGCAAGAATGACGATATTCACAAGGAGGTTCCTAAGTGAGTGTGTCTGAGAAAAAGCTGAAGAATCCGAGCCTGGGAGCAGTGTGGCCGATGTGGCTGAACCGTTGCCACGACTGGGCTGGCGGGCGATTCGCCGGCCCCGGAAACATGCGCGCCGATTCTAGCACGCGGGCCTGTGCCGCATCGGGTCCATCACCTCGCGTTACGGTTGTTCACATTTGGTCACGCGGCGTTTTTGCATGGTTTGCAGCATTTACCATGATCCTGGCGTTGGCTGGATGCAACGCCATGAAGCTGGGATACCAGCAGGGCGACCGCCTGGCCTACTGGTGGGTTGACCGCTATGTCGATGTATCCGACGCCCAGGAGCCGCCCACCAAGGAAGCCATCGCCCGCTTCTTTGCCTGGCACCGGCGCGCCCAACTGCCCGAAATCGCCACGGTGCTGGCGCGCGTGCGCGGTGAAGTCGGTGGCGAAGTCACCCCGGCCATGGTGCGGCAGGTCCAGCAGGACTCCCAGCGCCTGGGCCGCCAGGCCTTCGACAACGCGGTGCCCGACCTGGCCGACCTGCTGCTGACGCTAGAGCCCGACCAGATCCAGCGGATGGAGGCGAAATTTGCCGAAAGCAACGCCAAATACCGCAAGGAATTCCTGAAATCGGACCCCGCAGCCCGTACCGACGCCCGCTTCGACAAGATCATGAGCTACGCCAAGCTGATCTACGGGTCGTTCTCCAACGATCAGGAAAGAGCCATCCGCGAGGCGATGGGCCCTTATATGCAGAGCGCGGACGCGCGCTACGCCGAGCGCGTCAAGCGGCAGCAGGAATGGGTGGCCCTGGCCCGCGACGTCTCCGCGAACCGCCCTTCCAAACCCCAGGTGGAAGCCATGCTGCGCAAATACGCCGACGACTGGCAGCGGCCCGGCGGCGGCGAGCAGCGCAGCACCTCGGCCGGCGTGGATCTGACCGTCAGGATCGCCAATATGACCACGCCGGAGCAGAAGGCCCATGCCGTCAAACGCTTCGACGGCTGGATCAACGATACGCGCTCGCTGATGGCCGAGAGCGGCCGGGCACCCCAGGCACCCCAGGCAACCAGATAGGCGCCAGGCCTGCTGCCCCCTTCAACAGGAAAGCCCCGGGCCAGGCCACGGGGCTTTTTCTTTTCCGGGCACGGCGGCGAGACTCAGGCCGCCGGCTGGCCCGCCTTCTGGATCTTGTCGAAGCGCACGAATTCCATGCGGTTCGGCTCCACGTTTCCGGTGAACTGGAGCGCCTGCTGGCTGTAGGTGGTCTCGCCGAACAGCGACGCCTCATCCACCTTGGCCAGGCCGGTGGCCAGCCCCGTGAACGGGAACAGCTCGGTATCGGCCAGGTGCGATGGCACCACATTGCGCAGCGCCGAGAAGATGTTGTCGATGCGGCCCGGGTGCTCGCGCTCCCACTGCTGCACCATCTCGCTCACCTTCTTGCGCTGCAGGTTTTCCTGCGAGCCGCACAGGTTGCACG
>Ga0209564_1001214_pt1 | contig 29280 bp, 27 predicted proteins | sample AraplaCol_mMF_r2_FD_184272 | JGI IMG/M metagenome (GOLD analysis project Ga0209564, IMG submission 184272) | Arabidopsis root microbial communities from North Carolina, USA - plate scrape MF_Col_mMF_r2 (SPAdes) (version 3) | ecosystem: Host-associated > Plants > Roots > Endosphere | place: USA...
TGGACGTGGTCTGGATCGGTGTGTTCACCGTGGTCTACCTGATGGGAGCAATGTAAATGGCACAGCAACACGCAAGCGCCGCCCATGGCGCGTCGCACGGCCACAGCAGCGTCAAATCGTATGTGATCGGCTTCGTGCTGGCGGTGATCCTGACCGTGATCCCGTTCAAGATCGTGATGGACGGCTCGATGGACCGCGCCACCACGCTCTGGATCATCCTGGGCATGGCCGTGGTACAGATCGTCGTGCACCTGAAGTACTTCCTGCACCTGGACGGCTCGGAAGGCCAGAAGTGGAACGTGATGGCTCTGCTCTTCACGGCCCTGATCCTGTTCATCGTGCTGGCCGGCTCGCTCTGGATCATGCACAACATGAACGCCAACATGATGCCGTGGATGAGCAAGTGACCGTCGTCACCGGTATTTGAAAGAAACGGGGCCAGCGGCCCCGTTTTTTATTGCGTTTTTCCCCTGCGGCCCCCTGACGGCGGTGGGGAGGGCGGGAACCGGCGTCCCCGTCCGGAATCTTGCCTCTGGTGCGCTGCGCACCGATCCCTTCCTGCCATGCACCGCATCGGGCCGATGCACGACGCCGGTGCATACGCCCGTTCCGGGCACTCCGCAAGCCTGGCACCTTACTGGTGCGCTCCCCATCCGTCCCATCCGATTTGTCTCGCAGCCGTTGCCTGGCAATGGTTTGCGGGTATCGCCATTCTTGGCACGCTAGTTGCAGAAGCGTTACCCGGGGTGCGTAGTCCCTGACCACATACGACAAATTGGACAAAATGGGAGCTGCAATGAAACGACGTGACATGCTGAAGCTGTCGGCGGTAGCCGCCGCAGCGATGATCGGTACCAGCCCGCTGATGGCGCAGACGAAGGAACCGATCAAGGTCGGGATCCTGCATTCGCTGTCGGGCACCATGGCCATCTCCGAGACATCGCTCAAGGACGTGGCGCTGATGACGATCGACGAGATCAACAAGAGCGGCGGCGTGCTGGGCCGCAAGCTTGAGCCGGTGGTGGTGGACCCCGCTTCCAACTGGCCGCTGTTCGCCGAGAAGGCACGCCAGCTGATCACCAAGGACAAGGTTGCCGTCACGTTTGGCTGCTGGACGTCGGTGTCGCGCAAGTCGGTGCTGCCGGTCTATGAAGAGACCAATGCGCTGCTGTTCTACCCGGTGCAGTACGAAGGCGAGGAAATGTCCAAGAACGTGTTCTACACGGGCGCCGCGCCGAACCAGCAGGCCATCCCGGCCGTGGAATACCTGATGAGCAAGGAAGGCGGCGGTGCCAAGCGCTTCTTCCTGCTGGGTACCGACTACGTGTACCCGCGCACCACCAACAAGATCCTGCGCGCATTTCTGAAGAGCAAGGGCGTGGCCGACAAGGACATCGAAGAGGTCTACACCCCGTTCGGTCATGCCGACTACCAGACCATCGTCGCCAACATCAAGAAGTTCTCGCAGGGCGGCAAGACCGCCGTGATCTCGACGATCAACGGCGATTCCAACGTGCCGTTCTACAAGGAACTGGGCAACGCCGGCCTGAAGGCCAAGGACGTGCCCGTGGTGGCCTTCTCGGTGGGTGAGGAAGAACTGCGCGGCATCGACACCAAGCCGCTGGTGGGCCACCTGGCCGCCTGGAACTACTTCATGTCGGTCAAGAACGGCGAGAACGACGCCTTCAAGAAGCAATGGGCGGCATGGGTCAAGGCCAACAACCTGCCCGGCGGCGACAAGCGCGTGACCAACGACCCGATGGAAGCCACCTACGTGGGTATCCACATGTGGGCCCAGGCCGTGAAGAAGGCCGGCACCACCGACGTGGACAAGGTGCGCGCCGCCATGTATGGCCAGACCTTCAAGGCACCGGACGGCTTCACGCTGACCATGGGCGACAACCATCACCTGTACAAGCCGGTGATGATCGGCGAAGTGAAGGGCGACGGCCAGTTCAACGTGGTCTGGAAGACGCCGAAGCCGATCCGCGCACAACCGTGGAGCCCGTTCATCGCGGGTAACGAAGGCAAGGCCGACAAGGTCGGCGGCAACTAAGCCGTTTGACGCCCTCTCCCGCCTGCGGGAAGAGGGCGGGGGAAGAGGCCAGGCGTTTGGCTGATGCGACGCCAGCGTTTGGCGTGCCGGGCCCTCTCCCCCAACCCCTCTCGCGATGCACGGGAGAGGGGCGCAAACAATGGGTGACTTCGAACAATCCAAAGACGCGAACCATCGCGCCAAAACAAGACTCCTGAATGCACCGACCCATCCGAACATGGCTGTGCGCCACGTTTGCCGCGTTGCTGCTGGCCGCTGCCCCGCTCTGGGCGGCCACGCCGCTGACGCAGGCCGACCTGAAGCCGCTGGCCGAAGACGACTTCGACGCCAAGACCGCCGCGCTCACCAAGCTGACGCAGGCACCGGCAGGGCAGGCTGGCCCGATCCTGAAGGCCCTGCAGGACGATGCGCTGCAGTACGAGCCGTCGGTCGGCATGGTGCGTCAGGACGGTGACAAGTATCTCGATGCAATCAGCGGCAAGGCCGTTGCCGTGAAAAGCGACGCGCTGGAAGCGCTGACGCTGAACAACAGCCTGCGCACCATCGTGGATAGCGCCGCCAGCAGCCTGCTGCTGCAGTCGCCGGATATCGCGGTGCGCACGCAGGCCATCAACACGCTGTTCGACCAGCCCGAGAACGCGTCGCGCGACGCCGTGGAAGCCGCCCGCAAGGCCGAGGCCGACGCCGGGCTGCGGGCGCGCCTGGACGTGATCTGGGCCAATACCGTGCTGGCGCAGGGCACCGAGGCCACGCGCGACGCCCGGCTCGATGCCATCCGCATCCTGGGCGCCGACAGCAATCCGCAATCGCGCCAGAAGCTGATACCGCTGCTGGAAAAGGACGAAGCGGGCAAGTACAAGGAAGCCGACGAAGACGTGCGCGTGGCCGCCCAGAAGGCCATCGACCAGCTGCGCAGCGAACAGCGCCGCGCCGAACTGCTGGGCAACCTGTTTGCGGGCCTGAGCCTGGGCAGCGTGCTGCTGCTGGCCGCGTTGGGCCTGGCGATCACATACGGGCTGATCGGCGTCATCAACATGGCGCACGGTGAATTCCTGATGATCGGCGCCTATGCCACGTACGTGGTGCAGACGCTGTTCCGCGCCTATGCCCCGAATGCGTTCGACTGGTACCTGGTGGCGGCGCTGCCGGCGTCGTTCCTGGCGGCCGGCGTGGTCGGCTTTGCGCTGGAGCGGATCGTGCTGCGACACCTGTATGGACGTCCGCTGGAAACGCTGCTGGCCACGTTCGGTATCAGCCTGCTGCTGATGCAGGCCGTGCGCACGATCTTCGGTGCGCAGAACGTGGAAGTCGCCAATCCGGTGTGGATGAGTGGTGGCTTCGATGCCATGGCAGGGCTGGTGATCCCGTACAACCGCGTGGTCATCATCCTGTTCGCGCTGGCCGTGGTGGCCGTGGCGTGGGCCGTGCTGAACCGCACGCGGCTGGGCCTGTTCGTGCGCGCCACGACGCAGAACCGCACCATGGCGGCCTGCGTGGGCGTGCGCACGTGGAAGGTGGACAGCTACGCGTTTGCCTTCGGTGCCGGCATCGCCGGGCTGGGCGGCTGCGCGCTGTCGCAGATCGGCAATGTGGGCCCCGACCTGGGGCAGGCGTACATCATCGATTCGTTCATGGTCGTGGTGCTCGGCGGGGTGGGGCAGCTGGCCGGCACCATCGTCGGGGCGTTCGGCCTCGGCATCATCAACAAGTTCATCGAGCCGTTCTACGGCGCGGTGCTGGCCAAGATCTTCGTCCTCGTGCTGATCGTGCTGTTTATCCAGAAGCGGCCGCAGGGACTTTTCGCGCTCAAGGGGCGCAGCGCGGAGGCCTGACATGAGCAGCTTTTCCTCTTCATCCCGCAAGGCGTTCAAGCTGTCGGTGCCAGAGCGCCAGCCGCTGTTCTCGGGCCGCGTATGGACGCTGCTGGTGCTGCTGACCGTGGTTGTCGCCATCGGCGTGCCGGTCTGCGCGCTGGTGTTGCCGGATACCCATCCGATGCACCTGTCGGCCTACGCGCTGACGCTGTTCGGCAAGATCATGTGCTTTGCGCTGGCCGCCATCGCGCTGGACCTGGTGTGGGGCTACTGCGGCATCCTGAGCCTCGGCCACGGCCTGTTCTTCGCGCTGGGGGGCTATGCGATGGGCATGTACCTGATGCGCTCGATCGGCCGCGAGGGCGTCTACAAGAGCGACCTGCCCGACTTCATGGTGTTCCTGGACTGGAAGGAGCTGCCGTGGTTCTGGCACGGCACCGAGCACCTGCCGTATGCGCTGCTGCTGGTGGTGCTGCTGCCCGGTGTGCTGGCGTGGCTGTTCGGCTTCTTCGCGTTCCGTTCGCGCATCAAGGGCGTGTACCTGTCGATCATCACGCAAGCCATGACCTATGCCGCGATGCTGCTGTTCTTCCGCAACGAGACGGGCTTCGGCGGCAACAACGGCTTTACCGACTTCAAGCGCATCGCCGGCTTTGCCGTGGCCGCGCCGCAGACCCGCACGGCCCTGTTCGTGCTGACGTTCCTGGCGCTGGTGGCCGGGTTCATTGCCTGCCGCTACATCGTCACGTCGAAGCTGGGCCGCGTGGTGACCGCCGTGCGCGACGCCGAAACGCGCGTGATGTTCTCGGGCTACAACCCGCTGGGCTACAAGCTGTTCGTGTGGACGTTCTCGGCCGTGCTGTGCGGCATTGCCGGCGCGCTGTACGTACCGCAGGTGGGCATCATCAACCCGGGCGAGATGTCGCCGGCGAACTCGATCGAAATGGCCGTGTGGGTGGCCGTGGGTGGCCGCGGCACGCTGATCGGGCCCATCGTCGGCGCGTTCCTGGTGAACGGTGCCAAGACCATGTTCACGGCCTACTTTGCCGAGTACTGGCTGTTCCTGCTGGGCGCGATGTTCGTGCTCGTGACGCTGTACCTGCCCGACGGCGTGGTTGGCCTGGTGCGCCGCCTGCGCGGCCAGCGCACCGCCGCGGAAAAGATCGAGGCGGCCACCGATGAAGCGGTGGTGGCGCCACAACAAGGGAGCAACGCATGAACGCCGCGCTGGGACTGCAACAGGCCGAGAACGGAGACGCCACCGGCCTGGGCCGCATCGTCGAACCCGGGGTTATCGACACCACGCACGGCCCCATCCTCTATGTCGAGGATCTGACCGTGCAGTTCGACGGCTTCCGCGCGCTGAACAAGCTGTCGCTGTCGATCGACCACGGCGAGTTGCGCTGCGTGATCGGCCCGAACGGCGCCGGCAAGACGACGATGATGGACGTCATCACCGGCAAGACCGGCCCGCGCAACGCCAACGTGACGGGGCGGGTGTTCCTGGGCCAGACCATCGACCTGATGCGCATGACCGAGCCGAAGATCGCCCAGACCGGCATCGGGCGCAAGTTCCAGAAGCCCACCGTGTTCGAACAGCACGCGGTGTGGGAAAACCTGGAACTGGCGATGAAGGCCGACAAGCGCTGGTGGTCGTCGCTGCGTGCGCGGCTGACCGGCGAGGGCCATCGCCGTATCGAGGAAACGCTGGCGCTGACCGGCCTGGAGGACGAGGCCTACCGTCCCGCCGGACTGCTGTCGCACGGCCAGAAGCAGCGGCTGGAGATCGGCATGCTGCTGATGCAGCAGCCGCAACTGCTGCTGCTCGACGAGCCGGTGGCCGGCATGACCGACGAGGAAACCATGCAGCTTGCGGCGCTGCTCAACAGCCTGCGCGGCAGCTGCTCGATGATGGTCGTGGAGCACGACATGGAGTTCGTGGCCGCACTGGCTGGCGACGCCGGCCGCGTGACCGTGCTGGCCGAAGGCAGCCTGCTGGCCGAGGGCACGCTCGATGCCGTCAAGCGCGACGAGCGCGTGATCGAATCCTACCTGGGAAGATAACCATGCTGCAGGTCAATGCACTGAACCAGTACTACGGCGGCAGCCATATCCTGCGCAACGTGTCGTTCGAAGTGCCGCACGGCAAGCTGACCACGCTGCTGGGCCGCAACGGCGTGGGCAAGAGCACGCTGCTCAAATGCCTGATGGGCGTGGTGCCCACGCGCAGCGGCAGCGTCAGCTGGGACGGCAAGGCGCTGGAGAAGAAGGCGCCGTACGAGCGTGTGTCGGCCGGTCTGGCCTACGTGCCGCAGGGCCGCGAGATCTTCCCGCGCTTGACCGTCGAGGAAAACCTGCTGATCGGTGCCGCCAGCCGCGGCAAGCCCGCCGGCGTGCCCGACCGCATCTACGAGCTGTTCCCGGTGCTGCGTACCATGCGCCAGCGGCGGGGTGGCGACCTGTCGGGCGGCCAGCAGCAACAGCTGGCGATCGGCCGCGCGCTGATGAGCGAACCCCAGCTGCTGATCCTGGACGAACCCACCGAAGGCATCCAGCCGTCGATCATCCAGGACATCGGCCGCGCACTGCGCCTGCTGGTGGACGAGTTCGGCATGACCGTGCTGCTGGTGGAGCAGTACTACGAATTCGCGCGCCATCTGGCCGATCACTATGTGGTGATGAGCCGCGGTGAAGTGGTGGCCAAGGGCGCAGGCGCGACGATGGAGCAGGACGGCGTGCGGGAACTGATCGCGGTGTGATCCCCGGCGAGGGCGTGCGTGCCGCTTCGCCTTCCGGTGATGGCGGCCGCGCGCTATGATCTGTGGGATACCTCCGCGCGCCCCCGCGCCTGCCTTTTCATCATGCGTCATCCGGATTTTCCTTCCTCGCTCGCCATGCCCGTTGCATGGCATGCCCGCCTGCGCCTGCGCTTTGCCGAGCGCGCGGGCCGTACTGCCATGGTCGAGCGCCGCCACGAGGGGCCGCTGCGCGTGCAGAAGCCGCTCTACCCGGAAGGTGCGATCTGCCATGGCGTGGTGCTGCACCCGCCGGCGGGCGTGGCCGGCGGCGACCTGCTCGATATCGACATTGCCGTCGAGGCTGGCGCGCATGCCGTGCTGGCAACGCCCGGCGCCACCAAGTGGTACAAGTCGCAGGGCCGCGACGCCGCCCAGCAGGTGCGTATCGACGTGGCCGCAGGCGCCAGGCTGGACTGGCTGCCGCAGGAAAACATCGTATTCGACGATGCCCGCGCGCGCATTGCCACCGACGTGGTGGTGGCGCCCGGTGGCAGCGCCATCGGCTGGGACGCCGTGGTGCTGGGCCGGCTGGCATCGGGCGAGCATTGGTCCCGGGGCTCGCTCTGGCTCGATACGCGCATTGCCAGCCCGGATCGCGCATTGTGGATCGAGCAGTCGCATTTCGACGCCGCGTCGCCATTGCGTGGCGCGCTGGCCGGTATGGACGGTCTGTCCATCCTCGGCACGCTATGGGCCGTGGGGCAGGGCGCCACGCAGGAACTGGCCGAGTCGCTGGCCGAGCAGTTGCCGTACCGCCCGGACCTGCGTGCCGGCGTGACCTGCCTGGCAGGACGCGGGCAGCCGGCAAGCCAGTCGATGCTGCTGCTGCGCGTGCTGGGCCGCGACATGGAAGCGGTGCGCCACCTGATGATCGATGGCTGGAACGCCCTGCGCATGCCGATACATGGCGTGCCGGCCCGGCCGCTGCGGCTCTGGGCCACCTGAACGACGCTTACGCCGACGCAAAACGCCAACAAGAACACCAGAACGGAAAGCCAACATGGAACTGACTCCGCGCGAGAAAGACAAGCTGCTGATCTTCACCGCCGCCCTGCTGGCCGAGCGCCGCCGGGCGCGCGGGCTCAAGCTCAACTACCCCGAGGCGGTGGCGCTGATCACGGCCGCCATCATGGAAGGCGCGCGCGACGGCCGCACCGTGGCCGAACTGATGCACGAAGGCACCACGGTGCTGCGGCGCGAGGACGTCATGGATGGCGTGGCCGAGATGATTCCGGAAATCCAGGTGGAGGCCACGTTCCCGGACGGCACCAAGCTGGTCACCGTGCACCACCCGATCGTCTGAATCCGATCTCCGAACCGAACGCTCAACAAGAAGAGGACCAACCCTATGCACCGCCCGACCTTCGCACGCCCGACTCTCGCCCGCGTCATGACCGGCGCCACGCTCTCGCTGGCAGCCGCTTCCGCCTTTGCCCACCCCGGCCACGATGCCGCCACGGTCGGCGCCAGCCTGTTCGCTGGCCTGGCGCACCCGTTCACGGGCGCCGATCACCTGCTGGCAATGGCCGCCGTGGGCGTCTGGAGCGCGTTGATCGCCGCGCCAAAGGGCGCCTTCGGCCAGGGCGCATCGAAGCTGGACATGCTGCGCCTGCCGCTGGCCTTTGTCGTCATGATGCTGGTTGGCGCGGCGCTGGGACTGGCCGGCGTGACGCTGCCGGCCGTGGAGCCGATGATCGCCGTCTCGCTGCTCGTGATCGGCCTGCTGGTGGCTGCGCGTGCCCGGCTGTCGGCGCTGTCCGGCATGGCCATCGTCGGTGGCTTCGCGCTGTTCCACGGCTATGCGCACGGGGCAGAGCTGCCTGCCACCGCCGCGGCGCTGCCTGGTGTGCTGGCCTATGTCGGCGGTTTTGCTGTCAGCACCATGACGCTGCACGTGATGGGTATCGGCGCGGGCGCGTTCCTGCGTCGCCATGCGGGCTGGATGGCGCGCGTGGCCGGGGCGGGCGTGGCGCTGTATGGCGTCGGCCTGCTGGTGGCCTGAAGTCCGCAAAGGAGCCTGGCCATGATTCCCGGTGAACTGATGCCGCTTGACGGCGAGATCGAACTGAACGCGGGCCGTGCCACGGTCAGCGTGACGGTGGCAAATACGGGCGACCGTCCGGTGCAGGTCGGGTCGCACTTCCACTTCTATGAAACCAACGCGGCGCTGTCGTTCGACCGCGAAGCCACGCGTGGCTTCCGGCTGGATATCGCGGCCGGTACGGCGGTGCGCTTCGAGCCGGGCCAGTCGCGCACGGTGCAGCTTGTGGCGCTGGACGGCGACCGCATCGTCTATGGGTTCAACGGCAAGATCATGGGAGCGCTGTGATGAGCGTGAAGATTTCGCGGCAGGCCTATGCCGAGATGTTTGGCCCGACCACCGGCGACCGCCTGCGGCTGGCCGACACCGGCCTGGTCATCGAAGTGGAAAAAGATTTCACGATCTACGGCGAGGAGGTCAAGTTCGGCGGCGGCAAGGTGATTCGCGATGGCATGGGCCAGAGCCAGCGCATGTCGAAGGACTGCGTCGACACGGTCATCACCAATGCGCTGATCATTGACCACTGGGGCATCGTCAAGGCTGACATCGGCCTCAAGCACGGCCGCATCGCCGGTATCGGCAAGGCCGGGAACCCCGACATCCAGCCGGGCGTGACCATCGTCGTGGGCCCCGGCACCGAGGTGATCGCCGGCGAGGGCATGATCGTCACGGCGGGCGGCATCGACACGCACATCCACTTCATCTGCCCGCAGCAGATCGACGAGGCGCTGATGAGCGGCGTGACGACGATGATCGGCGGCGGCACCGGCCCGGCCACGGGCACCTTCGCCACCACCGTCACACCCGGGCCGTGGTACATGGAGCGCATGCTGCAGGCTGCCGATGCCTACCCGATGAACATTGGCTTCCTGGGCAAGGGCAACGCCAGCCAGCCGGCGCCGCTGACCGAGCAGGTGGAGGCAGGGGCCATCGGCCTGAAGCTGCACGAGGACTGGGGCACCACGCCGCAGGCCATCGACACCTGCCTGTCCGTGGCGGACGACACCGATACGCAGGTGGCCATCCACACCGATACGCTCAACGAAGGCGGCTTTGTCGAGGCGACGATTGCAGCGTTCAAGGGCCGCACGATCCACACGTACCACACCGAAGGCGCGGGCGGCGGCCATGCACCGGACATCATCAAGGTGTGCGGCGAATCGAACGTGCTGCCGTCGTCGACCAACCCGACGCGGCCGTACACGGTGAACACGCTCGACGAGCACCTGGACATGCTGATGGTCTGCCATCACCTGGACCCGGCCATTGCCGAGGACATCGCCTTTGCCGAGTCGCGCATCCGGCGCGAGACCATCGCCGCGGAGGACATCCTGCACGACCTGGGCGCGTTCTCGATGATCTCCAGCGATTCGCAGGCCATGGGCCGCGTGGGCGAGGTCATCATCCGTACCTGGCAGACTGCGCACAAGATGGCGGCGCAGCGCGGCAAGCTGCCCGGCGATCCGCACGATGCGCGCGGCGGCCACGACAATTTCCGCGTGCGCCGCTATATCGCCAAGTACACGATCAATCCGGCGCTGACGCACGGCATTGCGCACGAGGTGGGGTCGATCGAGGTGGGAAAGTGGGCCGACCTGGTGCTGTGGAAGCCGGCGTTCTTCGGCGTGAAGCCGAGCCTGATCCTGAAAGGCGGCATGATCGCGGCGGCGGCCATGGGCGACCCCAATGCCTCGATCCCGACGCCGCAGCCCGTGCACTACCGGCCCATGTTCGCGTCGGCCGGCGGCGCGCTGCCGAAATCGTCGCTGACGTTTGTCTCGCAGGCGGCACTGGCGGCCGATGTGGGCGGGCGCTACGGGCTTGCCAAGACGCTGGCCGCCGTACGCGGATGCCGCACCGTCAGCAAGCGCGACATGGTGCACAATGACTGGCAGCCGCACGTCACCGTGGACCCCGAGACCTACCAGGTGGTGGCCGACGGCCAGTTGCTGATGTGCGAGCCCGCCACGGTGCTGCCGATGGCGCAACGCTACTTCCTGTTCTGAAGCCGAAGCCGTGATCAAGATCGACAAAGTCCTGCCCGCGCCGCATGGTATCGCCCCCGTGCTGGTGCGGCGCGCCCCCAAGCTGGTCCTGCCGTTCGGCGACCGCAGCAAGAGCCGCCTGCGCGCGGCGCTCGACAATGGCACCGAGGCGGCGCTGTTCCTGCCACGCGGCACCGTGCTGCGCGGCGGTGACCTGCTGGTGGCCGAGGACGGCACCTTCCTCGAGGTCCAGGCCGCGCCGGAATCGGTGCTGCAGGTGACAGCCACCGATCCGCTGGCCCTGATGCGCGCGGCGTACCACCTTGGCAACCGCCATACGCCGGTGGAAGTGGGGCGCGACTACCTGCGCCTGGAATTCGACCCGGTGCTGGCCGACATGCTGACGCGCCTGGGCGTGCAGATCGTGCGCGCCGAGCAGCCGTTCGAGCCCGAGGCCGGCGCCTACGGCGGCGGCCACAAGCACGGCCACGACGCGACCTTCGCCGAAGACTACGCGGCGGCCCAGGCGGTGTTCCACGAGCATCACGGGCATGACCACGGGCATAGCCATGGCCACGACCACGACCATTCGCACGGCCACGGGCACGATCACGTGCACGACGCGCACTGTGGGCACAAGCACTAACCGAATGTGATCGTGAATCAGACGCTTGCCCTCTCCCCCAACCCCTCTCCCGTGCACGGGAGAGGGGAGACCACCACCGAGGTGTCGAACGCCGCTGGTTTTCTCCCCTCTCCCGCCAGCGGGAGAGGGGCCGGGGGAGAGGGCAGGTGGCTGACCAACCACGAATTCGCGAAAGCGCTACGCTCCCATCAAACTGCAGCCGAAGATCGCCTGTGGTACTTCCTGCGTGCCCATCGCTTCTTTGGCCTGAAATTCAGACGTCAGACGCCAGTCGGGCCGTATATTGCCGACTTCATCTGCATGGAGCACAAACTGATCGCCGAGGCCGATGGTAGTCAGCATGGCTCGCTTTACGACGTCGATCGCGATGTGTGGCTGCGAGACCAGGGCTTTACGGTGCTGCACTTCTGGAACAACGAGATCCACGATCAGATCGAGGGTGTGCTGGAAACCATTCGTCAGGCTGCTTTGGCCAATGGATTCGTTGAGGGGTTGCCGGCAACCGGTAAGCGGAGCCAGACGCCATGACGGCACTTCCGCAACTGATCTCGCTGCTGCACCTTGCGTCGCCGGCGTTGCCGATTGGCGGGTTCAGCTATTCGCAGGGGCTTGAGGCGGCCATCGACTGCGGGATGGTCGGCGATGCCGCGACGGCCGAGCACTGGATTCGCGACAATCTGATGCATGTGCAGGCCCAGTGCGAGGCGCCGGTCTGGCTGCTGCTGCATCGTGCCTGGCGGCAGCAGGACGCGGCATCGGTTGCCCGCTGGAACGACTGGTTCCACGTCACGCGCGAAACGTCCGAGTTGCGGCTCGAAACCGAGCAGATGGGCTGGTCGCTGGCAAAGCTGATTGCCCAGATGGAGTGGGGCGATGCGGCATTGCGCGACACCTTGCGCGGCCTGTCGCCGCTGTGCCTGCCCACGGCCTTTACGGCGGCGTGCGTGGCGCTCGATATCGATGCCCGCGAGGGGCTGGCTGCCTATGCCTTCAACTGGGCCGAGAACCAGGTGGCTGCCGCACTCAAGGCGGTGCCGCTGGGCCAGGTGGCCGGCCAGCAGATCCTGCGCGGCCTGCACCGCCATGTGCTCGACGCCGTGGATGAGGCCACCCGCCGTGCCGATGCCGAGCCACCGCGGCTTTCCACGTTTTCCCCGATGCTGGGCCTGCTGTCGGCACGGCACGAGACCCAGTATTCCCGGCTTTTCCGCTCCTAGCGCACCTGAATCCGATCATGACCCGAACCAAGAAAAATCCTCCGCTGCGCGTTGGCGTGGGCGGCCCCGTGGGCTCCGGCAAGACCACCCTGCTGGAGATGCTCTGCAAGGCCATGCGTGACCGCTATGACCTGGTCGCCATCACCAACGATATCTACACCAAGGAAGACCAGCGCCTGCTGACGATCTCGGGCGCCCTGCCGGCCGAGCGCATCATGGGCGTGGAAACGGGCGGCTGCCCGCACACGGCGATCCGCGAGGACGCTTCCATCAACCTGGAAGCAGTGGACCGCATGCTGGCCCGGTTTCCGGATGCCGACGTGGTGTTCATCGAATCGGGAGGCGACAACCTGGCCGCGACCTTCAGCCCGGAATTGTCCGATCTGACGATCTACGTGATCGATGTGGCGGGGGGGGAGAAGATTCCTCGCAAGGGCGGACCAGGGATTACGAAGTCCGACCTGCTGGTGGTCAACAAGACCGACCTGGCGCCCTACGTGGGGGCGTCGCTCGAAATCATGGAGAGCGATACGCGCAAGATGCGCGGCGATCGTCCGTTCGTGATGGGCAGTGTCAAGTCAGGGCAGGGCCTGGACCAGGTGATTGCCTTTATCGAGCAGCAGGGCATGCTGAACGTCTGAGCCTGCATGCGCCCTGCCTCGGGCGGGGCGTTTCAGCGAGCGTGCCGGCGCGCCAGTGCCCGTGCCACGCCAGCCACGACGTCGCGATCGACATCGTTGAGATCGGCCATATAGCGCAGCGTTGCCTGTACCGAGGGAGACTGCTCGGCGTCGAACGGCGAGCGGGCGGCTTCCTGCGCCTCTTCCGGTCGATGCTTGGAAAAGTCAAGCATCTCGGTAGGCGAAACACCGAGCGTGTCAGCGAGGGTACAAATGTTATATAGCGCAACATTGCGCGTGCCGCGCTCGATGCCGCTGAGGTAGGATCGGGCCAGGCCGCTTTCCAGCGACAGCGCTTCCTGTGACCAGCCACGCTGCTTGCGCAACCAGGTCAAATGTCGCCCGAACAGCTTGAGTGGGTCTGCTGTCATATGCTGCTGTGTGGATATTAAGTCGCTAAGTCGATCGAGACTAAGGGCTCGATCTATGCGGAACGACAACTTATAGTTTGTCGTTCTATCGGTACCAGATCCTCATCGTAAGCGATACGCCTGTCGCCAATGCGGCACAGTTGCCGCGCGGGGCAGTCATCACAGACCCCCTTGGTACGTGATGACCAGGCGGCGTCGATGTGGCGGAAATCCGCGCCACGCGGACCATTGGGCATCCGGCACCCTCCGCACGCAAGCCCGATTTCATCGAAATACCATCCGGCTTTTCTTGCCTCCGCTGCCGGGCCGGAATCCGTTATTTGACACGAGCAATCGATGCCGGTTTCGGCATCGATTCTCATTACTGTGTCATTCCGGCAACGGCCAGCTCCTGACGCCTGCCGCAAGCCGTGCGGATTACGACACCCGTCCGGGTGATGCCAGGGCTTAGCGCCGCTGGTATTGCGTGGCGCCGAACAGGATCTCGCGCTCCTTGTCCGATTGCAGCGGCTTGCGTTCCTTTGCCAGGACCTCCACGCCGCGCTTCACGGCCGGGCGCTCGGCAATCTCGTTGAACCAGCGCTTCAGGTGCGGGTAGTCGTCCAGCTCCACGCCCTGGTTCTGCCAGCTGCGCAGCCACGGGAACGTGGCGATGTCCGCGATCGAATAGCTGTCACCGGCCAGCCAGGCGTGTTGCGACAACTGCTTGTCGATCACGCCATACAGCCGCTTGGCCTCGTTGGTATAGCGGTTCACCGCGTATTCGATTTTCTCGGGCGCATAGATCCGGAAATGGTGCGCCTGGCCCAGCATCGGGCCGACGCCACCCATCTGGAACATCAGCCACTGCAGCGCATCGTACTTGCCGCGTACGTCGTCGGGCAGGAACTTGCCAGTCTTGCTGGCCAGGTACAGCAGGATCGCGCCCGATTCGAACAGCGAGATCGGCTCGCCGTCGGGGCCGTCGCTGTCGACGATCGCCGGAATCTTGTTGTTGGGGCTGATCTTCAGGAAGTCGGCGCCGAACTGGTCGCCGGCACCGATATTGATCGGGTGGACCTTGTACTCCAGGCCGCATTCCTCAAGCATGATGTGGACCTTGTGGCCGTTCGGGGTGGCCCAGGTGTAGACGTCGATCATGTGCAACGTTCTCCGTGGAAGATAGGCCGGGGAATTTAAGCACAGAGTGAATAACCCTGCTGGCCGTGCATGAAAAAGCCCGGCACAGGGCCGGGCTTCTCGCGTGGCAGGCCACCGGGCCTGTCACGAACCGCGCGTCACGGGCATCTGGATGCTGTCGGCATTGACGTTCATGTGCTTGGCCAGTTCCAGCTTGGCGATGGCGTTGCGGTGTACCTCGTCCGGGCCGTCGGCCAGGCGCAGCGTGCGCTGGTGCGCCCACCAGTTGGCCAGCGGGAAGTCGCCGGACACGCCCGCGGCGCCGTGCACCTGGATGGCCCAGTCGATCACGCGCAGCGCCACGTTCGGCGCCACCACCTTGATCATCGCGATTTCGGCCTTCGCCACCTTGTTGCCCACGGTGTCCATCATGTAGGCGGCCTTCAGCGTCAGCAGGCGGGCCATCTCGATATCGCAACGGGCTTCGGCGATGCGCTCCTGCGTCACGCCCTGGCGGGCCACTTCCTTGCCGAACGCCACACGTTGCAGGCTGCGCTTGCACATCAGTTCCAGCGCACGCTCGGCCACGCCAACGCTGCGCATGCAGTGGTGGATACGGCCCGGGCCCAGGCGGCCCTGTGCGATCTCGAAGCCGCGGCCTTCGCCCAGCAGGATATTGCTGGCCGGCACGCGCACGTTCTTCAGTTCGATTTCCATGTGGCCGTGCGGCGCGTCGTCGTAGCCGAACACGGGCAGGAAGCGCTTGATGGTGATGCCCGGCGTGTCGGCCGGCACCACGATCATCGACTGCTGCTCGTGGCGGCCCGCCTCGGGGTCGGTCTTGCCCATCACGATGTAGACCTTGCAGCGCGGATCGCCGGCTCCCGACGACCACCACTTGGTGCCGTTGATGACGTAATGGTCGCCATCGCGCTCGATGCGGCATTCGATATTGGTGGCGTCGGACGAGGCGACGGCCGGCTCGGTCATCAGGAAGGCCGAGCGGATCTCGCCACGCAGCAGCGGTTCCAGCCACTGGTCCTTCAGTTCTTCCGACGCGTAGCGCTCCAGCGTCTCCATGTTGCCGGTGTCCGGCGCGGCGCAGTTGAACACCTCGGCCGACCAGGGCACCCGGCCCATGATCTCGCACATCGGCGCATATTCCAGGTTCGACAGGCCTTCCGGGGCCCGCTTCGAGCGCGGCAGGAACAGGTTCCACAGGCCGGCTTCGCGGGCCAGCGGCTTCAGTTCTTCCACGACCTTGGTCGGCACCCATGCATTGCCGGCTTCGCGGTTGGCCTGCACCTCGGCGTAGAAGCGCTTTTCGTTCGGGTAGATGTGCTTGTCGAAGAAGGCCAGCAGCCTGGCCTGCATCTCCTTGACCTTGGGCGAGTATTCGAATTGCATGAGGTCTCCTCGGGGTTTTTGATGGGCACACCGTGCCGACTGTGGCTACTCTAGCGGAACGAGGCTAATTAGAAAAATGAATTTTCTGGATTGGTCAGTATCAATTTGCTGCATTCCATGCCAGAATGCGCGACATTGATGCCTCAGTAAAGCACGCGTGCAGGAAGGTGCCATGCAACTCAGCCGGATCGACCTCAATCTCTTCGTCGTGTTCGACGCCATCTACAGCGAAGGCAGCATCACGGCCGCGGCGCGCCAGCTGAACCTGACGCAGCCGGCCGTGAGCCACGCGCTGGGGCGCCTGCGCACGCTGTTCGACGATCCGCTGTTCGAGCGGCGCGGGCAGGGCATGGCGCCCACGCCGCTGGCGCGGTCGCTGGCGGGCGAGGTGCGCGGCGCGCTGCAATCGTTCGCCCGCACGTTGCAGGACACCCCGCACTTCGATCCCGCCAACACCACGCGGCGCTTCACCATCGGCATGCGTGACGCGCTGGAAAGCACGCTGCTGCCGCCGCTGATGGCGCGCGTGACCGCCATGGCGCCACACGTGGAAATCGCCGCCATCCGCTTTGATCGTCGCGAGATGGAGTCCGAACTGCTGGCCGGCACGCTGGACACCGCCATCGACATCCTGCTGCCGGTGTCGCCCGCCATTCACCACAGTGCCTTCATGTCGGACCCGATGGTGGTGCTGGCCCGGCGCGACCATCCGCTGGTGAAGAAGGAACTGACGCTGGAACGCTACCTGTCGGCCGAGCACGTGCATGTGTCGTCGCGCCGGCGCGGGGCAGGGCTGGAGGACCAGGCGCTGCACCGCATGGGCCTGACGCGCCGTGTGCGGCTGCGCTGCCAGCACTACGCGGCGGCCTGCCGCGTGGTCAGTTGCACGGACCTGCTGGCCACGCTGCCGCTGCGCTACGCGCGCATCGCCAACGAGCCCTATGCCAACCGGCTGCTGTCGCTGCCGTTCAAGGTGCCGTCGCTGGAACTGCACCTGTACTGGCACGCGGGCGGCGAGAACGATGGCGCCAACCGGTGGCTGCGCGAGCAGCTGATGGCGGTCATGTCGTCGCTGGGCAGCGGCATGGGCGATGTCTCGGCCGGGGCGGACGCCTGAGCCACGGTTGATGGGCCGCGCAGGGGCAGTGCAGCGCGCTCGGATCACAGCGTAAGAAAGTGTTCTAAAGATGGACGGTGGTGGCAGGCGTCCCTACCATCACTGCGTTCCATCTGTCCCCGACGCCTCAAATGGCGGCGCCGCAGCGCCCAGGCGTCGTCCCGGTCCACACACCGGGATGCGGGCAGTTTCCCCAATCCAGACCTATGACATCGAGGCACGCTCACATGCCAGGGAAACTCTTGCGCACTGCTTTCATCAACGGACGACCGATTGCACTCGGCGCCATCGCCGCCTGTGCCGCTTTGACACTGGCCGCATGCGGCGGCGGTGACGGTGGCGGTTCCGCAACCTCGGCCAGCAGCGGCGGTAGCGGCAGCGCGGCGCAATCGGGCTCGGCTGCCCAGCCGGCCACCAGCGGCCAGGCTGCTGCCGCTCCGACCTCCGGCGGGACCGACCGCGCCTGCTATACGGTATCGGGCACCGCGCCGGCACCGGTGACCGGTTCGGTCGCCCTGCTGCCCGCGCGTGGCACGGGCGTGTCCGGCTATCACGTACTGGCCGATGCGCGCAGCGCGGGCCTGTGCTACGCCAACTATCGCCGCGAGCAGGTGGGCCTGGCCCCGCTGACCGCCCGCGACGCGCTCAACACCGTGGCCCAGAACCACACGGCCTACATGCTCGCCAACAACACGCTGACGCACGACGAGCAATCGGGCAAGCCCGGCTACACCGGCGCGGCCCCGAACGACCGCATCCAGGCCGCTTACGCCAGCAATGCCACGGCCGAAGTGGTGGCCGGCGCCAATCGCTGGACGTCGCAGGCGGGCGCAGACCTGTCGATGACGCCCAAGGATCAGCTCGTGATCGACCTGGTCGATGCCCCGTTCCACCGCGCGGCACTGCTGGGCAGCTACGGCTCGGCCGGCAGCGGGTTTGCCGAAAGCGTGGGCGCGGGCAGCAGCGGCGGCACGCAGGCGTACTACTTCCAGACCATCGACCTTGCCGACCGCAGCCCGGGCGGCGCCGACAACCAGATGGTGGCGTATCCGTACAACGGCCAGGCCGATGTGCCGGTCAGCTGGGTCAACAGCGAGAGCCCGAATCCAGCACCGGCCTACGCGGGCAAGACCATGGGCTATCCGGTCACGGTGCAGGCGGTGAACACGTCGCTGGTGTTCAATGCCGACACGTTCTCGATCACCGATGCGTCGGGCAACACCGTGCCGTGCGAGAAGGTGGATGCCCGCACGTCGGGCATGTCCGGCGCCGCGAGCGGGCTGGCGATCTGCACGCCGACGGCACCGCTGGCCAGCAAGACGCGCTACAACGTGACGGTCAGCGGAACGCTGAACGGGCAGGGCGTGAACCTGAACTGGTCGTTCACCACGCTGTAATGCTGTGAGCGAGAACGCCTGGCGCCATGCCGGGAAGAAAACGGGAGGCATCTGCCTCCCGTTTTTCATGGCGCGCCCTTGTCTGGCGACCTGCTATTTGACGCCGGGATGCTCGGCACCCTGTTCGATGCGCAACTGGCCGCGTGCGAGCGCGTCGTCGCGCTGGATGCCGTAGGGCGCCACGGGTCGCGCATCGGCAGGCATGGCCGCCCACAGGCGTGCCACCCAGTCGCGCACGGCCGCATTGTCTGGCTCTGCGCTCCACACTTGCAGCCCCTTGCCGGGGCGCCATTGCATGGCAACCGATGCGGGATCGTCTTCCAGCGTGACGGTGGCCGATTTCTCCGCCACGGGCGCGGCCGCCTTTGCCGTGGCCTTTGAAGCGGCCAGCGATTCAGCGGGCGCTGGCACCGGCGCGGGCGCCGCCATATACGCCGACTGTGGCATGCGCCGTGCGCGCGCTTCGGCACCGGCGCCTGGTGTGGCTGCGGGTGCCGGTGCTGTATCGGCCTGTGCCTGTATCGATGCCATCGGTGCTGGCGCGGCCAGGATGGCGGGTGCGGCAGGGGCGGCGGGCGCAGGAGGCGAGGGTGCCAGCGCGGCGGTGGCCGGTACCGATGAAGGCTCGGGCAAAGGCACCGGTAGAGGCGCCGGTAGAGGCGCAGGCGGCGCCGCAAAGGCAGGCGACGGAGCCGGCGGCGGTGCATGCGACGGTGCCGGTGCGCGTTCCCTGCGGGCGGCCTGCGATGGCGCGGCCGGTCGACTTACGGGCGCTGTCGCCGGTGCGGTGGCCGACGGGGCGTCCGCGGTCTGCGTTTCCGGCGGCGATTCCTGCGTGGCTGGCGCGATGTCCGGAGCCGGCGTGGATGCCAGCGCCGGTTCGGCCCGCGGTGCCGGTCCTGCGTTGTCGGCGATGATGACGTTCGACGAAAGCGCGGCCGTCATCGGCGTGCCGTCATCGAGCTGGCTCAGCACGATCTTCGTGGCAAGGCCCGCCACGGCGAACGCGGTGGCCGCGACGCCAAGCGACTTCCACCAGCGCGACACCGCAGAAGCGCGCCTGGCCGGTGGGGCCGCAGCCGGCGCCACGGATGCGGCTGCCGCCGCTGCGTCGCGCTGCTGCGCGGCCTGCGCGCGCAGCCATGCCGCGGTGGGCGCGCTGACCGGTGCACCGAGCACGTCGCCGGCCGGCTTGCCTTGCAGCACCTGGCCGAACACCACATCGCGGCGCGTGGCCTGCGCGGCCTGCAGTCGCGCGGCCTCGCGCAGCACGCTGTCGGACAGCGTGGGCGGGGCGGCGAAGGTGGGCGGGGGCGCCGATGCCCGCACCGCATCGCGCTCCGCTTCGGCGGCCATGCGCGCCTGCACCGCGCGCGCGGCGGAGACCACGGCACTGCTCAGGCTGGCTGGCGCCTCAAAGCGCGGCACGTCGCGCAACAGCGCGGACAACCGGTCTTCGCCGGCGATAAAGCGTTCGGCGGCGTCGTGGCGCGAGTCGTCGGGGCGCGGTGTTGTCATGGCCGGGGCTCCCCGGCGACCATGCCGCCATCGGCCAGCACCGTGCGCAGCCGTGCAAACGCATAACGCAGCCGGCTTTTCACCGTTTCGAACTTCTCGCCCAGCATTGCGGCGATTTCCTCGACGCTCATCTCGCTGAAGAAGCGCAGCACCACCACTTCGCGTTGCGCCACGGGCAGCTGCAGCAGCGCCTGGTGCACGCTGGTCAGATGCTCGCGCAATTGCGTCTCGGTCTCGGGCGTCAGATCGTCGACCGGCATTTCCGGTTCGTGCGCGTCGATCGATTCACGCAGCCGCGCGTGCGCGCTGCGCACCTGGTCCAGCCAGGCGTTGCGCGCGATCTGGAACAGGAAGGTGCGGAACGCGGCGGTGGGCGTGTAGTCGCCACAGCGCGTCATCAGCTGGATCCACGTCTTCTGCGCGATGTCCTCGGCTTCGCCCGTGTCGCCACGGCAGAGCCAGGCAACATAGTTGAACAGTCCGCTGTTGTGGCGGCGGAACAGTTCGCCGATCGGGGCCTCGATGACGCCGCCCGCCACCAGCAGCATCAGGTCGGCGTCGGGCAGCGAAGCAATATTGGGGGCGGGGCTGGCAGGCGTCATGGCATCGAGTATAGATCGCCGGTCAGCGGGCGTCGGCACCGGCCGGCATCGGCACCGTCTGCAGCGCCTGCGCCAGCGCCACGAGCTTCAGGAACTCGCCCCGGTAGCCAAAGCGATCCGCGCCGCGCGCATCCTGCGCCAGGGCACGTGCATCGTCGAGCGTCCATCGGCCGGTGAACCTGCCGCCGCGCAGCACCTGACCGAAGCCGCTGACGGCGGCCGCGAAGCGAAAGTCGGCATCGCCCTGGGCCAGCGGTCGGATGGTGTCGCGCGCGACGGTGACGTCGGTCAGCTCGCTGGCGCTGGCGCCGGGGCGCTTGTAGCGCAGCTTCACATGCGCGAGTTCGTTGCCATGGCGGCTGGCGGTGGCTGTCGGCTGGTAACGCAGGTCATCGATCAGCCCCGGCCCGTCGGCCAGCGTCAGTTCGTACAACGCCGTCACGGTATGGCCGGCACCGATATCGCCTGCGTCCACCTTGTCGTTGTTGAAGTCCTCGCGCGCCAGCAGGCGGTTTTCGTAGCCGATCAGCCGGTACTCGCGTACCGTGGCCGGATTGAATTCCACCTGGATCTTCACGTCGCGGGCAATGGTTGCCAGCGTCGAACTCATTTCGCTGACCAGCACCTTGTTGCCTTCCGTGAGATTGTCGATGTACGAGTACGCGCCGTCGCCGGCATCGGCCAGCTGCTCCATGAGCTGGTCGTTGTAGTTGTCGGTGCCGAAGCCAAGCGTGGACAGCGATACGCCCGACTTGCGCTTCTCCTCGACCAGGCTCTTCAACTGGCGGAAGTCGGTGATGCCGACGTTGAAGTCGCCGTCGGTGGCAAGCAGCACGCGATTGATGCCGCCAGCGACATAGCGCTGCTGCGCTGCCTGGTAGGCCAGCGCGATGCCGCTGGCGCCGGCCGTGCTGCCGCCCGCCACGAGCTGGTCGATGGCGCTGGCAATCGCGGTCTTTTCGCTGCCGGGCGTGGGTGGCAGCGCCACGCGTGTGCTGCCGGCGTAGGTGACCAGCGTGATGCGATCCTGAGGGCGCAGCGCGTTGACCAGCAGCTTCAGTGACGCCTTCAGCAGCGGCAGCTTGTCGGGCGCGTTCATCGAGCCGGACACATCGACCAGAAAAACGAGATTGGCGGCAGGCAGGCTGGCGCGCGCCATGTCCTGGCCCTTGATACCGATCCGCATCAGCACGTTGCGCGGCTGCCAGGGGGCAGGCGCCAGCGCGGCATGCACGGCGAAGGGCCTGCCGTCGGCCGGCCCGGCGTAGTCGTAGGGGAAGTAGTTGACCAGTTCCTCGACGCGCACTGCATCGGATGGCGGCAGGCGCCCCGCATTGAGCATGCGGCGCACGTTGCTGTAGCTGCCGGTGTCGACATCGATGCTGAACGTGGAAACTGGCGCCTGTGCCACCTGCCGGACGCCGTTTTCGTCGATCGCTCGATAGCGTTCGCGGTCCTGCGGTGGCGGGGCGAACGCGGGCGCGGGCGCGGGCGTCACCATCAGCGCAGACAGCGCAGGCGACTGCGGAGCGGGCACGCGCATGGCCCTGTGGGCTTCCGGGCGGGTCTCCGCGCGGGCCTGCGCAGGAGCTTCCGCGGCCGGCTCGCGATTTCGGGAGCTGTCCCGGGATGCCCCGGGCTTGCCAGTCTTCTCTGCCGGGGGCTGGAGGATATACGGCGGCGTGGGCGCGGGCACCGGTGGCGGCGTCGGCTCTGCCGGATGTGCTGCCGGGCTGACCGGTGGCGATCCGCTGCATGCGGCCAGCCCCAGCGCCATGACGGCGCCAAGCGCTGCCGTCCATGGGGTGATGTTCGATGCAGAAAGCCCTGTTCGCATGTTGTTCTCCTTGTGGCATGCAGCCGGCGCGAAGCGCGCCCTGGGCATGAAACGAAGCAGGCCCGCGCACGGGGTTGACGCCAGTCACGAATTTATTCGCGCCTGCCATGCTGCCCTGCCGCAGAAGGCGATGGCGCATAGGAAAAAATGCCGCGAAACGCAAGGCCGGCTTTCAGACGATTCGCACATCCGCCAGCATCTTTCGCCGCTACAATCGCCGAAGATTTCCTCCAGGAGACACGGCATGACTGAAGCAGCGGCACCCCGTTCCACGGACCTGACCTCGCATCCATCCGATTCACTGCGCTGGCGTGGCGCGCTGGCCGTGGCGCTGACCGCGCTGCTGGCGGCCTGCGGAACGCCGGACAAGGGCGCGGGTACACCCGCCGCATCGGCCGCGCCGGCCTCTGCGCCCCCCGCGCAGGCGGCGATGCCGCCAGCCCCTGAAGTGTCGTCGGGCTATCGCCCGGACATGACCACCACCTACGCGCAGAAACACATGGCGGCCGCAGCCAATCCGCTGGCTACCGAGGCTGGCCGGGAGATCCTGCGGGCTGGTGGCTCGGCCATCGACGCCGCCGTTGCCATGCAGGCCGTGCTGACGCTGGTGGAGCCGCAGGCCACCGGTATTGGCGGCGGGGCCTTCATCATGTACTGGGACGGCAAGCGCGTGCAGGCCTACGATGGCCGCGAGACTGCGCCGGCTGGTGCCACGGAAAACCTGTTCATGCGTGCCGACGGCAAGCCGATGGAATTCTCCGAAGGGCAGATCGGCGGCCGGTCGGTGGGCGTGCCCGGCGTGCTGCGCGCGCTGGAGATGGCCCATCGCGAGCACGGGCGCCTGCCCTGGGCGCGGCTGTTCCAGCCGGCCATCCGCCTGGCGGACAAGGGCTTCCCGATGTCGCAGCGGCTCTATACGCAAGTGGCGGCCGACAAGTTCATGGGCGGCTCGCCCGAGATGACCGGCTACTTCCTGGACGAGCAGGGCAAGGCCAGGGCGGTCGGCTCGATCATCAAGAACCCGCAGCTGGCGCAGACGCTGCGCGAGATTGCCAGGAGCGGCCCGAACGTGTTCTACAACGGGCCGATCGCGCGAGACATCGCCGCCAAGGTCAACGGCCACCAGAACGCGGGCAGCCTTTCGGAGGCGGACCTGAAGGGCTACAAGGCCAAAGTGCGCGTGCCGGTGTGCACGGACTACCGCCAGTGGAAGATCTGCGGCATGCCGCCGCCGTCGTCGGGCGGCATTGCCATTGCGCAGATCCTTGGCACGCTGGAGGCGCTGGAAAAGCGTGATCCGCGCTACGCGCTGGCGAGCCTGAAACCGACGAAGGTCGACCTGCCGTCGCTGATGGAGCCGAATCCGCTGGCCGTCCATGCGATTGCCGAAGCCGACCGGCTGGCCTACGCAGATCGCGGCCTGTATGTGGCCGATGCCGATTTCGTGCCGGTGGACGTGGCCGCGATGGTCAATCCGAACTATCTGGCCGAGCGGGCGGCGCTGATTGGTGACAAGAGCATGGGCAAGGCGCAGCCCGGCACGCCGCCCGGCGTGAAGGTTTCGTTTGCGCCGGATCGCTCGCCGCCGCGCATTTCCACGTCGCAGATCGTGGCCGTGGACAACCGGGGTGGCGCGCTGTCGATGACGACCACCATCGAGTCGTACTTCGGCTCGCACATCATGGTGCGCGGCTTCATGCTCAACAACCAGCTGACCGACTTCTCGTTCACGCCGACCGAGAACGGCAAGCCGGTGGCCAACCGCGTGCAGGCTGGCAAGCGTCCGCGCTCGTCGATGGCGCCGACGCTGGTGTTCGATCGCCAGAGCGGCAAGCTGGTGGCGGCGCTGGGTTCGCCGGGCGGCTCGCAGATCATTGAGTATGTGTCGAAGACGCTGGTGGGGCTGCTCGATTGGGACATGGACGTGCAGCAGACCGTGGGCATGGCGAACTTCGGCAGCCGCAATGGCCCGACCGAAGTGGAGAAGGGCCTGGTGACGCCGCAGCTGGTGCAGGCGCTGAAGCAGCAGGGTCACCAGGTGGCCGAGATCGAGATGACCAGCGGCACGCAGGCCATCATGCGCAAGACGGTCAACGGCAAGGCGGTCTGGGCCGGTGGTGCGGACCCGCGCCGCGAAGGCGTGGCGCTAGGCGACTGAGTCGCGGGGCAGGCCGCCGGGCTGCGTTTGCAGCCCGAGGCGGCTGGCAAGAAAAAACGGGCGCGAAATTCGCGCCCGTTTCAGTTTTGCCTGTTGTGATTGCCGGATTTATGCGTCCAGCTTGACCCCTGCCGCCTTCACGACTTGTGCCCAGCGCTTTTCCTCGGTCTGAAACCACTTGGAGGTTTCCGCCGGGGACATCGTCACGACCTCGGCACCCTGGCCGGCCAGATTGGCGCGGATTTCCGGCGTGCGGATGATCTTGACCAGCTCGGTGTTGATGCGCTGGACCAGCGCATCGGGCATGCCGGCCGGCGCCATCACGCCTTGCCAGGTACCCGATTCGAAGTTCGGCACGCCGCTTTCGGCGATGGTCGGCGTCTGGCCAACCAGCGCCATGCGGGTGCGCTTGGAGACGGCCAGCAGCTTGAGCTTGCCCGATTGCACGTGGGGGTAAGTCGCCAGCATGCCGTTCATCAGCACCTGGGCGGTACCGCCAACGGTGTCGGCAATTGCCTGTGCACCACCCTTGTAAGGCACGTACTGCCAGCCGGCCTTGGTGGCCTGCTGGACGGCCACGCCCGCCAGGTGCGGCGCGCTGCCGATGGCGGTCACGGCAAAGTTCAGCGACTGCTTGTGCGACAGGTCGACCAGTTCCTTGAGGTTGTTGGCCGGGACCGACGGATGCACGACCAGCAGGTGCGGCGAATACGCCAGCATCGCCACGCCCTTGAGATCCTTCTCGGGGTTGAAGGTGAGCTTGGTGTAGACCGACGGGGTGATCGCCAGCGCGCCCACGTCGCACAGCAGCAGCGTGTGGTTTTCCGTGCCGGCCTGCGCCACCATGGCGGCGCCGATGTTGCCATTGGCACCCGGGCGGTTATCCACCACGATGGGCTGACCCAGCGCTTCGCCAAGCTGCTTGCTGATCAGGCGGGCGATGATGTCCGACGAGCCACCGGCGGGATAGGGCACCACCAGGCGGATCGGCCGGGTCGGCCACTTGTCCTGCGCCCAGGCCGAAGCCGGCGCCAGGATGCCGGACGTGCCCACGGCACCAAGGGCCGCAAGGCCCGGAAGCTGGCCAAGGAATTGGCGGCGAGAAGAGGTCATGCTGTGTCTCCAGTCAACACTTATCGTCAGTCGTCGTACAACGATTTGGATGGGAGTGTAGGCCCGCTTTTCGATTGGGTCTATCGGGAAAACACGTAGTGCTGTACCGGCAAATGTAGCAACAATGCGGCCAGGAGGGATTCGGCGCGTTCCACCTCGAGGTGGCGGAAAAGCCGGATGCAGGGCGGGTTTGTGCTCAGTTGTCTGATGACATGGGCGCGCGATGATGCTTTCTCACCTCTCCCATGCGATGGGAGAGGGCTGGGGGAAAAGGCAAGCGTCTCAAGATGCGGCATCCGGAGATTTAACCGCCACGCCCCTTTTCCCCGCCCCTTTTCCCCGCCCCTTTTCCCCGCCCCTTTTCCCCGCCCTTTTCCCCGCCCCTTTCTCCCGCAAGGTGCGGGAGAGCGGAAAAAAACCGAATGGTGAGGAAGGATGTCCGTTCAGGCGCCCGACTTCTTCGCGTATTCCCAACCCATTTCCGCCATCGGGCGGGCGCGTTTGCCGGCGTCCAGGGCCTGCGCCGACGATGCCGTGCCGTCCACCACGCGCTTCATGATGCCCTGCAGGATGCCGGCGATCCGGAACATGCTGAAGGCAAGGTAGAAATTCCAGTCGCCGGTGATCTGGCGGCCGGTGCGCTGCTCGTACATGCGGCGATAGGTCGCCTCGTCGGGAATGCCCAGGCCCTTGTGGTCCAGGCCGGCGATGCCACGGAACTGGCCCGGCGCGATGTGCCAGCTCATGCAGTGGTAGCCGAAGTCGGCCATCGGGTGGCCCAGCGTGGACAGCTCCCAGTCCAGCACGGCCAGCACGCGTGGCTCGGTCGGGTGGAACATCAGGTTGTCGAGCCGGTAGTCGCCGTGGACGATGCAGGTCAGGTCGACGTCTTCCTGCGGAATATGATCGGGCAGCCAGGCCATCAGCTGGTCCATGGCCGGGATCGATTCCGTCTCGGACAGCTTGTACTGCTTGCTCCAACGCTCGATCTGGCGCTGGAAGTAGTTGCCGGGCTTGCCATAGTCGGCCAGGCCGATGGCCTTGTAGTCCACCGTATGCAGCGCGGCGATGACCCGGTTCATCTCGTCGTAGATCGCGCCGCGTTCGGCCGCGCTCATGTCGGGCAGCGACTGGTCCCACAGCACGCGGCCGCTGACGAACTCCATGATGTAGAACGCGCGGCCGATCACGTCTTCGTCCTCGCACAGCGCGTACATATGGGCCACGGGCACATCCGTGCCGGCCAGCGCCTTCATCACGCGGTATTCGCGCTCGATGGCGTGGGCGGATGGCAGCAGCTTCGACTTCGGCCCCGGCTTGGCGCGCATCACGTAGGTCTGGCCCGGCGTGATCAGCTTGAACGTGGGGTTGGACTGGCCGCCCTTGAACTGCTCGACGGTCAGCGGGCCGGCAAAGCCCTCGACATGCTCGCGCATCCAGGCCTCCAGCGCGCCCACGTCGAAGCGCTGCTGGTCTGCCACGGGGCGCGTACCTTCAAAGTGCGATACGTTGCTGCTCATGTCTGTCTCTCTCCGCAGTGTCTTCATTTTGTGATCATTGTCGAAGGCGTGTTACAGGTGTTTGGATTACCTGTAATTCGGCTTGCGCTTCTCAAGGAACGCCGTAATGCCTTCGCCCCCATCCTTGTGATGGAGCGCGGCCACGAAACTGTCGCGCTCGGCGGCAAGGTGCTCGGTCAGCGTGGCGGTGCCCGCGTGGTTGATCAGCGACTTCATGCCGCGCACGGCGTTGGGCGACTCCTTGGCCAGGTTTTCGGCGATGCGCAGCGCTTCGGTCAGCGCGTGACCCGGCTGCACCACGCGGTTGACGATGCCGAAGTGTGCAAGACGCGCCGGGTCCACCGGCTTGCCTTCCATCAGGATTTCGCTGGCCAGCTGGCGCGGCAGCATGCGTGCAATCTCATACGAGCCGCCGCCATCGGGGGTCAGCCCGACCTTGACGTAGGCCATGACGAACTTGGCGTCGCTGGCGGCCACCACGTAGTCGCAGGCCAATACCAGCGAGAAGCCCGCGCCGGCGGCGGGGCCTTCCACCGCGGCGATGATCGGCTTGGGGAATGCGTGGAACGATTCGATCCAGTGATGCAGCGTCTCGATGCTCTCGGCCTGCACCGACGGCGGTTGCGCGCGGTTGCCGAGCAGGCGGTTCAGGTTGCCGCCGGCGCAGAACACGCCATTGGCACCGGTCAGCACCACGGCCCGGATCGAGTCGTCGCGGGCGGCCACTTCGAGGGCTTCCTGCGAGGCGGCGTAGATATCCGGATGCAGCGCGTTACGCGCCTCCGGGTTGGAGATGGTCAGCACGAGCGTCGCGTCGACGCGTTCGGACAGCAACTGGGCAGTCATGGCAGCCTCGTTATCCTGGGGCAAGTCTTGCGGCAAATACAAAAAGGGCGCCCCGTGTCTCGGCGGGGCGCCCACTCGATCAGGCTTCGTCGGTCAGCAGCGACAGGCCCAGGCCGGCGCGGCGCCAGAGCCACGGGCTCGGACGGTAGCGCATGTCGCCGGTCAGGCGATTCATGTTGCGCAGCACTTCCAGGATCACTGCGGCGCCGATCGTGTCGCCCAGTGCCAGCGGACCCTTCGGATAGCCCAGACCCAGGTTCACGGCCAGGTCGATATCGGTCGGCGTGGCGATGCGCTGCTGTGCGATGTCGCTGGCGATATTGACGATGCAGCCGATGATGCGCTGGGCAATGAAACCGGCCGAATCGCGGATCACGGTCACCGGCACGCCATCGCTGGCGAACAGCCCGTGCGCGGCATCGCGGGCGGCGGCGCTGGTGGCCGGCGTGGTCATCAGCGTGCGGCGCTTGGTGGCTTCAAACGGCAGCAGCGTGTCGATGGCAACCACGCGCGTGGCGTCCAGGCCTTCTTCCAGCGCGGCGGTGGTGGCGTCCAGGCCCAGCGGCGTGACCACGATCAGGGCGTCGGACGACGGCTGGTTGCCGGCTTCAACGGTCACGCCCAGCGCGGTCAGCAGCTTCACGGTCATGGCGTTGCCACGCGCGTTGGCGCGGCTCACCCACACGCTGGCCGGGCGCGCATCGGGCACCGGCTTTGCCGCGGGCACCTGCTTCTGGCCTTCCGGGTATGCATAGAAGCCGGCGCCGGTCTTGCGGCCCAGCAGGCCGCCTACCGAACGCAGCGCCGTGATCGGCGACGGGCGGTAGCGCGGCTCCTGGTAGAACTGGTTGTAGATCGATTCCATCACCGGGTGCGACACGTCGAGCCCGGTCAGGTCCATCAGCTCGAAAGGGCCCATGCGGAAGCCGGCCTGCTCGCGCATGATGTTGTCGATGTCGACGAACTCGGCCACGCCTTCCTGCGCGGCCTTCAGGCCCTCGATGTTCATGCCGCGGCCGGCATGGTTCACGATGAAGC
>Ga0209564_1001215_pt1 | contig 29254 bp, 34 predicted proteins | sample AraplaCol_mMF_r2_FD_184272 | JGI IMG/M metagenome (GOLD analysis project Ga0209564, IMG submission 184272) | Arabidopsis root microbial communities from North Carolina, USA - plate scrape MF_Col_mMF_r2 (SPAdes) (version 3) | ecosystem: Host-associated > Plants > Roots > Endosphere | place: USA...
CGGGTCCCCTTGTGGATGCGCCGAGGAGCGCAGGGCCAGACGGATCAGGGCAAAAACTTGTTTGAGCGAAGCGAGTTGTTTTTGACCCCGTCTGGACCGAGCACCGCAGGTTGCCCGTAGCGAAGCGAAGGGACGCAGCAACCAGGGTCGCCTTTTCTTTTGCTTACTTTTCTTTTGGCGAAGCAAAAGAAAAGTGAGTTGCCGCCGGGCAACCCCCGGCCAGCAGGCCTAAGCAAATCCTCAAAATCCCAGATCAGAAACAAACCGAAATCAGGCTAGCCCCCGCCCTCTTTGAGTGCTAGCCTGCAATGACAAAAGCGCCACTCCAGCCACCCCATGCCACGAGGAACCCCAACATGGCCACCATCTACAAGGAATTCACCGTCGACGCAGACATCGCAAGCGTCTGGGACGCCCTCCGCGATTTCAACGCCGTGCACCAGCGCCTGGCGCCAGGCTTTGTGGTCGATTGCAAGCCCGGCGAAGGCAGCCGCACCGTGACCTTTGCCAACGGTGCGGTGGCACACGAACTGCTGGTAGGTATCCACGACACAGCCCATCGCCTCAGTTACACCGTGACCGGCGGCAAGGCCAGCCACCACATGGCTTCAGCGCAGCTGTTTGCCGAGGGCGAAAACCGCACGCGTTTTGTCTGGATCACCGACGTGTTGCCGAATGCGCTGGAGGGCTACATCGACGCGATGATGAGCCAGGGTGCGGCGGTGATGCAACGCACGCTTAGCGGACGAACCGCCTGAGGCAGGGTAGCCTCATCAAGCCGGCCGCTTGGCCAGCAAGGCCCAGATGCCGGCAGCCGACAGCAGCGAGCCGCCCGCGAAATTGAATCGCCGCTGTGCGCGCGGCGAGGCCAGCAAGCTGCGGGCCGAGGCGGCAAACACCGCATACAGCGTGGCGTTGAGGCCGGCCATCACCACAAAGGTGGAAGCCAGTATCCAGAGCTGGCGCGTGACGTCGGCGGCCGGGTTGATGAACTGGGGCAGGAAGGCGACAAAAAACACCATGCCCTTGGGGTTGAGCGCGGTGACCAGGTAGGTGTTGCCGAACAGCTTCCACAAGGAAGCCGGCGCTTCTGGTGCGGCCGCCTCCATGGGCGAGATACCGGCGCGCAAAAGTTTGATGCCCAGGTAAAGCAGGTACAGGCCGCCGACCCACTTGACCACCGTGAACCAGAAAGCAGAGGCCGCAAGCAAGGCGCCCAGGCCGAACAGCGAGACCACCAGTGCCGTGGAATCACCCAGGGCCACCGCGGCGACCAGCGGAACATTGGCCCGCTTGCCGTGCGCCATCGAATAGCTGATGACCGTGAGGATGGTCGGTCCCGGGATGATGAGCAGGACGGCGGTTGCGGCGACGAAAGCGAGCCAGAGTTGTATGGACATGGTGCGGTGTTCCGAAGTTGCGGGGGAATGGGGAAATGATTTTCATGATAACGCCGGAGCTCCCAAAAGGCATCAACACGCCATCGCCCGCCTCTGCCTAAAATCCGCCCATGCCTTCCACCACCCTACCCCAGCCACCCAAAGTTGCCGCCTCGCCGGCCGCAGGACTCTTTACCGACGACAGCCGCACCACGCGCTGCGCGTGGTGCCAGGCCACGCCGCTGTACCGCAACTACCACGATAGCGAATGGGGCTTCCCGGTGGACGACGAACGCCGGCTGTTTGAAAAGATCTGCCTTGAAGGCTTCCAGGCCGGGTTGAGCTGGCTGACGATTCTGAACAAGCGCGAGGCCTTTCGCAGCGCCTTTGCCAATTTCGATGCCGAGCAGGTGGCCCGCTTCGGCGCGCGCGACATCAAGCGCCTGGTGAACGACGCGGGCATCGTGCGCCATGCGGGCAAGATCGCCTCGACCATCAACAATGCACAGCGTGTGATCGAGCTGCGCAAGGAGTTCGGCTCGCTGGGCGCTTTTGTCTGGCGGCTGGAGCCCGAGGCGAAAAGCCGGCCCGCGCGCATCACGCATGAGGCGGTCAAAGCCATGCCGACATCGCAGGCTTCCATCACCTTGTCCAAGGACCTTAAAAAACGCGGCTGGACATTTGTCGGGCCGACCACGATGTACGCCTTCATGCAGGCCATGGGCCTGGTCAACGACCACCTTGAGGGCTGCGCCAGCCGCAAGGCCGCGCTGGCGGCGCGCAAGGCGTTTACACCGCCCCGTGCTAACTGACGCAACAACACCAGGAGGTTTTTCTGGGCGGCTCTACAACCATTTGGCGCGCCTGAAGCGCCAATACAGCAATGAGCAGGTCACCACAATCATGCTGAGCGCCATCACATAGCCGTAGCGCCACTTGAGTTCGGGCATGGATTCGAAATTCATGCCCCAGATGCCGGCAAACGCCGTGCTCACCGCAAAGATACTGGCCCAGGCCGCGAGCTTTTTGGTCACCTCGCTCTCCTCGATGGTGACCATCGCCAGGTTGACCTGGATGGCGGTGCCTATGGTGTCGCGCATGTTCTCGATCAGCGCATTGATGCGCGTCAGATGATCAACGACGTCGCGAAAATAATCCTGCACGCCGCTGCAGATCTGCGGCACCCGGCCGCCGTAGAGTTTGCTGGCACCCTCCAGCAGCGGCGCGACCGCGTGCTTGAGGATCATCACGCTGCCCTTGAGTTCGTAAAGCCGCTCGATGTTCTTGCGCGCGGCGCCGGGCGTGAAAATTTCCTTTTCGATCAGTTCGAGTTCGGACTCAAGGTCATCGAGGATGGGAAAGTAGCGGTCGACCACCGCATCCATCAGGGCATACAGCACAAAACCCGAGCCGTGGCGCAGCAGCTCGGGCTCGCGCTCGCAACGTTCACGCACACCGAGGAAACCCTTGTTGCTGCGGTTGCGCACCGAGAGCACGTAATTTTTTCCGGTGAACACGTCGACCTCACCGACATGAAGCTCGCCCGGTTTGTCGGGGGAGCGCTCCACCAGGTGCAGCACAGAGAACAAGGACGAGCCGTACTCCTCGATCTTGGGCCGCTGGTGGCCGTGCCTCGCGTCTTCGACCGCCAGCTCATGCAGGCCGAATTCATGCTGCATTTCCTCGAGCTCTTCGGGCGTGGCGTCCTGCAGCGCCACCCAGACAAAGGCATCAGGCCGGCAGATGTAGTCGCTGATCTCGCTGACCGGGATGTCGGCAAGCTTGGTGCCGTTCTGGTAAACCACGCAATTGATAAGCATCTTATGTACCCGCAAGTTGGCTGCCTGCGTTGATTCTGGCACAGCGGTTTACGGGCGCAAGGCCCCAGCCTCAGCTCGCTTTACGCGGCACCACCAGCTTGTATGTCGATTGCTGCAACACGTCGCCATGCTGGTTGCGCGTTTCGCTGCGCACCACCACCATGCCGCGGTCGGGCCGAGAGCGCGAAGGGGTGACGCTGACGACCTCGCTTTCGACATGCAGCACGTCGCCGGGACGTGTAGGTTTGGGCCAGCTGATCTCGCCGCCCGCGCCAATGATGCCGCCGGCCAGCGGCAGGCCCTGACCTACCAGCAAACGCATGGTGATGGCCGCCGTGTGCCAGCCGCTGGCAGCCAGGCCGCCGAACAGCGTGGCCTTGGCGGCTTCATCGTCCAGGTGGAAGGGCTGGGGATCGAACTGTGCGGCAAAGGCGGTGATCTGCGCCGCATCGAGTGCGTACTCGCCACTCACAAAACGATCGCCGGGCTGCAGGTCATCGAGGTAGCGCGGTGCGGCGGCGCCGGTTTCAGGTAGGGTGCTCATGGCATGTTTCCTCGGCTCGCAAGGTGCGAACTCAGGCGGCGGCCTTGGCGGCGCCCGTGCCGCCCCGCGGCGGCAGCAAGGCCTCGCGTATCGGCAGGTTCACCAGCGCGGCGCCCGCGGCCAGCGTGATGTCCATGTACCAGACCCAGTCGTAGCTGCCCGTGGCCTGGAACACATAGCCGCCCAGATAGGCGCCCAGGAAGCCGCCCACCTGGTGCGACAGCATGACCACACCGAACAGCATGGCCATATTGGCCGTGCCGAACATCTTGGCGACCAGCCCCACCGTGGGCGGCACCGTCGAGAGAAAGGTCACGCCCATCACGGCGGCGAACAACAGCATCACGGCCGGCGTTTTGGGCGCCAGCAGAAAGGCCAGCACCGCGAGGCCGCGCGTCGCATAGAGCAGGGCCAGCAGCGACTTCATGCGCCAGCGACCCACGGCCCAGCCCATGCCCAGGCTGCCGACAATGTTGAAAAGGCCGATCATCGCGAGCGACCAGCCGCCCACCTCGGGCGGCAAGCCGCAGGCCGCCACCACGCCGGGCAGGTGGGTGGCCAGGAAGGCCACATGAAAGCCGCAGACGAGAAAACCCGCGGCCAGGTAGCGGTAGCTCGGTGTGGCCAGCGCCTGGGCAATGGCCTGGCGCGCGCTCAGCGCTTTGACGCCCGAAGCCGCCGCGGCCTGCGCGGCCAGCGCTTTGGAGTTGCCCTTGAGCACCAGCGCCGCCGGCAGCGCCAGCAACACCAGCGCACCCAGCCATTGCATGGCGCTGGCCCAGCCGACGGCGGCGGTCAGGCCGATGGCAATCGGCGCCATGGCGAACTGGCCGAAGGAGCCGCCCGCGTTGACGATGCCGGTGGCCAGGCCGCGCTTTTCCAGCGGGACCAGGCGCGCGCTCGCGGCCATCAGCACCGAGGGGCCGGCCATGCCGGCGCCGCCAGCGGCCAGAATGCCGATCGCAAAAATCAGCCCGGCGGTGCTGCTCATGAGCGGCGTGACGAGGGTGCCCACGGCTACCAGCAACACGCCGAGCAGGATCACGCGGCCCGTGCCTATGCGGTCGGCGACGGCGCCCGCAAAGGGCTGCGTCAGCCCCCACCAGAGCTGGCCGAAGGCAAAGGCCAGGCTGATGCTGCCTATGCCCAGTGCGGTCGAGGTGTTGAGGGCCGAGAGGAACAGGCCCATGGTCTGGCGCACGCCCATGGTCAGGGCAAAGGTGCCGGCGGCAGCCAGCAGCACCAGCCAGGTGGCGATGCCGCGGGCGGCGGGCGAGGCCAGGGCGGCGGAATTGGAAGGGGAAGGCGCGGGCTTACTCATCATCGGCTCCGGATTCGGTGGGGGACAAAAGTTCCAGGGATTCATTGACCAGCGTGTGCAAAGCCAGCACACGTTCGGCGCCCAGCAGCGCGTTGAGCTGCTCCTGCGCGGTTTTCCAGCGTGCGCGTGCCTCGTCGCGCTTGGCGCGGCCCGCGGCGGTCAGCACCACGGTGCGGCTGCGCCCATCGCTGCCCGCCGTGAGTTCTATCCAGCCGGCGTCTATCAGCGGTTTGAGGTTGCGCGTCAGCGTGGAAGCACTCATCTTCATGTCGCGCGCCAGCTCGCCGGGCCGCATGGGCCCCCTGAGCACAAAGCTCAGCAGTGAATACTGCGTGGTCTTCAGCCCCGCCTTCGCCATTTCCAGGTCATAGTGGTGCGCGACGCGGCGCATGAGCTGGCGCAGCTTGAGGTTGGTGCAGCCCTGCAACTTGAGCTCGGCCTGGGTTGACAGGCGGGTTTTCCCGTTCATAATTTGATTGTATCTACAACAATTGTATATGCAATATTTATGAACGACATGACCTCACAAGACACATTGACTCAATGGATGGAAGAAAGCGCCGCGGTGCGCGCCCGCATGGAAGCAGGCGGCGGCAAAGCCGGCCTGGCGCGGCCGGAAGACGTGGCGGGGAAAACCGGCATGGAGGTCATGACCGCCATGCTGGACGGCAAGCTGCCCTACCCCCATATCGCCGACACGCTGGATTTCGCGCTGATCGAAGTCGCGCCCGGCAAGGCCGTGTTCCAGGGCACGCCGCAGCTCAAGCACTACAACCCGCTGGGCACCGTGCACGGCGGCTGGTATGCCACGATGCTGGATTCAGCCGTGGGCTGCGCCGTTCACACCATGATGCCCGTGGGCCGGGCCTACACCACGGCCGAGCTGAGCGTCAACATCGTGCGCGCCGCTTCGCACAAGACCGGGCCGCTGCGCGCCATCGGCACCGTCATTCACTGCGGCCGCCAGCTGGCAACGGCCGAAGCCCGCATCGTCGGGCCGGACGGCAAGCTGTACGCGCATGCGACCACGACCTGCCTGGTGTTTGAGGTGCAGGCGCGTGCTTAGACGCCACCCAGGACATTGACGGGAATCTTGAGGTAGCTGATGCCATTGCCTTCGGGCGGCGGAAGATTTCCCGCGCGGATATTGACCTGGATGGAAGGAAGCATCAGCGTGGGCAACTCCAGCGTGCCGTCCCTTGCCACACGCATCGCAACAAAAGCGTCTTCCGTGACGCCGTCGTGCATGTGAATGTTTTCATTGCGCTGCTCGCCTACGGTGGTTTCCCATTGAGGCGCGCGTCCGTCCGGCGGGTAATCGTGGCAAACGAATAGGCGGGTCTCGGCCGGCAACAACAGCAACTTGCGGATGGACCGATACAACTCACGTGCGTCGCCCCCCGGAAAATCCGCGCGGGCAGTGCCGACATCGGGCATGAAGAGCGTGTCACCCACAAACACCGCGTCCCCCGCTAGATAGGCCAGGTCGGCAGGTGTATGGCCGGGCATGTGCAGGGCTGTCATCTCCACTTCGCCAACCCTGAATTTTTCGCCGTCCTTGAATAGGTGGTCAAACTGCTTGCCATCCGGTGTGAATGAGTTTTCCAGATTGAAGAGAGTCTTGAACGTGGACTGCACGGCGCGGATATGTTCGCCAATGGCGATCCTGCCGCCGGCGCGCGCCTTCAGATAGTGGGCGCCCGACAGATGGTCGGCATGCGCATGGGTCTCCAGAATCCAGTCGACACCAAGGCCTTGTTCCGCCAAATAGGCCAGCACCCGGTCCACCAGCTCCGTGCTGGTTCGCCCCGACTTGAAGTCGTAACCCAACACCGGGTCGATCACGGCCGCACGCCTCTTGCCCGGGTCCGCGATCACATACGTGACGGTCCCGGTCGCAGGATCAAAGAAGGCCTTGGGATTCAGATGGATTTGCATGGACCTGACCTCTCATTCGTTAAATCTCGCTCGCCTATCATTATATATTTATATATAATGATGCATCGCCTCTTCTCTTTTTTTGCACGGCCTCGTTTGCATTACTTTCCCCCTTGCCTCGACCATGGTCATGAAATCGTCAGCTGCCACCATCAACCCGGAACATCTTCGCCACGCGGCCGCGCAAGCCGTTGGTGCACTCAAAGCACTGGCCAATGAAGACAGGCTGCTGCTGCTTTGCCAGCTCTCGCAGGGGGAGCGTTGCGTGAGCGAGCTGGAAGAGGATCTGGGCATACGGCAGCCCACGCTGTCCCAGCAACTCGGCGTGCTGCGCAATGAAGGCTTGATCACGCCCCGCCGTGAGGGGAAAAATATTTACTACAGCGTGGCAGACCCGCAAACGCTGGAAATCCTGGCACTGCTCTACCGCCTGTATTGCCCTGAAGGAGACCCACGATGACCCTGGACTGGAACGCGTTCACACCCTGGCCCGCGCTGGCGGGCGGCCTGCTCATAGGCCTGGCCGCGGCGATACTGGTGCTGTTCAACGGGCGCATCGCCGGTATCAGCGGCATCCTGGGCGGGCTGCTCAGGCCGGTGCGCGGCGACATCGGCTGGCGAATCGCTTTCATCGCCGGCCTGCTGGGCGCGCCGCTGGCCTACCGTGTGTTCCAGGCATTGCCGTCCATCCAGGTGGATGCCGGCTACGGAGCCCTGGTCGCCGCCGGCTTGCTGGTAGGTGTCGGCACCCGCTACGGCTCGGGCTGCACCAGCGGCCATGGCGTGTGCGGGCTTTCAAGGCTCTCGCCGCGTTCCCTCGTCGCGACGATCACCTTCATGGCCGCTGGTTTTGCCGTGGTCTTTGTGTTGCGCCATATCTTCAGGTGTTAAGGGGAGTGTCGTGATCGTTCTTTCCGCCCTCCTCGCAGGCCTGGTGTTCGGCCTGGGCCTGATCGTCTCCGGCATGGCCTACCCGGCCAAGGTCCTAGGCTTCCTGGACCTTGCGGGCCCCTGGGACCCTTCCCTGGCCTTCGTGATGGCCGGCGCCATCGCCGTGGGCTTCTTCGCCTTCCAGCTCGCCGGGAAAAGGCAGCACTCCCTGCTGGGCGCTGAAATGAGGTTGCCGGCCGCAAGCCGCACGGACCGAAGGCTGGTGGCCGGCAGCGTGCTGTTCGGCATGGGTTGGGGCCTGGCCGGTTTTTGCCCCGGGCCGGGCCTGGTCGCCCTGGGCATGGGCGAGCCCAAGGCCGTCGTGTTTGTGCTGGCCATGCTGGCCGGGATGGTGATCTTCGAGTTGCTTGAAAAGCGACGGCCTTGATCGGCACAGGCCCAATGGACCCGGCCCGTGCAGGTTCGAACGCCGGGTCGCATAATCGTCCCATGCGACTCCTACACACCATGCTGCGCGTTGGCAATCTCCAGCGCTCCATTGATTTCTACACCCAGGTGCTGGGCATGAAGCTGCTGCGCACCTCGGAAAACCCCGAGTACAAATACAGCCTGGCGTTTGTCGGCTACGGCAACAACCCCGAGCATGCCGAAATCGAGCTGACCTACAACTGGGGCACCGAGAGCTACGACATGGGCACGGCCTTCGGCCATATAGCGCTGGGCGTGCCGGATGCGTACGCAGCCTGCGAAAAAATCAAGGCCGCGGGCGGCAATGTCACGCGCGAAGCCGGCCCTGTCAAAGGCGGCACCACCGTGATCGCGTTCGTGACCGACCCGGACGGCTACAAGATTGAATTGATCCAGCGCGCTGAGAACGCCGCCGGAGCCGGCTTACGCTAACGCCGGCTCCGGGCCTCTTACCCGCGCTGCAAGCGGCAAGCCTGCTGCGCCAACGCCGTCACCTGCGCCCAGTCGCCGCGCGCCAGCACCTCGGCCGGCGTAAGCCAGGAGCCGCCCACGCAAACCACATTCGGCAGGCTTAAAAACTCCGCCGCATTGGCCGTGGAGACACCGCCCGTGGGGCAAAAGCGCACATCGCCGAAGGGGCCGCTCCAGGCCTTGAGCATGGCCTGGCCGCCCGCCTGCATGGCCGGGAAAAACTTCAGTTCGGTGAACCCGTCTTCCTGCGCCATCATGATTTCGCTGCCGGTGGCCACGCCAGGCAAGAGCGGCAGGCCCACATCCCGGCAGGCCTGGCCCACGGCATGGGTGTAGCCCGGGCTCACCGCGAAGCGCGCGCCGGCCATGGCGCAGGCCTGAGCGTCGGCGGCGCTGCGCACCGTGCCCGCGCCGACGACGGCCTCGGGCACCTCACGCGCGATGGCCTCTATGCAGGCCAGCGCCTGCGGCGTGCGCAGCGTGACTTCCAGCATGCGTATGCCGCCGGCCACCAGCGCGCGCGCCAGCAGCACAGCCTGCTTGACATCGGTCAGCACGATGACGGGAATCACCGGCGCATCCTGCATGACCTGCAATGCGGTCAGCTTGCCGCCGGGTTTGACGTTCACATTCACATCCACGATAAAGCTCCTTCTTCAGCCGTCAGCGCGCGGCGGCGCATGCCGGTAAACAATTCGCGGCCCATGCCGACGGCATTGCCCGCACGCAATCCGGCGGGCATGGCATCGACCGGCCTCGCCGCCCATTCAGCCTCAGCCACCAGCACATTCAGCTCGCCGGTGACGGCATCGACACGGATGAGGTCGCCGTCACGCACCTTGGCCAGCGGGCCGCCGGCGGCGGCTTCGGGCGAGACGTGGATGGCGGCAGGCACCTTGCCCGAGGCGCCGCTCATGCGGCCGTCGGTGACCAGCGCCACCTTGAAGCCCTTGCCCTGCAGCACGGCCAGCGGCGGCGTGAGCTTGTGCAGCTCGGGCATGCCGTTGGCCTGCGGGCCCTGCCAGCGCACCACGCAGACCACGTCGCGCGCGAGTTCGCCGGCGTTGAAGGCCAGGTGCAAAGCCTCCTGCGAATCAAACACGCGGGCCGGTGCCTCGATGACGTGGCGGTCGTCGGGCACGGCCGAAACCTTGATCACACTGCGGCCCAGGTTGCCCGTCAGCAGCTTGAGCCCGCCGGTGGCGCTGAAGGGTTTGGCGGCGGGCCGCACGATGGCCTCGTCTTTCGACTTGCCAAGCTCATGCCAGGCCAGCGCGGCGCCGGCCATGGCCGGTTCGCGCGTGTATTCGCGTATGCCGCCTTCGCGCACGGTGAGCACGTCCTCATGCATCAAGCCCGCATCCAGCAGTTCACGAATGATGTAACCCGGGCCGCCCGCGGCCTGGAACTGGTTCACGTCGGCGCTGCCGTTGGGATAGACATGCGCCAGCGTGGGCACGACGTCGGAGAGATCGGAGAAATCATTCCAGTCGATGACGATGCCGGCCGAATGCGCCACGGCCACCCAGTGGATCAAATGGTTGGTGGAGCCGCCCGTGGCCAGCAGCGCGACCATGGCATTGACGATGGCCCTTTCATCCACGATGAGGCCTATGGGCGCGAAGCGCTTGGCCTTGATGATGCCCAGCACGGTGCGCGCCGCTTCGCGCGTGAGCTCTTCGCGCAGGGCGTTGCCGGGGTTTACAAAGGCGGTGCCGGGCACATGCAGGCCCATGGCTTCCAACAGCAGCTGGTTGCTGTTGGCCGTGCCGTAGAAGGTGCAGGTGCCGGGGCTGTGGTAGGACTTGAACTCGGACTCAAGCAGAGCATCGCGCCCGACCAGGCCTTGCGCGGCCTGCTCGCGCACATGAGCTTTTTCCTTGTTCGGGATGCCGGAGGTCATAGGCCCGGCCGGCACAAACACCGTGGGCAGGTGGCCGAACTGCAGCGCGCCTATCAGCAGGCCGGGCACGATCTTGTCGCACACGCCCAGCATCAGCGCCGCGTCGAACATGTCGTGCGACAGCGCGACGGCCGTGCCCATGGCGATCACGTCGCGACTGAACAGGCTGAGTTCCATGCCGCTGGTGCCCTGGGTCACGCCGTCGCACATCGCGGGCACGCCGCCGGCCACCTGGGCCGTGGCGCCCAGCTTGCGCGCTTCGTCCTTGATGAAGGCCGGGTAAGCCTGTAGCGGCGTGTGCGCGGAGAGCATGTCGTTGTAGGCGGTGACGATGCCGATGTTGGGCCTGCGCTCGGTCACCACCTTGAAGCGGTCATCCAGCGGCATGCCCGCGAAGGCATGGGCCACATTGGCGCAGCCCATGCGGTCCTGGCCGGGCTCGCGCGCGGAAGCCGCATGCAGTTGCGCGAGGTAGGCCTCGCGCGTGGGGCGGCTGCGCGCGGCGATGCGGGCGGTGATGTCTGAGACTTGGGGATGAAGAGCCATGGTGGAGCTTTATGAAGTCTGGTGCGGACAAGGTGCCACGGTGAGAAAACACAAACGGCCATTGACTGAGGGCCAAGGCGTTTCGTAACTTTATTACTGACTCTATGGTAACGGGTTACCGATGCATTTGTCGCGCTTGTGGTTACGGTACGGTTACCAAATGCAGTCTGCCTGTATGGGCCGCGCGCCGGCGTCGGCGCTGCACCTCTACGCTTGTCGGCGATCCACTACGCCCGCGCCGCACCGGGGGAGCTATTGCAAGGAGATCTCGACGCGGCGGGCCTCGGCATCGCTGCCGCCCGCCAATTGCTCGGGCTTCTTCAATTCAATTTGCCGCTCGGGAACGCCCGCGGCCTTGAGCGCATCGCGCACCGCCATGGCACGTTGCCTTGCGAGGGCCGCGTTTTTGGCGGCATCGCCGGTCGCATCATGAAAGCCCGAGATCACCAGTGTGCGGCCGCCCCTGGCCGCCTTGACCAGGTCAGTCATCGCATCGATCGCACCGGCGGCCAGGTCGGCGCTGCCGGACGCGAAATAGAAACGCACCACACCCTGCTCGACCTTCACGCTGGCGGCATCGGCCGCGGCTTGTGACGCCTGGGAGGCCTGGATGGCCTGGCTGACTTCGGGAAGGACTGGCGCTGGCGCCGCGGCGGGCGCGGGTGTTGAGGCAGCCGGGGCAGGCGCCGGCACGGCGACCGCCGCTGCGGAAACAGGCGGCGAGCCCGAAGCCTGGGCACGGTGCAAGCGGTGCAGGCTGATGCCTATGACCAGCGTGATGACGAAAACCACCAGGCCCAGAACGAGCGCCAACACCAAGCCTTGCCGGCCCTCATCGTCCTGAGAAAACATTGCCCACTCCCGTCACATAAGCCGTCATAAAAACTCGGCTCATTGTAAAGTGCGGCTGTGGAAAATTCAGCCAAGCACTCAGCCCTGCAGCTGGCCGCCAACGGCCTTTCCGTGTCCCGCAACCCCGATCACATGCTGGAAACCGTGATGCGCGAATGGGGTGGCAAGCAAGACCTCTGGATCTTCGCCTACGCCTCGCTCATCTGGCGGCCGGAGTTCGAGCACGCGGAAGAGCGATTCGCCACTATCCACGGCTACCACCGTGCGCTCAAGATGTGGAGCCGCGTGAACCGCGGCACACCGGAATGCCCCGGCCTGGTCTTCGGCCTGCTGCACGGCGGCAGTTGCAAGGGCATGGCCTTTCGCATTCCGCGGGCGCAGGTGGCCGGCGCCCTGCCTGCCCTCTGGGCGCGTGAAATGCCCAACGGCGTGTACGACCCCAAATGGCTGCGCTGCCAGACCGCGCAAGGCGACCTGCGGGCACTGGCCTTCACCCTGTCCAAGCGCAGCCCCAGCCACACCGGTGTGCTCAGTGACGATGTGTACCGGAGGATTTTTTCGGATTCCTGCGGGCGCTACGGCACCACGCGCGAGTACGCGCAGCTCACCTATGACAAGCTCAAGACCCTGGGCATCCATGACCACGCGCTGGGTAAGCTGCTGGCCCTCGTTAACCGCTAAGAACAGTTTTCGCCTTGCCAGCGCGGGCCATGCGGCCTACAGTGGGCGTTTCAATACTTCCGACCACACCTGAGGAGACCGCACCATGGACTACCGTCTGGCGCCACTTGCCGCCGCCCTTGTGCTCAGCGCCTGCGCATCCAAGATGAGCGGCCCGCGCGCCGTGGCCCAGCTGCAAAGCACCACCGGCAACACCGCGGCCGGCATCGTGAGTTTCACCCAGAGCGGCGACAAGGTGCTGGTCTCGGGTGAAATCCGCGGCCTCAAGCCCAATGCCGAACATGGTTTTCATGTGCATGAAAAAGGCGATTGCTCCAGCGGCGACGGCATGAGCGCGGGCGGGCATTTCAACCCCACAGGCCAGCCGCACGGCAGCCACTCCGACATGGCCCACCACACCGGCGACCTGCCCAGCCTGAAGGCCGATGCGGCCGGCGTCGCCAAGTTCAGCTTTGAATCAAGGACCCTCTCGGTGGGCGGCGGCGCAACCGACATCGTGGGCAAGGGCCTGATCGTCCACCGCGACCCCGACGACTACAAGACTCAGCCCACCGGCAACTCAGGCCCGCGTCTGGCCTGCGCCGTGATCAAGCTGGATTCCTCACGCTCACTCGCTTTGCTTGATTCTTCGCCTTCCGGGGGAATGCAGCGCCTGTAGTCCAGGCCCTGCTTCCGGAAATCAGCGCGCGGCGAGCAGGGCTTCGGCGCGCTGCAGGTCCTGCAGCGTGTCGATATCGGTGATGATGCCTTCGTCGTCGACATCGACAAAGCCAACGGCATTTAGCGCGGCTTGTGCTTTCACCACGGCGACGGCGCCGGGGGAACCGCTCAACGCCAGCAACGCATCACGGCAGGCCGCCGAAAACCCCACCGGATGCCCGCGCACGCCCTTGAACAGGGGCACCACCACCGCATGCCGCGCCAGCGCATCGGCCACCGTTCGCAGCGTAGCCGCCTGCACCAGCGGCAAGTCACCCGGCAGCACCAGCCAGCCCGAGGCTTGCGGCGTGGCCCGCACGGCGGCCGCGATGCAGTCGCCCATGCCGGGATGGCCTGCGTCTTCCAGGTGCCAGGGCAGGCCGCTGGCGGCCACGGCGTCCAGCGTGTGGCGCAGCACCGGCTTGCCGGCCAGCAAGGCCTGCAGCTTGTGTGTGCCGCCGCCCGAAGCCGCAAAGCGCTCGCCCCGGCCCGAGGCCAGCACCAGCACCGTGGGCTTGCCGCCTTTCATCACGCCAGCTTGAAGGGCAGCTCGCGCGGCGCAGGCTTGCCCGTGAGCTTGGCGATGGCGTTGGCAAAGGCCGGCGCCAGCGGCGGCAGGCCGGGCTCGCCCAAGCCCGTGGGCGCATCGGCGCTGGGCACGATATGCACGGCCACCGTGGGCATGTCGGTGATGCGCGGCACCGGAAAGTCACCGAAGTTGCTCTGCTCCACCACGCCGTCTTTCAGCGTGATGGCGGCGCCCGGCAGGCACATCGACAAGCCCATCAGCGCCGCGCCCTGGATCTGCGCCTCGACACTGGTCGGGTTGATCGCCAGGTTGCAATGCACGCCCGCGGTGATGCTGTGCAGCACCGGGGTGTTGTCCTTGACCGAGGCCTCGACCACATAGGCCACCACGGTGTTGAAGGACTCATGCACCGCCACACCCCAGGCGCGGCCCGGTGCCAGCGTGCGTTTGCCGTAGCCGGACTTGTCGACCGCCAGCTGCAGCGCCGCCGCGTGGCGCGGGTGCTTGCCACCGAATTGCTTGAGGCGGTAAGCCACCGGGTCTTGCCCGCTGCCGCGTGCCACCTCGTCGATCAGCGTTTCCATCACATAGGCGGTATGCGTGGAACCCACGCTGCGCCACCAGAGCACCGGCACATTGAGCTTGGGATGGTGCACCGACAAACGCATCGGGATCTCGTAAGGCTCTTTCATGCCTTCGACCATGGTGCCGTCCACGCCGTCCTTGACCATAAAGCTTTCAAACGGCGTGCCGCCCAGGATGGACTGGCCGACGATGACGTGGTCCCAGCCCAGGATCTCGCCCTTGTCGTCGAAGCCGATTTCGGCGCGGTGCACATGCATGGGACGGTAGTAGCCGCCCTTGATGTCGTCTTCACGGCTCCACAGCGTGCGCACCCCGGCCGTGAGGCCGGCGCTGCGCGCGGCTTTGGCCACGTTGCAGGCTTCCACCACATAGTCGCTGGTCGCGATCGCGCGGCGGCCGAAACCACCACCGGCCATCTGCACATTCATCTTGATGTTTTGCGGCGCCACGCCCAGCGCCTTGGAGGCGGCCAGCGTGTCCAGGCCCGGCATCTGCGTGCCCAGCCAGAGTTCGGCCTTCGCGTCCGCGCCCTGGCCGCTCAGTTGCACCGTGCAGTTGAGCGGCTCCATGGGTGCATGCGCCAGGTAGGGGAAGACAAACTCGGCACTGATCTTCTTCGGCGCCGTTGCCAGCTTGCTGATGTCGTCCTTGTACTTGAGCGTGCCGGTTTTCTGCGCCAGCGCGCGGTAGCTCGCGAGTTGCTGCGCGCTGTCGACCTTCTCAACACCACTCGTATCCCACTCGACCTTGAGCGCATCGCGGCCCCGCTTGGCGGCCCAATAGCCTTCAGCGACCACCGCCACGCCTTCACCGCCGCGATCCAGCGGCACGCGCAGCACGGCCTTCACGCCCGGAACGGCTTTGGCCGCCGTGTCGTCCAGCGACTTGAGCTTGCCGGCAAACACAGGAGGATGGGCCACTACGGCCGTCAGCATGCCGGGCAGGCGCACGTCGATGCCGTAGCCCTGGCCGCCGCTGGATTTGGCGCGCGCATCCAGCCGGCCCGTCGGTTTGCCGATGATGCGGAACTGCTTCGGGTCCTTGAGCGTGACCGTCTCGGGCACCGGCAGCTTCATCGCCGCTTCGGCCAGCTCGCCGTACGTGAGGCGCTTGCCGCCGGGACCTATCACCACGCCCTGCTGGGTGCGCAGGCTGCCGGCGTCCACGCCCCATTGCGCGGCGGCGGCCGACACCAGCATGGCGCGGGTGCGCGCACCGAGTTCGCGGTACTGCGTGTAAGAGTTTTTGATGGAACCCGAACCGCCCGTGATGTGCATCCCGAAAGCCGGGTCGATATAGGCCGGGTCGGCATTGCCGTGCTGGCTTTTCACCTTGGCCCAGTCGGCGTCGAGCTCTTCGGCCAGGATCATGGGCAGGCCGGTCTGCACGCCTTGCCCGAAATCGAGCCGGTTGATGGTGACGGTGACCGTGCCGTCCTTGTCGATGCGCACAAAGGCCGAGGGCTGCTGCGTCGGCTTGAGGCTGGATGCGGCGGGCGCGCCGGCCGTGGCCATGGTTTGCGCCTGCGTGAGCAGCGGGAAGGCGCCAAGCGCAAAGCCGCTGGTGGTCGCGACCTTGAGGAAGCTGCGGCGCTGCAGCGCGGCGTCGGCAATGCTGTGGGCGGCGTCCTGCGCCTTGTGCATCAGGGCCTGCAGGCCTTTGGGCAGCTGGCTGGCGATGTCGAGGGTCTCAGTGGAGTCTGTGGAATTGGAATACATGGTGTTCTCCTTCAAGCCGGGGTCAAGCCAGGGTTTGCGCGGCATCTTTGATAGCGGCGCGTATGCGTACATAGGTGCCGCAGCGGCAGATGTTGCCGGCCATGGCGCTGTCGATGTCGGCATCGGTCGGTTTGGCATTGGACTTGAGCAGCGCGGTGGCGCTCATGACCTGGCCGCTCTGGCAATAGCCGCACTGCGCCACGTCGTGCTTGACCCAGGCATCCTGCACCGCCTTGCCGACGCGGTCAGCGGCCACCGCTTCAATGGTGGTGATCTTCTGGCCGGCGGCGGCCGAGATCGGCGTGATGCAGGAGCGTATGGGTGCGCCGTTGAGGTGCACGGTGCAGGCGCCGCACAGCGCCGCGCCGCAACCGAACTTGGTGCCCGTCATGCCCAGCGTGTCGCGCAGGGCCCAGAGTATGGGCGTGGATTCGTCGGCGTTGACGGCTGTGTCCTTGCCGTTGATGTTGAGCGTGGGCATCGTGAACTCCTTGAGGTTGTTGTTGCTGGGGAAGCCGGGAACAATCAGAGGAAAAAATCTGGAAAGCCGCTGATCGAGGAAACTACTTGTCGAATATATATTCGCTTAAAACTCGGGTTTCATCAAAATAATTTGGCCTAGCAAAATCAGGGGGTATTAGGTTTTGGAACGCGTCAGGCGATCAGGAAGTGATCAGGCTTTGATGGCGTCCCAACACAGGGTAAAGGCCGCCTGGTGCACGGCCTCGTCGTCGGGCAGCGTCCCGGCGCGTATCAGGTTGGCGGTTTCGCGCACCGAGCCCACCACACTCGCCGTCAACAGCGGCAGCGGCACAGGCTTGAAGATTTCCTGCTGCTGCCCTTCTTCAATCAACGCAAGAAAGCCTGCCGCCAGCCGTGCCGACAGCTCGCGGTTGCCCTGCGTGAACCAGGGAGAGTTGTAGTACTGCTCCTGGAACACCACCTCGGCATAGCGTTTCAGCCGGTGCCGCAGCAGGTTGCCCCAGAGGCGGCGCACCCGGCCGCGCAAGGGGGTGCCGGGCAGAACACCATCCATCAGCCGCTGCATGGTCGCGGTCTTGGCCTCCTCATAGAGCTGGCTGATCAGCTCGTCCTTCGAAGGGTAGTAAACGTAAAGCGTGCTGGTGGCAATGCCCGCCGTGCGCGCGATGTCGGCCATGGTCAGCCCGCTCAGCCCGGTCTGGGCCACCAGGTTGAAGGTGGCCTCGGCGATCGCGCGCTGCTTTTCGTCGTCTTTGGGCTTCATGGGAAGCTGGGAATAATAAGCGAATATTAATTCGGCAGCAAGTGGATGCGGGAAACATGAATCCGGCTGATGCAGCAAGGGCCGGCTGCAGCAGGGGCATGGGCCAAGCGGGCACAATCAAGGCATGAGCCAGCCTACCCCCTCCATTGCCGACCTGCGCAAAAGCTATGAACGCGCCGAACTCAACGAAGACGCCTCCCAGGCCGACCCGCTCAAACAATTCGAGCAATGGCTGCAGGAAGCCATCGCCGCCGAGGTGCCCGAACCCAACGCCATGACGCTCGCCACCGTCGCCAGCAACCTGCGCCCTTCCACCCGCATCGTGCTCATCAAAGGCTATGACGAACGAGGCATCACCTGGTTCACCAACTACGACAGCCGCAAGGGCCAGGAACTGGCTGGCAACCCCTACGCCGCGCTGCAGTTCCACTGGGTCGAACTCGAACGTGTGGTGCGTATCGAAGGCGTGGTCGAGAAAGTATCCGCTGAGGAAAGCGACGCCTACTTCAACACCCGCCCGCTCGATTCACGCATAGGCGCCTGGGCCAGCCCGCAAAGCGAAGTGATCGCCGGCCGCAGCGTGCTCGTCGCCAACGCGGCCAAATACGGCGCCAAATTTTTGCTGCAGCCGCCGCGCCCGCCGCACTGGGGCGGCTATCGCTTGAAACCCGACAACTGGCAGTTCTGGCAAGGCCGCAAAAGCCGCTTGCATGACCGGCTGCGCTATACCTTGCAGGGGGATGGCGGGTGGTTGCGGGAGCGGTTGGCGCCTTAGGTGGAACGCTGCGCAAAATTTGAGCCGCGGGTTTTGCGTCATCGACTCAAATGTGAGGCGAGTGCAAGGCGGTGAAACTAAGGATGCCGCTCCTCGAACCCGACAATCGGGTCGATTTCGCGAGCTGACAGGCCGTGTCGCGCCATCAATTCGCGATGCCCCGGGCTGCCAAGATAGTGCGCAAGGTAGGCATCGAAGCGATGGCGCAGCACGGTATTCTCGCGGGCAAACGAAAACGCACCGACCGGAATGCTTGCCGGCGGAGGCGATGCGCTACTGGCCAGATCGACCGCGAGCAAGGCAGGATTGTTGAGTGTGCGGAGAAACACCCGATTACCCAGTGCCGTGCTGGCATAAGCGTCAATGTCGCCCGCAATCAATGCCTGGACGACGACCTCCTGAGTCGAAAACAGGCTTATCCTCCTGGGCGGCACGCCCGCGCGCAGGGCGGCTTCATGCTGGACCTGTCCCGTTACAACACCCAATCGGGCACCGTCCACTGCCGCCACAGCGTCATAGCTGTCGAGCCCCTTGGGATTACCGTCTCGCACGATGAACCCGTCTTGCAGCGCCCACACGGGGCGACTGAAGGAGACCATTGCTGCGCGCTCCGTCGTGACAAACAGCGGGACATTCAGCGTCCACCGGCCGGCTGCGACGCCGGGGAGCAATTCCGCGAACGTCGTTAGATGAGTCACGACATCTTTGATACCGATTTCGCGCAACACAAACCGCGCAAGCTCCACATCGCATCCCGTTCCTTTCGCGTCCGGTCCCGGTGTTCCGAAAGGAGGCTCATCGATGTAGGCTAAAACAACCTGTTGCGGCAGTGGACTCGATAGACTGGTTTCGGTCATGTGATTTCTCTGTTGATGCCTTCCACTGGATCACGGTGCATCGCGAGGGCTTCGGCTTGGATTGAACTAGAGCCCAAAGCCCGCTTCAAAAACGGCTATCTGTTGGTGCCGAACTGCCTGCAGACGCAAATCATCCACCAACCCAGGCGTAATCTCAGCCAGCGGCACCAACACAAAAGCGCGCTCCCACATGCGTGGATGCGGCACAGTCAGTTGCGCTGACTCGATGCTGCCGCTGCCATACAGCAGCAAATCCAGATCCAGTGTGCGCGGTGCATTGGGGTAAGGCCTTTCGCGGCCTGCGGCTAGCTCTATTTGCTGCAGGCTTTGCAGCAACGCGGGGGCGCTTAGGCCGGTTTTGACCTCCACCACGGCGTTGAGGTAATCGCTGCCAAGCGGGGCGGAGCCAATCTCGGAAAGCTGATCACCACTGGACCCGATCGGCGCGGTTTTGTAGATGCTCGAGGCCTTTACCAGCTGGGTCTGCGGCAGTTGTGAAATCGCTTTGACAGCCTGCCGCAAGGCGGCCGCAGCATCCCCCAGGTTGGCGCCCAGCGCGATATAGGCGCTGACGGTCGCCATGGCTCAGGACTGTGCGTCGCCGCCGGGGGTGCCATCGGCGGCCGCTGCCCCGGCTCCGCCCGAGCGGGGTTTGCGGCGGCGGCGGCGTTTTTTGGCGGGGGGCATGTCGCCCTGCGCGCCTGCGGCCGTGCGCTCATCATCCTCGCCTTGATCATCCAGGTCGTGCTCTTCCTGGTTGCGAGGGGCGGGAGCTGGGGCATCGGGGCGCTTGACGCGAACCCGCGGCGCCTGCGGCTTGCTCTGCTGCTCGCGGCGCGCTTCTTCAATCATGGCGTGGCGTTCGTCGTCGTAGGCGGTGCTGAATTTCTCCCACCACTCGGCCAGTGCAGTGTCGATCTCGCCGGTCTGTGCGCGCAGGCGCAGGAAGTCAAAGCCGGCGCGAAAGCGCGGCTGGTCCAGCAATGAGTACGGTGCGCTGCCGGTGCGTTTTTCAAAGCGCGGCTGCATGGTCCATATCTCGCGCATGTCGGTGCCCAACTTGCCGCGGCCCGAGACATTGCCGATCCTGGCGTTGAAGGCATCGTCGATGGCGTCCAGCAGCGCGGGCATGAGGTGCTCGCCGCGTTTCTTGCGCTGTTCCCAGCCCTCGCGCACATCGGACCACAGCACGCAGGACAGCAAAAAGCTGGGCGCCACGGGTTTGCCTTCGCCGACGCGGCGGTCGGTGTCTTGCAGGGCAAGCTTGAGGAAAGGCTCTTCAGCGTTCTCGACCACCACATCAAGCAGCGGGTAGATGCCGGTGCCCAGGCCCAGGGCCTTGAGCTGCGCGATGCTGGCCAGCGCGTGGCCGGTCTGCAGCAGCTTGAGCATTTCGTCGAAGAGGCGCGACTGCGGCACATCGGCCAGCAGGCCTTTCATCTCGCGCAGCGGGGCGACGGTCTTGTCTTCGAACTTGAAGCCCAGCGCGCTGAGCTTGGCCCCGAAGCGCACGGCGCGGATGATGCGCACCGGGTCTTCGCGGTAGCGCACGGCCGGGTTGCCGATCATGCGGATGATGCGTTTCTTGGCGTCCTTGATGCCATGGTGGTAGTCGACCACGATCTGCGTCTCGGGGTCGTAGTACATCGCGTTGATGGTGAAGTCGCGGCGGGCAGCGTCCTGCTCTATGGGCCCCCAGACGTTGTCGCGCAGCACCCGGCCGGAGGCGTCGACCGCATGCTTCATGCCTGCGAGCTCGCTCTTGCTGGTGCGCTCGTTGCCGCCGACCTGCTCGGCCAGGCTGCTGTCGAGGTGAGCGCGGAAGGTCGAGACTTCGATGACCTCATGCTCGCGCCCGCGGCCGTAGATGACGTGCACGATGCGAAAGCGCCGGCCTATGATGAAGGCACGGCGAAACAGTGCCTTGACCTGCTCGGGCGTGGCGTCAGTGGCGACGTCAAAATCCTTAGGGCGCAGGCCGACCAGCAGGTCGCGCACCGCGCCGCCGACGATGTAGGCCTCATAGCCGGCGTCCTTGAGGGTGTGCACCACGTCCATGGCGCGGTCGTCGACCAGCTTGACGTCGATGCCGTGGTCCTTGAATGCGACATCCTGGCGTTGCCCGAAAGGCGATTTTTTGACCCGCTTGGCGCCGGGCTCGGTGCCGTCCGATTTGCCGAACAGCTTGTCAATGAATTTTTTGATCATGGATAACTAGATAAACAGGTCAAGTATGCGCCATCCGCGCTGGACCGCCAGCGCCCGAAGTAGGTCGTCGGGGTTGGTAGCGACGGGGTGGGTCGCCTTCTCCATCAGGGCCAGGTCGTTCATGGAGTCGGTATAAAACGTGGTCTCCACATCGCCCCAGGCCAGCCCGCGGGCCGCCAGCCATTGTTCCATGCGCGTGACCTTGCCTTCACGGGCCGAGGGCGTGCCCTTGATTTCGCCGGTGACCCAGCCCCGCGCATCGCGTTCGAGCTCAACCGCGATCAACTCTTTCACGCCAAAGGCATCGGCAATCGGCCGCGTCACGAATTCGTTGGTGGCGGTGACGATGACCAGCTCGTCGCCCGCGGCGCGGTGGCCGTCCACCAGCGCCTTTGCCTGCGGGGTGATGGCTTTTTGCACGACTTCCCGCATGAAGCGGTCATGGGCGGCGGCTGAATGGGCGGCGCCCTGCTCCCGGATGGCCTGGGTGGCGAAGCGCACGTACTCATGGATGTCCAGCGTGCCGGCGCGGTAGTGCTCGAAAAACTCGGCATTGCGCCGCTTGAATTCGGTACTGTCGCACCAGCCCAGCGCGATGGTGAATTCACCCCATTCGTAATCGGAATCGATGGGGATCAGCGTGTGGTCCAGGTCAAAAAGCGCAATTTTCTTCATACAACGGTTCCGGTCAGCAGGTCGCCGAGCTTGAGTTCGGGATGCACCCGCTGCAGTGCAATCAGGCCTTCCAGCGCGCGCTTGCGCCAACCGGGGCCGCGGCCCAGCGCGTCGCGCCAGGCGTCATGCAGGCTTTCCGGCTGCGTGGCCAGCAGGTAGTCAAACAAGGCGGCGGCCTGCTGCAAATCCTTGTTCGCCTTGGTCCGCATGGCGCCTGAGCGCTCGCCCACGATGAGCAGCTTGTGCACCGCATAGCGCTCAGGTGCAGGAATGCTCACCGTCACCGCGCCGCCGTTTCGGTCAACCAGCACCGCCTGCGTCACCTGCTCAAGCGAAAACTCCATGAAACGCAGAGGCTGCAAGCCGACGTTGAGATTGGGAATAACGATGGGGCCGTCGCCGCCCCGGTGGGCCGAGGTCAGGAAATCGATCTGGAATTCCGGGTCCCCGCTGAGCTTGTAGGAGGCGCCCGCCCCGCCGCTGAGCTGGACCAGGGGGATGAAACCCTGCTCAAAGCTCGTGAGCGCGGCATGCACATCGATCTGCACGTCGGCCGGCAGGGCCACTGAAATGTTCTTGCCGGCGTGCGCGAAATCAACGTCGGTCGTGGCTCCGCCGGCAAACCATTTAACCCCCAGCATGTTGCCCAGGGCAATGAAGGCATGTGTGCCGACGAGCACGCCGCCGGCGCGGAAGAAACCATAGTCGGACAGGCGGCGAACCGCGCGCACATGCTTGGGCAAAGCAGGCGCGCAGCCAAGCGCGACGGCGGCCTTGGCCAGCGGCGAGAGGGCTGCGTCCGGCTTGACGGCGGGATTTCGCGCCCGCTCGACCGCCGCGCGGACGGCATCGGTGTCGGGGCCGACATACAGCTGGCGCAGTTGCCCATTCAGGTCGCGGTAGGAGAAATACCAATACACCGCATGCTGCACCGTTTTGCGAGAAAAGCTGCCGTGCAGGTTCTCTATGCTGCGGTTGAGTTCCAGCGAAGTCGCCACATCCGCCAGCTGGGCGTAGGCCGTCTGGGCTGAAAGGGGAAGCTCGGCATGCAGGGGCATGGGATCAACTATACAACAAATTAATATTTGTTGTATAGAATCAGACTCATCACTGAATTCATCCGTTTTCCAGCATGGATTTGATCAAGGGAATGGTGATGGCGCGCTTGGTTTGCAGGGCGTAGCCGTCGAGCTGGTCCAGCAGCTGCATCAGGCTGCCGAGGTCGCGCGAAAAGCGGGTCAGCATGAAGTCCATGGCGTCATCGCTCAGGAAGACACCGCGCGCATCGGCTTCGCGCCGCAGCACGGCGCGGCGCTCGGGTTCGGTCAGGGCCTGCAGGGCGAACACATGGCCCCAGCCCAGGCGGGTGCGCAAGTCCTCGCGCAGCGCCAGGTCGGCCGGCGGCACACTGCCGGAGGCCAGCACCCAGCGCGGCCGGCCGTCGGGCGCGCTGAGCGCATTGACAAACCAGTTGAAGGCCGCCTGCTGCTGCACCGCGGTATAGAGGTGGCAATCATCCAGGATGACGGCGGCCCAGGATTCGTTGAATTCGGGCGGCTCCATCAGCGAAGCGTCCATCCAGCCGCTGGAGGCGCCCTGCTCGCGCAGCGCCTCGCGCACGGCTTTCAGCAAATGGGTCTTGCCGCTGGCGGCCTCGCCCCAGAGGTAGGTGGGCACGGGCGAGCGCAGCGTGTTGCCGGCCCACAGCTCCAGGTGCTTGAGCGCGGCCTCGTTCGGCCCGCCGAAAAAATTGGCGAACGAAGGGGCCGAGGCCAACCCGATGTCCAGCGCAATCTGTTTCATGCCCGCCATCCGCTTATCCCGCCCCCATCACGCTCGTCATCCGGCCTTGTAAAGCCGGCTGGCCATGTAGCTGGCCCTGAGGCGGCGTATGCCCACCAGCAGCACGGCGCTGGCCGGCAGCGCCACCAGCACACCGACAAAGCCGAAGACCTGGCCAAATGCCAGCAAGGCAAAGATCACCGCCAGCGGGTGCAGGCCTATGCGCTCGCCCACCAGGCGCGGCGTGAGGTAGAGGCTCTCCACCAGTTGGCCCAGGCCGTAGACCACAGCCACCATGACCAGCGCCTTGAGCGAGGCGAATTCGAGCAGGCCAGCGAGCACGGCGAGCAGCAGGCCCAGGCCGAAGCCCAGATAGGGAATGAACATCGCCAGGCCGGTGAAGACGCCGATAGGCACGGCCAGGTCCAGGCCGAACAGGGCCAAGCCCACGGCATAAAACACCGCCATGATGAGCATGACCAGCAGCTGGCCGCGCAGGTACTGGCCCAGCACGGCGTCGGCCTCCTGGGTGAAGCTGTCGAAGCCGCCGCGCAGATGGGGCGGCACCAGCTCGAGCACGCGGGCGACAAACTTGTCCCAATCCATCAGCAGGTAAAACAGCGCCACCGGAATCAGCACGGCATTGCCCATGATGGCCAGCGCCACGCTGCCGCCCATCTTGAGCGAGGACATCAGCGAGGTGAACAGGTCTTCAAAATTGGCGTTGAGGTACTTGAGCACAAAGGCCTTGATGCTGCCCACGTCCAGCGCCACATGGATGCCGAACTGCGCCAGCCAGGGGGCCAGGCTGGTATTGAGCCTGTCGGCCAGCAGCGGCACCTGTTCGCGCAGCACGGGCAGTTCCTTGGCCATGATGGGCACGATCAGCAGGAACAGGCTCAAAAGCACCACGATGAAGAGGAATTCGACCAGGATCACCGCCACGATGCGCGGCATGCGGCCTTTGCCCAGGGCGTCCAGCCGGTTGACCAGCGGCGTGAGCGCGTAAGCCAGCACGGCGGCCACCACAAAGGGCGTGAGCACCGGTCCCAGCAGCCACAGCGCGAGGACGACCAGGGCGGCGATCAGGCACCAGGCGGCGGCGCGTTTTTGGGCGGTGGTGAATTGCATAAAGCCTTGTAAAGCCTTGGGTTGAGCGTGCCCGGAACGAGCACTGAAAGAGTCTGGAGCGGCCGGATGGGTAGCCTTTAGAATCTCAGGCTGAATTCTATCGGGCTTGCCGGCCCCCTCCGGCGCCGCAAACCCGCCTTCCAGACCTCCATCCGCCTTCCGTAGCAAAGCCGACAACACCATGAGCACCTCTTCCCCCTCCCCCCTGAGCTACAAAGACGCGGGCGTTGACATCGACGCGGGCGACGCGCTGGTCGAGCGCATCAAGCCCCTGGCCAAAAAAACCCTGCGCGAAGGCGTGCTGGCCGGCATAGGCGGCTTCGGTGCGCTGTTTGAAGTGCCCAAGCGCTACAAGGAGCCCGTGCTGGTCAGCGGCACTGACGGCGTGGGCACCAAGCTCAAGCTGGCTTTTGAGTGGAACATGCATGACACCGTGGGCATAGATCTGGTGGCCATGAGCGTCAACGACGTACTGGTGCAAGGCGCCGAGCCGCTCTTCTTCCTGGACTATTTCGCCTGCGGCAAGCTGGATGTGGATACCGCGGCGGCCGTGGTCGGCGGCATCGCCAAAGGCTGCGAGCTGAGCGGCTGCGCGCTGATCGGCGGCGAAACCGCTGAAATGCCCGGCATGTACCCGGCCGGTGAATACGACCTGGCCGGCTTTGCCGTCGGTGCGGTCGAAAAATCAAAAATCCTGACCGGCAAGGATGTGAAACCCGGCGACGTGGTGCTGGGCCTGGCCAGCAGCGGCGTGCATTCCAACGGCTTCAGCCTGGTACGCAAGTGCATTGAACGCGCCGGCAGCCGGGCCCCCGCCACGCTGGACGGCAAGCCCTTCAAGCAGGCCCTGATGGAGCCCACCCGCCTCTACGTCAAGAATGTGCTGGCCGCGCTGGCCGCCCACCCCGTCAAGGCCCTGGCCCATATCACCGGCGGCGGCCTCCTGGAAAACATTCCGCGCGTGCTGCCCGAAGGCACGGCCGCCCACCTCAAAAAGGGCAGCTGGCCGCAGACCGAACTCTTCGCCTGGCTGCAAAAAACCGCCGGCATCGACGACGCCGAGATGAACCGCACCTTCAACAACGGCATCGGCATGGTGGTGGTGGTGGACGCCGCCAACGCGCAAGCCACGGCAAAAACCTTGCGCGACGCGGGTGAGCAGGTCTATGAGATCGGCGTGATCGCCGCCAAGGGCGACGGTGCCGCCGTCACCGTGAATTAAGCGGCCGGCACAAAACCGGGCGCGGCAACCCTCAACCCATGCCGCCGCAACAGCCCTCTCTCCCCGCGACGCAAGCCCGCAGGATTCCCGCGGCCATCTGGGCGCTGGGTTTTGTCAGCCTGCTGATGGACATCTCTTCCGAAATGATCCACAGCCTGCTGCCGGTCTTCATGGTCACGGTGCTGGGCACCAGCGTCTGGGCCGTCGGGCTGATTGAAGGCCTGGCCGAGGCCACGGCACTCATCGTGAAGGTGTTTTCGGGGGTGCTCAGCGACTACTGGGGCAAACGCAAACCGCTGGCGCTGCTGGGCTACGGACTGGGCGCGGCCTCCAAGCCGCTGTTCGCGCTGGCGAGCACGACAGGGCTGGTACTCACCGCGCGCCTGATCGACCGCGTGGGCAAAGGCATACGCGGCGCCCCGCGCGATGCGCTGGTGGCCGACCTGGCGCCGCCCGGCCTGCGCGGCGCGGCTTTCGGGCTGCGCCAGTCGCTGGACACCGTCGGCGCCTTCGTCGGGCCGCTGCTGGCCATGGGGTTGATGCTTCTCTGGGCCAATGACTTCCGCGCGGTGTTCTGGGTCGCCGTCATCCCGGGCGTGCTGGCCGTGGTGCTGCTGCTGTTCGGCGTGCGCGAGCCCGAACGCGAACGCGCGCCCGATGCCCCGCGCCCCAACCCCCTCACTCGCGCCAACCTCAAGCGCCTGGAGGCACCCTACTGGCGCGTCGTGGCGCTGGGCGCGGTGTTCATGCTCGCGCGTTTCAGCGAGGCTTTCCTGCTGCTGCGCGCCACGCAAGGCGGCCTGCCCCTTGCGTTGACGCCGCTGGTGCTGATCGGCTTGAACGGGGTCTATGCGCTGGGCGCCTACCCTTTCGGCAAGCTGGCGGACCGCATGAGCCACACCGCCTTGCTGGCTTGGGGTCTGGTGGTGCTCGCGGTGGCCGACCTGCTGCTGGCCGCCGGCACCCACTGGGCCACCTTCGCGGCGGGCATCGCGCTGTGGGGCTTGCACATGGCCATGACCCAGGGCTTGCTGGCCACCATGGTCGCCGACACGGCGCCCGAGAACCTGCGCGGCACCGCCTTCGGCTTCTTCAACCTCGCCAGCGGCCTGTCACTGCTGCTGGCCAGCACGCTGGCCGGTGTGTTCTGGGACCAGCTGGGCGCGCCGGCCACTTTCGCGGCCGGCGCCGTCTTCTGCGCGGCGGCGCTGCTGCTGTTGTGGGCCTGGCGCAATTCCTTGCGGCCGCACACCGTGCCTCCCGCCTGAGATCAGGCCAGCGCCAGCCCTGCCACCCCCAGCAGCATCAGCGCCGCACCCAGCACCTGGGAGGGCTTGAGCGACTCCTTGAGCAGCCTGGCGCCCACCAGCGCGCCTATGAGCATGGACATCTCGCGCAGCGGGGCCACATAACTGAGCGGCGCGCTGCGCACCGCGAACAGCACCAGGCAGTAGGCCAGCGGCGACAACAGGCCTACCATCATGATGGCCGTGCGATGCTGCCGCCATTGCGCGGGCAACGCGGCGCGCCGGGGCAGCACCCAGGGCGCGAGCAGCAGGGTGCGAAACCCTAGGCCCGCGGCATAAAACAGTACAGGCGCCATGCCCAAAGATTTCACCGCCCAGCCGTCCACCACGGTGTAGCCGGCAATGCAAAGCCCCGTCAACCCGCCCCAGAGCACCCCGTGCCGCCGCCGCGCATCCCCGCAGGCGGCGATGCCGGTCGCGCCGCCAGCCGTCATGAACACACCGGCCAGCACCAGGGCCACGCCGAGCCAGCCCAGCACGCTGGGCAACTCGCCGAGCAGCACCACCGCCCCCAGCACTGCCAGCAAGGGCCCGGTGCCCCTGGCCATGGGATAGACCACGGCGAAGTCGGCCACCCGATAGCCTTTTTGCAGCACCATCGAATACACCAGGTGCAGTAGCGCACTGGCCAATGCCGCCAGCCACATCCAGCCGTCGAAGGCCTGGGGATGTTGATGCCATGCAAACAGGGCCACAGGCGCCGCGGCCACCATGCTGACGCAGCCGAACAGCCAGATAAAAAGCAGGCCGCCGGCCGCGCGTTTGGCCGCGATATTCCAGAGTGCGTGGCAGATCGCTCCCGCAAGCACCAGCGTCAGCGTGGAGGCACTCATGCCTGCGCACCGGGCTCGGGCATACGGAAGCGGCCGTCCAGCAGAACCTGCACGCGCCCGGCCACGGCCTCGCATTCGGCGGGCGTAAGCGCTTCGAATCCCGACGCCCAGGCCGCCATGTCCGCCCAGCGCGGGAATTTGGGCGACTCGCCCCAGCGCCAGTCGGGATGTGCCGACCGCCGATTGCGCCCCAGCACATGCAGGTGCACACGCCGATGCGCCTGCACGTTCTTGGGCCCAGCGGGCGGGGCCTGGTCATTGAGCGCCCAGTTGCCCGCCTCCCAGTAATTGAGGCAACCCTCGTTCAGGACGGGCAACACGTCCAGCATGGCGCGGCCGGTGGCGGCCACCAGGCAGGACCAGCGCGCCAGCTCCATCGGCGCCAGTTCGCTGCGCTCCCACACCGGCCGCGGCGGGTTGACCACCAGGTGGCCGCCATCGCGGCGGTCGCACAAAAGCGAGTCGGGAACGACCAGGGTGCCGCCGGAGCAGCTGTGCAGGACAAGAGGCATGGGTAAACCTTCAGCAGATCGAATAATGAGCAGATGTGATCAAGACGATGACCGGACCAGCCCTGATAATCGGCGAATTCACTCGACAACACACCAAGAACCATGAGAAAAGCGGCAATTAATAATGAGTAAAACGGATGACTCAAACCCTCAATCCCTGCCGCTGAATGCCGTGCGGGTCTTTGTGGAAGCCGCCCGGCAGCTCAACTTCAGCCGCGCCGGCCGGGTGCTGGGCATGAGCCAGGGCGGCGTCAGCCGCCATGTCGCCACGCTGGAGCGCTACTTTGGCCAGCCGCTGTTCGCGCGCAGCGGCACTTCGGTGCGCCTGACCGACGCGGGCCGCCTCTACTTCGACACGGTG
>Ga0209564_1001216_pt1 | contig 29241 bp, 36 predicted proteins | sample AraplaCol_mMF_r2_FD_184272 | JGI IMG/M metagenome (GOLD analysis project Ga0209564, IMG submission 184272) | Arabidopsis root microbial communities from North Carolina, USA - plate scrape MF_Col_mMF_r2 (SPAdes) (version 3) | ecosystem: Host-associated > Plants > Roots > Endosphere | place: USA...
TCATCGTGCCGCCCGCATTGGGATGCGGGTGGAGGATCATGGCGACCGGCGCGCGCGGCTTGGGCGCGGGGGCGAAACGGCCTTCGAGGCGGCCTTCGGGGCCGGGGAAGATGACTTCGGGCAAGGCGGGTCCCTGTAGAATTGGAGGCGCGCAGTGGAGCGCGGTGAGTTGGGCGCTATATAGGCACCGCGCCGTCTTACGCAATTATTACGAGAGCAACTTGCCCGATCGCATCTATCTCGATCATGCCGCGACCACGCCGATGCTGCCGGAGGCCCTTGCGGCCGTGGAGGCGGGAATGCGCCACTGGGCCAATCCCAGCTCGCCCCATGCCGAGGGCCGCGTCGCCCGTGCCGCGCTGGAAAAGGCGCGCTCCGAGGTGGCTGCCGCCTATGGCTGGGCGCACGAGCTGATCTTCACCAGCGGCGCGAGCGAATCGCTGCACATGGCGCTGACCCGGTCGATGGCGCCGCGCCGCCTGATCAGCGCGGTCGAGCATGATTCGATGCTGCGCCATGCCGAGGGCGCGCAGGTGCTGCCGGTGGATGCGGACGGGGTACTCGACCTTGACGCGCTGCGTGCCGCGCTGGTGGACGGGCCGCGCGCGCTGGTCGGCGTGCAATGGGCGAACAGCGAGACCGGCGTCATCCAGCCGATCGAGGCGATCGCGGAGATCGTGCGTGCGGCGGGCGGGATCCTGCTCGTCGATGCGGCGCAGATGCCGGCGCGTGCCTCGGCGGCGGTGCTGCGTCATGCCGACCTGGTCGCGGTATCGGCGCACAAGCGCGGCGGGCCACCGGGGATCGGTGCGCTGCTGGTCCGCGACTTCGGCACGCTGCTGCCGATGGGCGGGCAGGAAAAAGGCTATCGCGCGGGTACCGAGAACCTGCCTGGCACGCTCGGCTATGCCGCCGCGGTGTCGGTGCCCGAGGAACTGGCGCCGATGACGGCGCTGCGCGCCCGGCTCGAGGCAGTGATCCTGGCGGAGGGCGGCGAAGTCGTCGGTGCCGGCACGCCGCGCAGCCCGCTGATCGGCGCGTACCGGATGCCGGGGGTCTCTTCCGCCGCCCAGCTGATCCGCTTCGACATGGCCGGCATCTCGATCTCGGCGGGCAGCGCCTGCTCTTCGGGGAGCATGCGGCCCAGCCATGTGCTGACCGCGATGGGCTGGCAGGAGCCGGCGTTGCGCGAGGTTGTGCGGGTGAGTTTCGGACGGAATAGCAGCGAAAGCGACGTGGATGCCTTCACGACGCTCTGGCGCCAGATCGCGATCGAGGCCAGAAACAGGGCTGCATGACCTATCTCGACTATCAGGCGACCACGCCGCTCGCCCCCGAGGCGCTGGCCGCGATGCTGCCGCTGCTGGAGACCAACTTTGCCAATCCGCACTCCGCGCACGCCCCCGGCCGTGCGGCCAGGGCGGCAGTGGAGGTTGCGCGCGACGAGGTCGCCGGGCTGCTGCCACCGGGGGGCAAGGTCAGCTTCACCAGCGGCGCGACCGAGGCGCTGAACTGGGCGATCAAGGGCACGACTGGCGGCATCGTCACCATCGCCACCGAGCATGCTGCGGTGCTCGACACGGCGGCGGCGGAAGCGCGCAAGGGCAGGGACGTGACGGTACTGCCGGTGGGGCCGGAGGGGCTGGTCGATCTCGCCGCAGCGCGGGAGGCGATCAAGCCCGGCATCGGCCTTGTCGCCGCGATGCTGGTCAACAACGAGATTGGGGTGATCCAGCCGGTCGAGGAACTGGCGCATCTCGCCCATCAGGCCGGCGCGCTGTTCCTGTGCGACGCGGTACAGGGCTATGGCCGGGTGCGCATGCCCGATGGCTGCGACCTGATCGCGGTCTCGGCGCACAAGATTCACGGACCCAAGGGCGTGGGTGCGCTGTGGATCCGCGACGGGGTGACGATCGAGCCGCTGCTGCATGGCGGCGAGCAGGAGCCAGCGGGGCGATCCGGTACCCTTTCGCCGGCACTCTGCGCGGGGTTCGGGGTGGCGGCGAAGCTCGCCAAGCAGCGCTTCGGGGCGGACCATGCGCATATAGAGCAGCTCTACCGCGCGGCGCTGGGCCGGATCGCTGGCGACTGGGTGCTCAACGGCGCGCAGGAGGACCGCTATCGCGGCAATCTCAATCTGCGCCATGATGGGCTCGACGTCGCTCGGCTGATGTCGGACCTGCGCGACGTCGCCTTCTCGGCGGGCTCGGCCTGCGCGAGCGGATCGGGACGGCCCAGCCATGTGCTGGCGGCGATCGGGCTGAGCGACGCGCAGGCGCGTTCGAGCATCCGCATCGGCTATGGCCGTTACACCAGCGAGGACGAGCTGCTCCACGCGGTCGACCGGATCGTCGCCGCCGCCCGTGCGCAGAGCCGCGCCGCATGATCCGCGTCACTTTCGTCAGCGCCGACGGCATTTCGCACCAGGTGGAGGCCGAGGAGGGGTTGCGGCTGCTCGAGGTCGCGCAGAATGACGGCCAGCCGCTGGAGGGTACGTGCGAGGGGCAGATGGCCTGCTCGACTTGCCATGTGATCGTCGATCCCGAGCATTTCGCCCGGCTACCTCGCGCGGCGGAGGAAGAGGAGGACATGCTCGACCTGGCAGTGGGTGCGGTGCGGACCAGCCGGCTCGCCTGCCAGATCCTGCTGACGCCCGAGCTCGACGGGCTGGTGGTGCGGATGCCCGCTGGGCACCGCGACATGCAGGGGCGCTAGAGCGCCAGCGCGTAGAAGCGCGTGTCCACCATCATGCGCGGGAAGGTCGGCGGCAGCAGCGCCGAGTCGACCGGCTGGAAGCCGTTGCGCGCATAGAAGCGGTGGGCGGCGAGGAAGCGGTCGGAGGTACCCAGATAGAGGCGCGACAGGCCCCACGCCCGGGCATGGTCGAGCAGGGTGTCGAGCAGCGCGCGAGCCAGCCCGCCGGCACCGCGATAGCCGGAGTGGACGAACATCTTGCGCAACGCCGCAGCGCCGTCGCCAATGTCCCTGAGTCCGATCGTGCCGACAATCTCGCCGCCCCGCGCCCGGGCGATCCAGAAGTCGCCGGCGTCGCGCTGGTAGAAGTCCGGAATCTCGTGGAGGTCGGGCTGGTCCTCGGCGGTGATCGCGATGCCGAACTCCTCATTCTGGATCGATACGATCAGCGCGGTCACGCCTTCCTGATCGGCGGGCACGAAACGCCGTATTGCTGCCTTGTCCATCGCGGCGGGCTAGCATCGCGGGAGGGCGGAGGCGATGGCGCAGCGACCTATCGCCAGATTTAACACATTGCGGCAACGAACCAGACATTCAGGCGCCCGCAATCCGTCTCGTTTCAGGATCGTGCATGGAACCGAAACGATCGTTCCGGTTTCCGCCCATGCGGGTCTTTCCCCCGCCAGCAGGAGAGAGAACACCATGAAACTGCTTCCGATCCTCGCGGCCGCTGCTGCCGCGACGCTTGCCCTTCCGGCCGCCAATGCCGCCGCCGCACCGTCGGCCCCGGCCGTCGCGGCGAAGGCCGAGTTCCAGCACCACCGTCCGCATGCGCGCAAGCGCGTCTATTGGCGCAACGTCTGCAAGACCACCTGGCGCCATGGCCACCGCCAGCGCGTGTGCCGCAAGGTCCGCTACTGGCGTTAAATTCCCGGGGGCGGGAGCGTGCCTGCGTTCCCGCCCTTGCCTAACCGCCTGACTTTGCCCATATGCGCCGCGGGAGTCGGGCGGACGTAGTCGTCGCCAACCTGGTCAGATCGGGAACGAAGCAGCCACAACGATTTCGCTGCGGGTCGTTCCGGCTCCCACCTTTCCATGCAGCATTGGCGATTGATGCCGGCCCGATCGGGCCTGCGCGATGCGCTGGATTTCCCGACCGATGAAGAACTCGATCCGCATGCCGAGCTGCGGCCCCGCCGCTGTGCTTGACAGCCGGCCCTGCGGTCCTTTCATTCTGCGCCGAAACAGGGGGATCGAGATGTATCGCTGGCTGACCGTGTTGATGCTCTTGTCGGTGCCTGTCGTCGCGTTTGCGCAGGATATCCCGACTGCGCCTGAGACGGTGGTCGAGAAAGGCGAGGCATGGTCGGTCGACTATGCCGACTGGAAATGCGCGTTGAACCGCAAGTTCCTGGTCGATGGCAAGCCGGCCATCTTTTCGCTCGAACGCGAGCCGCTCGCTACCGAGGTTTCCCTGCGGTTCGCGGATCAGGGCAAAGCCCGTAACGCCATCGACGACAAGGCCGTGCTGTTTGCCGATGGCAGGCAGATAAGCAAACCGGTGACCTTCCATGTCAGACCGGCTTCGGGCGCGCGGATACGCGATTATCGACTCGATCTGGCCGCGCACCACCCCGATGCGGTCAAGTCGAGCCTGCGCTTCTGGAGCCGTGGCAATGGCGATGTCGAATTCCGGCTCGGCAATTTCGCGGCTGCCTGGGCCGCGCTCGATACCTGCCGGAAGGACCTTGATGCGGCGTTGGGGATCGACGCTGCCGCGATGGCCCAGATCGCGACACAGGCCGAAGGAGATGTTACCGATTTCGTGAAGCTGCCGCCGGCGAATGGAGGGTTTGAATTTGCCGCCTTCTACTGGGTCGATGCGGCGGGGCGGGTCGATGATTGCCGCCTGTTGCTGCCTAGCCGCCGCGACGCGCTGGACAAGGGCTTCTGCAGCGAACTCAAGGCCAAGGGACGGTTCAAGCCGGCGCGCGATGCCCAGGGCAAGGCCATCCGGGCGCCGCGTTACGATCATATCTCGATCCTGACCGCGACCGTCATCGAGGCCGTATCGATGTAGTCCAACGGGATCGCTGCCGGGCTTCGACAATCGGCCCGCAGGGCCCTAGATAGGACCATAATGTCCGATTCCCTGCTTGGCCTCGACGAACCCCCGCAGCCGCGCGACAACGCCTATCGGGTGCTGGCGCGCAAATACCGGCCGCAGACCTTTTCCGAGCTGATCGGGCAGGATGCGATGGTCACCACGCTGGGCAACGCGATCAAGCGCGACCGGCTGGCGCATGCCTTCCTGCTCACCGGCGTCCGCGGGGTCGGCAAGACCTCGACCGCGCGACTGATCGCCAAGGCGCTCAACTGCATCGGGCCGGACGGGCAGGGCGGGCCGACGATCGATCCCTGCGGTATCTGCGAGCCGTGCCGGGCGATTGCGGAAGGCCGTCATATCGACGTGATCGAGATGGACGCCGCGTCGCATACCGGCGTCGATGATGTCCGCGAGATCATCGAGGCGTCGCGCTATTCGGCGGTCTCGGCGCGCTACAAGATCTACATCATCGACGAAGTCCATATGCTGTCGAAGAGCGCGTTCAACGCGCTGCTCAAGACGCTCGAGGAGCCGCCGGCGCATGTGAAGTTCCTGTTCGCCACCACCGAAGTGAACAAGGTGCCGGTGACGGTGCTGTCGCGCTGCCAGCGCTTCGACCTGCGCCGCATCCCGGCCGAGCTGCTCGCGGAGCATTTCGCCAAGGTGACGCAGGCCGAGGGTTTCGAGGCGGAGCCCGAGGCACTGGCGCTGATCGCGCGTGCGGCCGAAGGCTCGGCGCGCGACGGCCTGTCGATCCTCGACCAGGCAATCGCGCATGCGGGCCTGGAAGGCGAGGGGGTGAAGGCGGATGCCGTGCGCCACATGCTCGGCCTGTCCGATCGCGGCGCGATCCGTACGCTGTTCGGGCTGCTGCTCGAAGGCGATGCCGCGGGCGCGCTCGGCTCGCTGCGCGGGCAGTACGACCTTGGCGTCGATCCGCAGGCGGTGCTGCGCACGCTGCTGGAGACAGTGCATGCGGTGACGCTCGCCAAGCTCGGTACCCAGGCCAGCTCGGGCCAGTCTGCCGAGGAGCTGAAGGCGCTCGAGCGCTGGGCGGCGGGGCTGAGCTTCCCGGCGCTCCATCGCCTCTGGCAGCTGGTGCTGCGCGGGCATGACGAAGTGGCGAAGGCGGTGCTGCCGATCGAGGCGGCGGAGATGGCGCTGCTGCGCGTCATCCATGCCTCGCAATTGCCCGATCCGGGCGAGCTCGCCCGCCAGATCGCCAGCGGCAGCGTGACGATTTCGGGCGGCACCGCGCCGGCTGCGGCACCGGGCCCCAACGGCTCGGCGATGCCGACCTCGCTTGGCCAGCTCGCCGATTATCTGGAGGAGAAGCGCCGCTTCCAGCTGGCGACGCAGGTGCGCGACTATCTCCGCCCGGTGCGCTTCGAGGGCACCGAGGTCGAGTTCGCCGCGGCGCGGCCGCTGCCGTTCGATTTCCTCAAGGAGCTGGGCGCCGCGCTCAAGGAGCTGACCGGCACCAACTGGAAGCTTCAATGCGTTGACGTACCGGCCCAGGCGATGACATTGCGCGAGGAGCAGGCGGCGAACGAGCAGGCCGAGCGCGATGCGGTGCTCAACTCGCCGATGGTCGCCGCCGCGATGCAAGCCTTTCCCGATGCCGAGCTGATCGGCTGGTCCAAGACAGGAAGTTGAGTATGGATCTCGAAAAGATGATGGCCATGGCGCAGAACGTCCAGGCCGAACTCACCAAGGCGCAGGCCGATCTCGACAATATCGAGGTCGAGGGCGCGTCGGGCGGCGGGCTGGTCAAGGTCCAGGCTTCGGCCAAGGGCCGGATCATCGGCATCCATATCGATGACTCGCTGCTCAACCCGAGCGAGAAGGGCATGCTCGAGGACCTGCTCACGGCGGCGTTCAACGACGCCCGCGCCAAGGCCGATGCGGCCTCGCAGGAGTCGATGGCGAAGATGACCAGCGGCCTGCCGCTGCCCCCGGGCTTCAAGCTGCCCTTCTAAGCCACGGGGAACCATCGCTCTTCCTCCACGGTTGCTACGGCAACAATGAGAGGAGGATGCACATGGTCGAACGAGTAACCGAGCGTAGCGACGGCGTGACCGCGGAGCGCGTCACCGAGACGGGTGGCGGCGGCACCGTGGTGGTCGAGCGCGGCGGCGGCGGCACCGGCCTGATCATCGGGTTGGTGCTGCTGATCGCGGTGGTGATTGGCGCCGTCTACCTGTTCAACGCGAACAACCGCGAGAATGCCAAGACCGATGCTGTCACCCAGGCGGCCAAGGATGTCGGCGGTGCCGCCAAGGATGTGGGCGACGCGGCGCAGGATGCCGCCAAGAAGGTCGAGTGACGACCTGAAGCCGGCTTGAACCCGTAATCATGATCGACGAAGCTTCCCCCGGGCGGTCCGGGGGGAAGCGATGAAGCATGTGATGTTGGGGCTGGCCGCCATGGCCGCGGCGCCGGCGATGGCACAGGATGCGGAGCGGCTGCATCTCGTGGTGCCGCTCGGCGCCGATAGCGCGGACTATCCACGCTGGGCGATCGATCATGGGCTGGGCGGCCGCAGCATCCTCACGCTGGAAGTCGGGCCGGACGGCCGGGTGAGCGGATGCGAGGTATTCGCGAGCAGCGGCTATGCCTCGCTCGATGCCCGGGCCTGTGCGGTCTATCGGAACCGCGCCCAATTCAACCTTGCGGCCGGGGCTGGCCCGCGGATCGCGCGGGCGCCCTTCCTATGGGTGCCCGAAGATGGTGCCACCAACGATCCGCTGCATGTGTTCGGTCGCTTCGCTGCCGATACCGGTGTGGTGCTTGGAGGTGCGCTCAGCGCTCCGGAGTTTCGCGGGCGGGCGTGCAGGGTGCTCGACGCAGGGCTGGAGATTTGCCGCCTGTTCGTCGCTGGCTCGGACGCCTGGCTGGGCGCCAAGATCACCGATAGCGCATCGCTCTTGGTCGGCGCGAAGGACGGGCGGGTGCTGTCGGTGCGGCTCGGCTTCCACGGGCGCGACAGGCAGCGGGCGGCTGGCGAGGCACTTCGGGCAAGGCTCGGGGCGCCCTGCTACGCGCCGTCTACTGCCGGGCCGTGGGGCTGGCGGAACGGCAGGGCCTATGCGTTGCTTGGATCGACGGAGGTTTCGGTCTTCACGACGGAGGGCGATCCGGAAGCCGCTCAGCTCATCGAGGCGCGCTGCCCACCGCTTTCGAGATAGCCAGCGCGATCGGCAGGACGTGCGTGCGCGTCATAGGGGCGAGGGGCAGCGCGTCGGCCCGCCCGATCTCGACCCAGCGGGCCTCCGCGATCTCTGCGGCGATCACCGGCTGATGTGGAGCGGTGAGGTGGAAGATCTCGGCCTCGACGATGCGGCCGGGCTCGTTGGCGGCCGGCGCCTCGAAGCGGCCGAGCCAGGTGGGATCGGCGGCGGGGATCAGACCGATCTCCTCGGCCAGTTCGCGGCGCAGCGCCTCGAGCGGCGTCTCGCCCGGCTCGATCTTGCCACCGGCCTGCATGTACGCCGAGGTCCCGGCCTTGCGGACCAGCAGCATGCGGCCTTCGCCATCGTCGATCAGCGCGGCGGCGATGCGGATCGGCCCCATCAGCGGATACAGCCGTCCAGCCCGTCGCCGCGCACCGTGCCGATGCGCGCGGTGATCGCGTTGCCATAGCGCCGGGTGAAGCCGCGCGGATCGATGCCGGCGCGCTTCTTGGGCAGGGGTAGCACCGCGGCGATCTGGGCCGCCTCGCGCGGGCTCAGCTGCGAGGCGTCATGCTTGAAGTAGCGCATCGATCCGGCGTTGACGCCGTACGTGCCGATCCCCGTCTCCGCGACGTTGAGATAGACTTCCATGATCCGGCGCTTGCCCCAGATATTCTCGATCAGGACGGTGAAATAGGCCTCCAGCGCCTTGCGGGCATAGCCGCCGCCCTGGAACAGGAAGACGTTCTTCGCGGTCTGCTGGCTGATCGTCGAGCCGCCGCGGATCTTCTTCTTGCCGGTGGCATTGCGGGCATAGGCCTGCTCGATCGCGGTGAAATCGAAGCCGTGATGCGTGCAGAAGCGCGCATCCTCGGCGGCGATCGCGGCGCGGGCCATGTTGGGATCGATGCGGCTGATCGACATCCAGCGCTTGGTGACCCCGTGCCCTTCGACCACGTCGCCGATCTGGGTCCAGGTGATCGGCGGTGGCACGAACTTGTAGATCACCACCATGCCGACCGAGATGGCCAGGAAGGCGAGGATGGCCTTGAGGATCCAGAACAGGATGCGGCGGAGCAGCGGCTTGCGGGGTTTGGCCGGGGCCGCGAGTTTCTCTTCCACGGGCGGCGGAGTGTCGCGCCGGGTAGAAGAGGCGAAGGGATCGGGCTCCTCGCCTAGCGGGCGGAGGTCCGGCATCGGCGGCGTGCCGAGCTCGGGCTGCTGTGCCGTGGTGGCGCGGAGCGTCCAGTCGCGCGGGCGAGACGCAGAATTAGAAGGCGCCGGCGGGATGTCCGCCGGCGCTTCCGGAACGCGCGGGATACCCGCATCGTCGCGATCATCGCTCACGTTGTGCAGGCGACTCAGGCGGTGAGAAGGCGCTTTTCGCCGGCGATGCGCATCATCGCCTTCTGCAGCTTCTCGAACGCACGCACCTCGATCTGGCGGACGCGCTCGCGGCTGACGTCATAGACCTGCGAGAGCTCCTCGAGGGTCTTGGGATCGTCGGTCAGGCGGCGCTCGGTGAGGATGTGCTTCTCGCGCTCGTTGAGGTCTTCCATCGCCGAGACGAGCATCTCGTGACGGACATCGGCCTCCTGCGCCTCGGCAACCTGCTCGTCCTGGAGCGCGCTGTCGTCCTGCAGCCAATCCTGCCACTGGCCCTCGCCATCCTCGCGCATCGGCACGTTGAGCGACGTGTCGCCGCCCATCGCCATGCGGCGGTTCATCGAGGTGACTTCCTCCTCGGTGACGCCGAGATCGGTGGCGATCTTGGTGAGGTGCTCGGGCGACAGGTCGCCGTCCTCGAACGCGTCGAGCTTGGCCTTCATCCGGCGCAGGTTGAAGAACAGCTTCTTCTGCGCCGCGGTGGTGCCCATCTTCACGAGGCTCCACGAGCGCAGGATGAATTCCTGGATCGAGGCGCGGATCCACCACATGGCATAGGTGGCCAGGCGGAAGCCCCGATCGGGCTCGAACTTCTTCACGCCCTGCATCAGGCCGATATTGCCTTCCGAGATCAGCTCGGACACGGGCAGGCCATAGCCGCGATAGCCCATGGCGATCTTCGCCACGAGACGCAGGTGCGAGGTGACCAGCTGGGCCGCGGCGTCGGTGTCGCCATGCTCCTGGAAGCGCTTGGCGAGCATGAACTCCTGCTCGGGACTCAGGATCGGAAACTTCTTGATCTCGGCCAGATAGCGGTTGAGGCTCTGCTCACCACCGAGCGCGGGGATCGTCGCCGGGACGTTGCTGCCGCTAGCCATGATCTATTCTCCCTTTACCTAGGGCGCGCATAGCCGAAGCCAGCGCCGCCCGAAATCATACTATGAGGTTATCGAACAGTTCCTGCATGTCGGCAGGGATTTCGCTTTCGAACGCCAAAGCGGTACTATTGATGGGGTGGATGAACCCCAGATGAGCCGCATGCAAGGCCTGGCGCCGGAAATTCAGGGTTTCCAGAAGTTCACGGTGCGCCTTGCGGACACTGCCATAAACCGGATCGCCGACGAGCGGATGACCCAAAGAGGCCATGTGGACCCGCACCTGATGGGTACGGCCGGTTTCCAGCCTGCATTCGACCAGCGCCGCGTCGCGAAGTTCACGAAGTACACGCCAATGCGTGACCGCGCGCTTGCCGTTCTTCACGATCGCGACCTTCTTGCGATTGTGCGGCGAACGGGCGAGCGGGGCATCGACGACGCCCTGCACGGTGCGCGGCTTGCCGCTGACGATCGCCTTGTAGCGCCGGTCGATCGAGTGCGCCTTGAACTGCGCGGCCAGGCCGACATGCGCCCGGTCGTGCTTGGCGGCGACCATCAGCCCCGACGTATCCTTGTCGATCCGGTGGACGATCCCCGGTCGCGCCTCGCCGCCGATTCCCGAAAGCGAGCCCTGGCAATGGTGGAGCAGCGCGTTGACCAAGGTGCCGTCGAGATTGCCGGCGGCGGGATGGACGACCAGCCCGGCCTGCTTGTCGATCACGATCAGATGCTCGTCCTCGAACACCACCTGGAGCGGAATCTCCTGCGCCTCGTTGTGCGCCGGCTTGGGATCGGGCACCTCGACGCTGTACAGCCCGCCGCCCAGCGCCTTCTTCGCCGGATCGCGGACCAGACCCTGGGGGCCGGTGACCGCGCCGGACGAGATCAGCACCTTCAGCCGTTCGCGCGACATGGTCGGCACGGCGTCGGCGAGCGCACGATCCAGACGCCAGCCATCGGCTGTGTCCGCGATACGTGCTTCGATGATGGAAACCCCCGGATTCATGTTTTATCGTAAATGGGCATGCGGTTGGAAATTTCAAGATATGTACTGATCGGTATTCGGCAGATTTCTGCGGCTGCGGCGCCGCGGGAGGCCTGTGGATTGCTGTTCGGATCGGCGGACCTGATCTCCGGCTGGCAAGTGGCTGAAAATATAGCTGAAACACCAGAAATACATTTCGAGATCGATCCCCGTACGCTGTTCGCCGCGCTCAAGGCCGAGCGGGCGGGCGGGCCCGCGATCGCGGGCTATTGGCACTCGCATCCGAGCGGCGACCCGACGCCCTCGGCCACCGATGCGGCGACTGCCGTGCCCGACGGCAAGGTCTGGCTGATCGTCGGAGGCGATGCGGTCACCGCGTGGCGCGCCGTGGAGCGGGGTGCGCTCCACGGGCGCTTCGATCCGATCGAGATTGCGGCCTAAGCGTTTGGCGCTCGGCCTGTTCCCCGGCTTTCGCCGGGGAACAGGCCCGCCGGATGGCGCGGGAAGCTTCAGTTGCCGGCGGGCGCAGGCGCATCCGGAGCCGGTGCGTCGGCGGGGGGAGGCGGCGGCGGGCCCATGCGGTGGCCGGGACCGCCTGGACCTTCGCGGCCGGGACCGAAGCCATGGGCGCCCTGCGGTCCCATATGCGGGCCGCGATGCCAGCCGCCGCGGCCACCATGGCGACGGCCCATGCGGCGCATGTCCTCGAAGCGGCCGAAGCGCAGTTCCTCGCGGGAGAGCTTGCCGTCCTTGCTCACGTCATAGCGCTCGAAGCGCGCGGCGGCGGCCTTCATCCATTCGTCCCTGCTGACGAAGCCGTCCTTGTTGAGGTCGATCGGATTGTGCCGGGGGCCCTGGGCCTTCTCGGCACGGAGCGGGGCGTGGTCCTGCGGGGCGGCCATGGCAGCCCCTGTGCCGAAGGTGAGCGTGCCGGCGACGAGCAGCGCGGCGAGTTTCAGTTTCATCATGCCTTTTCTCCGCTCCAGTGATGTCTGGATGGAGGAGAATTAGGCCGGGAGTGTCGCGCGGATTTCTCGTTGAGGAGCCGAAATTGTCGCAACTTGTCGGCACGACTGAGCGCGGGGCAGGGCGATGACCCAGGCTAGGGGCTCAATCGGCGTTGGACCGAGAAACCCCTCCCCCATCAAGGGAGAGGGGTTTCTTCCTCGCGGTCGAGCGTCGGCAGGGTGAAGGTGAAGATCGCGCCGCCTTCGGGTGCGTTCGCCGCCGAGAAGGCGCCGCCGTGCATCTCGACGATGCGCTTCGAGATCGACAGGCCGATGCCCATGCCCTCGCTCGTCTTGTTGGCGGAGAAGCGCTTGAACAGCTCCGCCAGCGTCTCGGGCGGCAGGCCGGGGCCGTTGTCGCGGCACTGCACCTCGACCATCGCGTCGGGCGCGGGGCGGGCGGTGATCCAGATGCGCGGGTCCTTCTGGCCCGTCTCGCGCAGCGCCTCGACCGCGTTGCGCATCAGGTTCACCAGCACCTGCTGGACCTGGACGCGATCGACGAAGACGCGAAGGTTCGGCGGCTCGACGTCGCACTCGATCTGTGCGGCGAGGCGGCCCGAGCCGACCAGGACGAGCCGGGCGGCATCCTCGATCATCGGCTGGAGCGGCTCGATGCTCCGCTCGGTGTCGTTGCGCTCGGTGAAGCTGCGCAGGCGGCGGATGATCTCGCCGGCCTGCATGACCTGATCGCGGGCATTGCCGACCATCTCGGTGCCGGGCCCCTCCGACCCGCTGGCCTTGGCGATCATCACCGCGGCGGAGAGATAGTTGGCGGCGGCGGCCAGCGGCTGGTTGAGCTCGTGGGCGAGATCGGCGGCGGCCTCGCCCATCGCACTCTGACGCGCGAGATGGGCGAGTTCGGAATTGAGCTGGGCGACCTGGTCCTCGACGCTGAACTGGGCCGACATGTCGCGCATGAAGATCGTCAGATACTGGACGGCATCGGCCTTCACCCGCCCGGCGCGCGCCTCGAGCGGGAAGACCGAGCCGTCGCGGCGCTGGCCGATGACGCTGAGCGGCTCGGCATCCCAGGGGCTGAGCTCGCGCTCGCGCAGGTCCCATAGTTCGCGCTGGTAGCGATCGGCATGCGCGTCGGGGCCGAGCATGGTGATCGGCTGGCCGAGCACCTCCTCGGCGCGATAGCCCCAGAGCCGCTCGGCGGCGGCGCTGAACTCGAGGATCGTGCCCTGCTCCTCGATCAGGATGACCGCATCGGGCACCATCGCCAGCACCGCGCTCAGCTTGGCCTCGCGCAGGGCGAGGGCGCTGCTCTGCATGTCGGCATGGCGGATGGCGCGCATCAGCACCAGAGCGAGGATCAGCACGTCGCCGGCCAGGACGAGGAACTGCGCGGCGCCGAAGCCGACCAGCCCGGTCTGGTAGGCGGCGATGCCGATCAGCGAGGGAATGGCGGGCAGGATGAGGATCGCCGGTGCAAGCTGCACCAGCACGTGCCAGCCGCGCTCGCCCGCCTGGTGCCGCATTGCATGGAGAGTCAGCCCGGCGAGCGGTAGCAGGGCGATCGCGGTGGAGATCGTCGACTTGCCGAGAAAGGCGGGCGAGATCAGGCCCGGGCCGGTGGTGAGCAGGGCCGCCGCGGCGAGCAGGGTGAGCGCGACCGCCGCGCTCGACAGGAGCAGGGCGGTGATGCGGGGGATCCGTCGGTCCGAGGTGATGGCGACCGCCGCGAGCCCGCCCACCGCCTGCACCATGGTCGCGCCGCCGGGGGGAAGCCCGTTGTTGCGCACGCCCAGGCGCTGGACGGACTCGGGGAAGAACAGCTGCTCCACCGCGATGGCGCCGGTAATGTACTGGAGTGTGATCAGGCTGAGCAGGATCGCCGCCGGCGCAAAGGCGAGCCGCGCGAGCCGGGGATGGCCGGTCACCGCGAGGAAGGCGGTGAGCGTCACGCTCGCGCCGTTGATCGCGCTGAGCGGGGCCACGGCGTAATTGGGGTCGCCGAAGCCGCGCAGCAGGGGGATGCCGAGCAGCCAGCCGAACAGCGGGGTGGAGAGGATTAGGAAGCCGATTCCGGTGAACCATATCGGCAGGCTGGTCGCGCCAAGGCTGGCCCAACGATGGTCGGGAGCTGCCTTGCCTTGCCTGTTCGTCGCCACGCTCGTCATGGATCGTTCCCGGGGTCGGGCCACGCCCTTTCCTGCACCTTGTAGCAGGAAGCGCCCCGCGCGGCGAAATCCGGAAAAACCCCAGCACGGGCCACGGAACGTTCCGGCGCCGCAACCCGTTGAGGGAGAAACTCTAAACGGAGAGCGTGCCGATGCTTTGGACGATCGTCGTCATCCTGCTGATCCTGTGGCTGCTGGGCTTCACCTTCCATGTCGGCGCAGGGCTGATCCACATCCTGCTGGTCATCGCCGTGGTGGTGGGGCTGATCCAGCTCTTCACCGGCCGCAGGGTGGTATAGTCCCGCACGGGCGCATCATCGGCCCTTTAGTGCTTAGGTGATGCGCAGGTTGTTCGGGATTTCAGATCGGGACGTCCCTGGTTCCCCGGCGAAAGCCGGGGCCCAGGATCACAAGCGGGACAGCAGAGAGACCCTGGGCCCCGGCTTTCGCCGGGGAACAAGGCGGATTAACTGCTAGTCGCCCTGTGGGCCAAGATAGGTCTCGCCATAGACTGCCTTGCGGAAGTCGCGGTGGAGCGACACCTGGAAGGGCTTGGTCTGGACGAAGAACACCGCCGTCAGCTTGTTGGCGGGATCGACCCAGAACAGGGTGGAGGCGGCACCGTCCCAGAAGAACTCGCCGACCGCGCCGCGCTGCTCTTCAGGTGTCTGCGGCTGGCCGATGCGCACCGCGAAATCGAAGCCGAAGCCGACATTGCCCTTGCCGGGCAGCCAGCTGCGCTCGGTGATCCGCGGATCGAGCTGGTTGGTCGACATCAGCCGCACGGTCGAGGGCTTGAGGATGCGGACGCCGTCCAGCGTGCCCTGGCCCAGCAGCATGCGGGCGAAGCGCATGTAATCGTCGATCGGCGCGACGATGCCCGCGCCGCCCATCGTCATTGCCGGCTTGGGGAAGTTGCGCGCGCGGGTGACCGCGTCGGGCTCGCGGGTGAGCTTGCCGTCGGCGCCGAGGAGATAGGTGGCGGCGAAGCGGTCGAGCCGCTCCTGCGGCTGGGTCCAGGCGGCCTCCTTGATCCCGAGCGGGGCGAGGATGTGCTGGCGGGCATAGTCCTCGAACTTCTGGCCCGAGAGCTTCTCGACGAGCAGCGCCTGCACGTCGACTGCCGAGCTGTAGCGCCACTCGGTGCCCGGATCGTAGATCAGCGGCGAATGGGCGAGGCGGTGGCCGAACTCGGTCAGGTCGTGATCGAGCCCCAGCGGATCGGCGGCGGCAAAGGCCTTTTCGGCGGCGCTCGGGCCATCACCGTACGCGAAGCCGGCGGTGTGGCGCAGCACGTCGCGGATCGTCACCGGGCGCTTGGACGGGCGCCAGATCGGCTGGCCGTTCGCATCGGTGCCGTCCTGCACCAGCATCGTCGCGAACTCGGGGAGATAGCGGGAAAGCGGATCGTCGAGCCCGAACTTGCCCTGTTCCCAGAGCTGCATCAGCGAGACGCCGGTGACCGGCTTGGTCATCGAATAGATCTGTACCAGCGTGTCGCGCCGCATCGGCCGGTTCGCTTCGCGGTCGGCGAGGCCGTTGGCGCCGAAATAGACTTCGCGGCCGTCCTTCCAGACGAGCGCCTCGACCCCGCTCGCGCGGCCGCTCGAGACCATCTCGGCCAGCGCCTTGTCGATGCGGGCCTTGTCGATCCTGAAGCTGGCGGTGGCGGCGGGCTTCTCCTGCGCCAGTGCGGGCAGGGGCTGCGCGATCAGCAGCGCGGCAACGAAAGGCAGGACCGGTCGCATACACTCTCCACTCAATATTTTTCAGAGATGGTGGCGCTAACTTCGCTGCGCCGGCAAGCCCGACCTTTGTCGCGTCCGGTGCTGTGCGCTTGCAGCATGGCGCCCTCTGGGCCAAAGAAGCAGGTACCTGCCGGGGAGCGCGCATCTTGAACATCAGTCCGACCGATTTCGCCAGCCTGCTCTGCTCGCGGCTCTGCCACGACCTGCTGAGCCCGGTGGGGGCGCTCAACAACGGGCTGGAGCTGCTCGCCGACGAGCATGACCCCGAGATGCGGGCGCGTTGCCTGGAGCTTCTGAACGAGAGCGCCAAGGCGAGCGCCAACAAGCTGAAGTTCTTCCGCCTGGCGTTCGGCGCGGCGGGCGGCTTCGGCGAGACCGTCGACACGCGCGAGGCGCAGGCGGCGATCGAGGGGCTGTTCGGCGAGAACCACCGCGTCAATGTCGGCTGGATGGTCGAGGACCCTGTCCTCCCCAAGCAGGCGATCAAGGTGCTGATGAACCTGTCGCTGATCGGCGGCGACGCGCTGATTCGCGGCGGCCAGCTTGATATCGGCGCGGAGATCATCGACGGCCAGATCGAGATCGTCGTGCGCGCCGACGGCCCGCGCATTGTGCTCGACCCCGAGCTGCGCAGCGCGCTTGCCGGGGGCAAGGACGATCTGCCGATCACCCCGCGCGCGGCGGCGGCCTATCTGGTCCATGCGCTGGTGACGCAGGGCGGCGGCATGCTCCAGGTGAGCCCGCCCGATGCCGAGGTGCTGCTGTTCGGGGCGTCGTTCCGGGTGGGGTGATGCTGGTACGTCTCTCGATCGTCGAGGATGTTTTCGAGTTGTCTGGGCGTGGCTCCGTCGTTGTCGCGCCGGGCATTCCGCGATCGCCAGACTGGCATGTTCGCGCCGGTGATGCGGTGCGGATACGACGGCCCGACGGTACCGAAGCCGACACGGATATCCAAGGGATAGAGATGATGTCGCCGCCAAGCCCGCTCGGCTGGGCGATCATGCTGGGCATTGGCCTGACGAAGGCTGATGTGCCCCTCGGCTCCGAGCTGTTGGTCGATTCCGAACGGTTCAAGCCCGGTTTGACGGAGGTCGATTGACGACCGGCGCGGCTCTTTCGAACCGCGCCGATCCTCACCCCTTGATGTTGACGATCTGCCGGAGCCGGTGGCGGATCGCCACCAGGTCCTGCTGCGCGTCCATCACGGCGCCGATGTCCTTGTAGGCGGCCGGGCTCTCGTCCAGCACCCCTTCGTCCACCCGCGCCTCGATGCCCTTCATCGCCGCGACATGCTCGTCGAGCGTGATCCGCCGCTTGGCCTCGCCGCGCGACATCACCCGGCCGGCGCCGTGCGAGCAGGAGCAGAAGGACTGTTCGTTGCCCAGTCCCTCGACGATGAAGCTGCCGGTGCCCATCGAGCCGGGGATGATCCCCAGCTCGCCCGCCCGGGCGCTGACCGCGCCCTTGCGGGTGACCCACACACGCTCGCCGAAATGCGTCTCCCGGGTCGCGTAATTGTGGTGGCAGTTGATCGCCTGCTTGTCGGTCTTGAAGCCGCGCACATGCGTGCGCAGCGCCTCGAGCACCCGGATCATCATCAGCTCGCGGTTCACCATGGCGTAGTCCTGCGCGAAGTGCATCGCTTCGATATAGTCCTCGAAGAGCTGCGAGCCTTCGCCCAGGAACGCCAGGTCGCGATCGGCCATGTGGAAGTCGAGCCGCTCGCGCGCGATGGCCTCCTTGGCCGCGTCGATGAAATAGGTGCCGATCCGGTTGCCCGTGCCGCGCGAGCCCGAGTGGAGCATCACCCACACCCGGTCCTCCTCGTCGAGGCAGACCTCGATGAAGTGGTTGCCGCCACCCATCGATCCCAGCTGGTCGCTGGTCTTGCCGTCGACCTTCGGATGCCGCGCGACGATCTTGCGCCAGCGCGCCTCGAACTTGTCGTACCAGGCGCGGGCGACCGAATTGGGCGTGATCGACCAGCCGCCCTTGGCGTGGTTGGCAGTCTGGCTGCTTTCCATCCCCTTGGGCACGGCACGCTCGATCTCGGCGCGGATCGCGGCGAGATTGTCGGGCAGCTGACCGGCGGCGAGCGAGGTGCGCACCGCCATCATCCCGCAGCCGATATCGACCCCCACCGCGGCTGGCACGATCGCCGCCCGGGTGGCGATCACCGAGCCGACCGTCGCGCCCTTGCCCCAATGGACATCGGGCATCCCGGCGACATGGCGGAATACGAAGGGCAGGGCAGCGACGTTGCGGAGCTGCTGCATAGCACCGGCCTCGAACGGGCCGGCGCTGTCCCACAGCTTGAGGGGCGCTCCCTGGGTCTCGTGAATGCTATACTGGTTCATGGCTCACTCCTGTTGCGTGCTGCTTTCAGGAGTGCCCGCGCGGTCTCGCGGTAGTTGCTTGTGCCCAATCAAGCTGCACCCCGACGGGTGCAGCGACCCGTCCGTTACCCGAAGCGGGTACCGACCGCATGACGCGGGCTAAGGGGCAGGCTGGTCTTCATAGCGGGCGGGCCATTAGCGCAGATCGTTACGCAAGGGAAGCACTAAGCCGCGATGTCGGCGATCAGGCCGGCAAGGGAAGCCGAAAGCGTATCGACATGCGCGCTGCGCGCATTCCGATACCATTCGCCGACATCATGTTCGATACCGATCGCGCCGAGCATGATCTTTCGCTCATCTTCGATGCGGGCGATCGTCGCACGGAGGTGTCGCATCAGATAGCTGGGGCCGTTCTGCTGCAGCGTTGAGTCGTCGACCGGCGCGCCGTCGGAAAGGATGATGAGCAGCTTGCGGGGCGGGGACAGGGCCGCGAGGCGCGCCTCGGCCCATTCGAGCGCTTCGCCATCGATATTCTCGCGCAGCACGTCGGGATGGAGGAAGGCGTCGCGCGACTCCGCGCTCCATTCCGCTTCGTCGGCGCGCTTGTAGACGATATGGGCCAGCGCGCAGAGCCGGCCGGGGCGCCGCGGTTGGCCTTGCTTGAGCCATTGCTCGCGCGCGAAGCCGCCCTGCCAGCCGGCGGTCGTGAAGCCGAGGATCTCGGTGGTCGCGCCGATCCGCAGCAGCGCTTCGTTGATGGTGCGGACCGCGCTGGCGGCGGCGGCGATCGGCGCGCCGTTCATCGACCCCGACTGATCGACCAGCAGGCAGACTGCCAGTGCGGCCGGATCAGCGATCGCATCGCGAAGCCTTTGCTCGATCCCGGCCATGGGGGGCTGGGCAGCGTCGAAGCGCTGCAGGTGGTGGCGATGTGCCGCCCACATCTCGGCCTTGGCATAATGGGTGGGCCTGAACGGGCTGAGGTCGCCAAGGCGCGCGGGAATGTCCGCGGCGCTGAGCTCGACGTCATGGGCGCGCGTGAACGCTCGGTAGGGCTCGTCCGCCGGGCCGTCCTCCACCATGCGGGTGCCACGGGGCGGCCGGCCGCGGGTGCCGCCGCCACATCGCCCACCCAAGGCCGAGCAGAAAGAGAATGCCGGCTGCGAGATTTGCTGCCGCACCTTGCCACTCCAGGCTTGCCGGATTCATCCACGCCCCCGTTTGTCCCTCCACTAACGCCCTTTTAACCACCCATCCCGCACAAGACCCGCGCAAATTTGCTTTCCGGGGCCCCATGGACGACCTGCTGCAGGAATTCATCGCCGAGACGCGAGAAACGCTCGAAGCGCTTTCGGGCGAGATCGTCGCGTGGGAAGCGCATCCGGCGGATCGCGCCCGGCTCGATGCCATTTTCCGCTTCGTGCACACGGTGAAGGGGAGCTGCGGCTTCCTCGACCTGCCGCGCCTGGGCCGGCTCAGCCATGCCGCCGAGGACGTGCTGGCGCAGGTGCGCGAGGGCAAGCGCGCACCCGATCGCGCGCTGGTCAACGCCGTACTGGCGGTGGTCGACCGGATCGGCGAACTGGTCGAGGCGATCGAATCGGGCACCAGCCTGGACGACAGCGGCGACGAACTGCTGGTCGCGGCGCTGGCCGAAGGGGCCGAGGAAATCGCCCATGCCGGCCCGATCGTCAGCCGCGCGCCGGCGCGCAGCGTGCGCCTCAACGTCGACCTGCTCGACCGGATGATGTCCGGCATGTCGGACATGGTGCTGGCCCGCAACGAACTCGCCCGGCGGCTGCGCAACGGCGAGATCGATCCCGCGATCGAGGCGGCGCTGGAGCGGCTGTCGCTCACCGTCGGCGAGATGCGCGACACCGTGACGCGCACGCGCATGCAGAAGATCGATGCGCTGTTCTCCGCGCTGCCGCGCATGGTGCGCGACACGGCGGCGGGGCTTGGCAAGTCGGTGATGCTCCAGGTCGAAGGCTCGGACGTCGAGCTCGACCGCGAGATGATCGAAGTGATGCGCGACCCGCTGGTCCACATCATCCGCAATTCGATCGACCATGGCATCGAGGCGCCAGGCGAGCGCCGCGCCGGCGGCAAGCGCGAGAATGGCCGCCTGTCGGTCTCGGCGCGCCAGTCGGGCAACCAGATCATCATCGAGATCGCCGACGACGGCCGCGGCATCGATACCGAGCGGCTGATCCAGAAGCTGGTCATCCAGGGCCGCGACGAGGCCAAGCTGCGCAGCCTGTCGGCGCGCGCCAAGCTCGACCTGGTGTTCGAGCCGGGTCTGTCGTCCAAGGACGTGGTGAGCGAAGTCTCGGGGCGCGGCGTCGGCATGGACGTCGTCCGTGCCGCGATCGAGCAGATCGGCGGCCGCGTCGAGCTCGACAGCAATCCCGGCAAGGGGCTGCGCATCGCCATCCATGTGCCGCTGACCCTGTCGATCATCTCGACGATCGTGGTGGGCGTGGGCGGCCAGCGCTTCGCGATCCCGCGCCAGTCGATCGAGGAGATCGTGACCGAGCGGGGCGAGGCGATCCGCGTCGACGTGATCGGCGGTTCGCCGGTCGCCTCGGTGCGCGAGCGGCGCATGCCGCTGATCGACCTGGCCTCGATGCTCGGCGTGCCCGCCAGCACCGCGCGCGAGGAGGGGGCGCAGATGCTCGCCATCGTCAGCGTGAGCGAGGGCAGCTATGCGCTCGCCGTCGACACGGTGCTCGACAATGAGGAGCTGGTGATCAAGCCGGCTTCGCCGGCGGTGATGTCGACCGGCCTCTATGCCGGGCAGACGCTGCCGGATTCGGGCCTGCCGATGCTGCTGCTCGACTGCGCCGGCATGGCCAAGGCGGCGAGCCTGGATTTCAGCCGCGACAGCCAGCAGCTGTTCGAGGAAGAGGAAGAGATCGAAGTCGAGCAGGGCCTGCCCGCGCTGCTGTTCCGCGACCTGGACGGCGTGCGCCGTGCGGTGCCGCTGGCGGCGGTCGATCGGGTCGAGCAGGTCGATGCGGCCAATGTCCGCTTCGCCGCCGGCCGCTTCCGCATCACCATCGACGACCGTATCCTCCCCCTAGCCGCCCATGGCGACCTGGACGGGCTGGGGCGGATCAACGTGCTGCGCCTGAAGGACGGCACCAACGAAGTCTCCTATGCGATCGAGGAAGCCGCCGACATCGTCGTGCTGCCCGAAGAAATCGCGCCGGCGCGCGAGCCGGGGCCGATCGCCGGCGTCGTGCTGGTCGATGGCGAGCAGATCGAGCTGGTCGACATGCTGTGGATCTTCGACGAGCATGCCGAGCGCGAAGTCGACGACAGCCCGCCGCTCTGCCTGATCTCGGGCGACGAGGATGGCTGGATGGCCTCGTTCGTGAAGCCGCTCCTGGAGGCCTCCGGATACCGTGTCGCGCTCCGCCTCGCGCCGGGCGAGACGCCCGCCGTGGTGCTCTCCACCGAGGAGGCGCAGGGCGTGCTGGGCGCACCCGCGCCGGTCGTCCGCTTGCGAAAGAAGCGCGCTTCGGGTGGGTCGGGCGACGACAGCGTCTATAGATATGACAGGGCGGGACTGCTTTCCGCGCTCGAAGCCCGGGTCTCGGGCAAGGCAGGTCGCTGATGTCGCATCTCTATCTCATCGCCCAGGTTGCGGGCCGCGCCGTCGCGATCGACTCCGAGCAGGTCGAGTCCGTGGTGGACATCGGCGAGGTGACGGCGGTGCCGCGCGCCTCGCAGCATGTCCGCGGGCTTGCCGCGCTGCGCAGCCGGGTGGTGACCGTGGTCGACACCCAGTCGGCGCTCGGCATGGCGGGGGGCAGCCCGGCGCGCCGTGCGGTGATCACCCAGGTCGAGGGGCATCATTATGCGATGCTGGTCGATGCGCTCGACGATGTCGCGCCGTTCGACCTGCTGCCGCTGGCGCACGGCGTCACGCTCGATCCCGCCTGGCGCGGGGCAGGGCGGGGCATTGTCGAGCGGGACGGCGAGCCAATCCTCGCGATCGACCTCGCCAGCCTCGTCCCCGGCCATGCCGGGATCAATTAGTTCGCAAGATTAACGTCGCACTCACATCTTTCGTGCACTGTCCAATCCCAACCTAGACACCTGAAAGCGGGGAACAGGGGAAAATGAAGACTTGTCTGGTCGTCGACGACTCCAAGGTGATCCGGAAGGTCGCCCGGCACATCCTGGAGACTCTCGACTTCGAAGTGCGCGAGGCCGGTGACGGTCGCGAGGCGCTCGACTCCTGCCTGCAGACCCCGCCGGACGTGATCCTGCTGGACTGGAACATGCCCGTGATGAGCGGCATGGACTTCCTCCGCGCGCTCAAGGACTCGGGACTTCCCCAGCGTCCCAAGGTGGTGTTCTGCACCACCGAGAACGGCATGGCCTATATCCGCGCCGCCATCGAAGCCGGTGCCGACGAGTACGTCATGAAGCCGTTCGACCGCGAGACGCTGGAAAGCAAGCTGCAGATCGTCGGCGTCGCCTGAGCGACGCATAGGAGAGGCCCCAGTGGCGCACGCATCTCTTGCGGACACCGGGTTCGGCAGCACTGCTGCCGGGCCGGCGCAGGTGCTGATCGTCGACGACTCGGTCGTTGCACGGTCGGTGCTGGGGCGCATGGTGGAAGGCACGCGGCGCTTCCGCGTCGCCGCCGCCTATAGCGACGTGCGCGCCGCGCTCGACTATCTCAAGACCCATAGTGTCGACATCATCCTGCTCGACATCGAGATGCCGGGCATCGACGGCCTGACCGCGCTGCCCGACGTGATCTCGGCAGGACTGGGCGCCAAGGTGCTGATCGTCTCCTCGGCGGCCGAGCAGGGCGCCGCGGTGACCGTGCAGGCGCTGGCGCTCGGCGCGGCGGACACGCTGGTCAAGCCCGGCATCGGCGCGTTCGGCGGCCGCTTCGCCGAAGTGCTCGAGGAGCGGCTGTCGCGCCTGCTCGAGACGCATGGCCATTCGGTCCCGGAGCCCATGGCGCCGGCGCATCCCGCGCCCGTGACGGCCAACACCCAGCATCACGGCCCGGTCCAGCTGCCGGACGATTTCGAGCTCGTTGCGATCGGCGCGTCGACGGGCGGCATCCACGCGCTCAGCCAGCTGCTCCGCGCGATCCCGGCGAGCTTCCAGGTGCCGATCCTGGTGACCCAGCATCTGCCGGTCTCCTTCATGAGCTATTTCGCCACCCAGCTCGCCGTGCTCGGCGGGCGGCCCTGCGACGTCGCCGCCGACCGGATGCGCATCCGGCCCGGCCGGATCATCGTCGCGCCGGGCGATGCGCATATGCGCGTGGTCCGCACCTCGGACGGCTCGGCGATCCGCCTGACGCACGAGAAGGCGACCAGCGGCTGCATGCCCTCGGTCGATCCGATGTTCGAGAGCGTCGCCCAGGTGTTCGGCGCCCGTGCGCTCGGCGTGGTGCTGAGCGGCATGGGCCGCGACGGCTGCGAAGGTGCCAAGGACCTGATCGACGCCGGCGCCCGCGTGTTGGCGCAGGACAAGACCAGCTCGGTGGTGTGGGGCATGCCCGGTGCGGTCGCCAATGCCGGCCGGGCGAGCGCGATCCTGCCGCCGGACGAGATCGGGCGGCTGATCGCTCGCCGCGGAGGCGCGGCATGATCCCGACCCCGGGCGCCGCGCCGATCGCCTCCGCCGGCGCGATGAACATGATCGCGGCGCTGCTCGAGCAGCGCGCCGGTCAGCAGATCGCCGCCAACCGCACCTGGCGGATCGAGACGGCGCTCAAGCCGATCCTGCGCGAGCGCGGGCTGGCGAGCCTCGACGAACTGGTCGCCCAGCTCATTTCCGCCCGGACCGGCGAGCTGGCGGACAAGGTCGTCGATGCGCTGCTCAACCAGGAAACGAGCTTCTTCCGCGATACTGCGGTGCTCGACATGGTGGCGGACGCCGCCCAGGCGATGCAGGCCGAGGCCGGCCACCGCCGGCTGCGCATCTGGTCGGCGGGCTGCTCGACCGGGCAGGAGCCGCTGAGCCTCGCCATGCTCTTCTCCGAGCGTGGCATGCCCGATCCCGAGATCGTGGCGACCGACGTATCTCCCGCGGCGCTTACCCGGGCACGGAGCGGCCGCTTCTCGCAGTTCGAGATCCAGCGCGGGCTTCCGGTCCGCCGGATGATGACCTGGTTCGACTCGGTCAACGCCGACTGGGTCGCCAAGCCCGAGTTGGTGCGCAAGCTCCAGTTCCGCCAGCACAACCTCACCCTCGATCCCGCCCCCGCGGGCGTGTTCGACATCATCCTGTGCCGCAACGTGATGCTCTATTTCTCGGTCGCGGTACGCCGGAAGGTGTTCGATACGCTGTCCTCGGCGATGCGGCCCGGCGGACTGCTGGCGCTCGGCGCGGGCGAGACGGTGATCGGCCAGACCGAGCATTTCACGCCCTGCGAGCGCTATCGCGGTTTCTATCGCGGCGTCGAGGTACCGGGATCGGTGCGCGCGGCGGGTTGATCGCGGCATCGTTACAGGTCTAGCGTCGGGCCCATGCACCACGGCCTGGCCTTTCTCGACGCGCCTTCGCCCAATTTCGACGAGCGGGCGCTGCCGGTCACGATGATCGTGCTGCACTATACCGGCATGGAAAGCGGCGAGGCGGCGCTGGCGCGGCTGCGCGATCCCGAGGCGAAGGTCTCCGCCCATTACATGGTCGAGGAAGACGGCACGATTCACCGGCTGGTCCATGAGGACAAGCGCGCCTGGCATGCCGGCCGCTCGCAGTGGCGCGGGATCAAGGACGTCAACTCGGCCTCGGTCGGCATCGAGATCGTCAATCCCGGGCATGAACATGGCTATCGCCCGTTCCCGGCCGAGCAGATGGGGGCGCTGATCCCGCTCGTGGCGGAGATCAAGGAGCGCTACGGCATCACCCGCGGCAATGTCGTTGGCCATTCGGACGTGGCGCCGGCGCGCAAGCAGGATCCGGGCGAGCTGTTCAACTGGCATGCGCTCGCCCGCCTGCGCCTGGCGCTGCCGCGGCCGACGCGGAACCTGATGGATCCAGGCTGGCCCGATGCCGGCTTCATCATGGCGCTCGAGCGCTTCGGATACGACGTGACCGACGAGACTGCCGCCGTCACAGCCTTCCAGCGTCGCTTCCGTCCCGAGATGATCGACGGCGAGATCGACATGGAATGCCGCTGCCTGCTGCTGGCGCTGCTGCTGCCCAAGCCGCAGGGCGACGACTGACCGGGTTTAGTTACGGGTCCGTGCACTAAATCCGTGCAGGCTTTTGCAAGTATAGGATGATTTATAGGAAGGCGGAGGTTGTTTCGCCTTGAGCAATATCGGTTCTTCGACATCCCTTGGCCCGGTCCAGGCCTATCTTTCCGGCGTGGCGCGCGCCGATGCGAAGGGCGAAGTGCCGTCCTCGGTCAACATTCCCACGGTGAGCGAGGCGACCGAAGCGGTCGAGCGGGTCGCGCAGGTGCGCGGTGCGGACGGCGTGGTCGGGCTGGGATCGGACTATCGCAGAATCGCACTCGCCTCGGGCCTCAGCGTGCAGTGGAAGGTCGAGGTGATGGCCTGGGGCACCGCCGTGCTGCGCTCCGCCGATCCCGATGGCGACGGAAAAGCCTGAAACCCTTGCAGTAACGCGCCGCTTCGCTAGAGCGGTCCGTGCCAGAGGATCGGGCGGCCGCGGGTGCGCAAGCACGCGAGGAAAGTCCGGGCTCCACGGAAACACGGTGCCGGGTAATGCCCGGCGGGGGCGACCCCAGGGACAGTGCCACAGAGAGCAGACCGCCCACTGGTCCTTCGGGACTAAGGGCAAGGGTGAAAGGGTGCGGCAAGAGCGCACCGCGCGACCGGTAACGGAAGCGGCATGGTAAACCCCACCGGGAGCAAGACCGAATAGGGGCGGCGCATGGGCCTGGTTCCGGCCCGTCGCCCGGGTTGGTTGCTGGAGCGGCGGAGCGATCCGTCGCCTAGAGGAATGGTCGCCCATCCCTTTCGAGGGTGGACAGAACCCGGCTTATAGATCCTCTGGCATTTCACGTAACACGGCGGTGCTATGCTTGCGCCATCCGAACGAGTGGCTATCTGGACGGCATGGCAAGGCAGACGCGATCTTCAGACTGGGGCTTTCCACGCTGGCGCGAATATGGCGCCGAGCGCGAGGCCGTGAAGGTGCGCCTGTGCGACCGCCATGGCTGCGACCAGCCGGGCGACCGGCCCGCGCCCAAATCGCCCAACAGCCCCGAGCGCTGGTATTTCTGCGAGACGCATGCCGCCGAATACAATCGCAACTGGGACTATTTCGCCGGTCTGACCGCCGAGGAAGCCGCGAAGCGCGAGGCGGACGAGCGGCGTGACGCGTCGGGCTTTGCCGAGGCGAAGTATAATGGTTGGGCAGGGCCGGGCGACGGCAGCCGCTCGCGCGACGAGATGCGCGCGCTGGAAGTGCTCGAACTCGAGGTCGACAGCGATTTCGACGCGGTGCGCATGGCCTATCGCCGGCTCGCCAAGGTCAACCATCCGGACGTGAACCCCAACGATGCCGAGGCGGCGAAGCGCTTCCACGCGATCCAGGCCGCCTATGACGTGCTCAAGGCCGCCGAGGAACGGCGGACGTGGAAGGGCGATTGAAGCACCGCGTCCATTCCAACTGGGACCATGCGGTCCTTGTCTGCGCGAAATGCTCGAAGAAGCTGGACGGCGGCTTCGGACCGAAGGGCAAGCAATCGCTCGCCAAGGCGCTGCGTAAGCATCTGGGCCTGAAGAAGGGCCGCAAGGCCGAGGCGGGGATCGTCGAGGTCAAGTGCATGGGCGTCTGCCCGCGCGGCGCGGTGACGGTGATCGATGCCGGTGGGCCGAAGGAATGGCTGCTGGTGCCGAAGGGTGCCGATCTGGATGGCGTCGCGGAGGAGCTGGGGCTGGGGCGCGGCGGCTCCTAGCAATTATCCCGTCACCCCGGCCTTGTGCCGGGGTCCACTAAGCCGCGCGGATTGCCAGCGGAGCCTCTTGCCCAGAATTTGCCTCTCGGTGGGCCCCGGAACAAGTCCGGGGTGACGATGGGGAGGTCGATAGCCTAGCCCGCGTAGCGTCTTGCCGTCTCATATATTAGAGCGATCATTCCCGGGATGCCGTTCGTCCGCTGCTTGGAGAGGAAGCGATCCAAATTGAGAGGGGCTAGCTCGTTCTCGATATTAATCGCGAGTATTTCTCTCGGAGACTTATCCTGAACTAGAGAAAGGATGATAGCGATTACGCCCTTTGGGAAAGCTGCTTCGGCGTCTGCGTAGAAATGTAGACGGCCGTCATCTAGAGGGGCCGGATAAGTCCATACCTTAGATGCGCATCCTCGAACGAGCGTGTTATCCGTTTTGAGCGCTGGAGGCATTGGCTCCAGCTGTTCTCCTATTTCTCGAAGGGCGCGCTTTTGATCGTCGCCTTCAAGAAAAGTCAGTTCGTCATAGATGTCGGAGAAATGCTGCATCGGGAGCGATATAGCGCTCCTGCTCTATTCGCCTAGTCCCTCACGAGGCATAGGCGAGGGCGCCTCTAAAGGTCAGTTGTGTCGGCAGGCCCCACCCCAACCCCTCCCCTGAAGGGGAGGGGCTTGAGATTAAAGGTCCACCCCAGCCGCGATCGCTTCGAGCTTCCGGATACGCTCCTTGAGATCGGCGATCTCGATCCGCGAGGCCGCGGTGGGCATTGCGGGTGCCGTTTCCGGCACATGGTGCACATCGAGCTCCTGGCGCTTCAGGGCCAGCCAGCCACGCCAGCCCGAGAGCCCGGCGGTGATGATCATGCCCAGCCCGGTGAGGCCGGAAAGGGCGAGGGTGAGGTAGAGAGTCGGATCCTGGGTCACGTCATGCCTCCCTTGGTCTGACGCATTCAGTTCTTGTCGCGCAGCGATTCGATCTCGCGGTCGAGACGAACACTGCCTTCGGTGTCGGTGATCACGCGTTCGAGTACCTGGACGCGCTCCTTGAGCGCACGGACCTCGTCGCGGAGCCGGGCATTCTCGGCGACGGAGGCGCTGTCCGCGGCGTTGCCGCGATAGACCTCGTTGCCGTCCTTGTCCTTGTGGATGCCGTAGCGCGCCTTGAGCACGCTGCCGATCGTGACGATCACGATAATCGCGACAACCATCTCGAACGGGTTCATTCCACTACTCCTTCAAACGCGCTTCGTTGATCAGTTCTGCTGGCCGGCCCGGGCGAGCCGCGCGGCGCGGCGGACGGGGCGATCCCGCTTCTCGGCGAGGACAATAGCTCCCCCGCACAGTGCGCACAGCACTGCGAACACTACGATGGCAATCATGGTGGACTTCCTCAATACTGGCGGCCCTTGTCGGCGCCGCGTGGGAATTTCAGTTCAGCGGGGGGGCATCCCGCAGCTTCTCGATCTCGTCGGCGAGGTCGACGCCCTTGTCGGTGACGATCCGTTCGAGGACCCGCACCCGCTGCTCCAGCCGTTCGGTCTGGGCCGCATATTGCGCGGCCTTTTCGGCGACCATCTGGGCTTCGAGCTCCAGCTTGCGCTGCTGCAAGGCGAACCAGGGCTTGAGGTAGACACCGCCGATCACGGCGATCGTTCCACACAGGATGCCCAGGATCGGAACGAGGATGGGACTGATCTCCATTGCTTCCTCCTCAGTTGCGGGGGCTGCGCAGCTTCTCGATCTCCTGATCGAGCAGGTGCGAGCCGTCGGTCACGATCCGCTCGACATTGGCGAGCCGGTCCTTGATCGAGCCCAGTTCGGCGCGGAGCTGGGCATTCTCCTGGCTCAGGAGCTTGATCCGCTCCATCGCCGCGTCATTGGTCTTCGGATAGAG
>Ga0209564_1001220_pt1 | contig 29066 bp, 25 predicted proteins | sample AraplaCol_mMF_r2_FD_184272 | JGI IMG/M metagenome (GOLD analysis project Ga0209564, IMG submission 184272) | Arabidopsis root microbial communities from North Carolina, USA - plate scrape MF_Col_mMF_r2 (SPAdes) (version 3) | ecosystem: Host-associated > Plants > Roots > Endosphere | place: USA...
GGCGGCAACGCCAAGGATCGCCACATCACCGTGACTTTCACCCGCGTCGGGGCTAGTGCCCCCGCCAATCAGACCCAAGGAAAGTAAGATGGCCACCGCAGCCCCGACCGCAGAGAAGCCCGCGCGCAAGCCGCGCGCCGCGAAGCCCAAGGCCGATGCCCCGGGCGCCGTGCCGGCCACGACCAACAATGGCGGCCGCATCAGCCAGGTGATCGGCGCCGTCGTCGACGTCGCGTTCGAAGGCCCGCTGCCGGCGATCCTCTCGGCGCTCGAGACCGACAACAACGGCAACAAGCTCGTCCTCGAGGTCGCCCAGCACCTCGGCGAGAACACCGTCCGCACGATCGCGATGGACTCGACCGAGGGCCTGACCCGCGGCCAGGTCGTCAGCGACACCGGCAGCCAGATCCGCGTTCCGGTCGGCCCGGCCACGCTCGGCCGCATTCTCAACGTCGTCGGCGAGCCGATCGACGAGCGCGGTCCGGTCGCCACCGACCTGCGCGCGCCGATCCACGCCGAGGCCCCGCTCTTCATCGACCAGTCGACCGAGAGCTCGATCCTCGTCACCGGCATCAAGGTCATCGACCTGCTCGCGCCCTACGCCAAGGGCGGCAAGATCGGCCTGTTCGGCGGCGCCGGCGTGGGCAAGACCGTGCTCATCCAGGAGCTGATCAACAACATCGCCAAGGGCCATGGCGGCACCTCGGTGTTCGCCGGCGTCGGCGAGCGTACTCGTGAGGGCAACGACCTCTATCACGAGTTCCTCGACGCGGGCGTCATCGCCAAGGACGCCGACGGCAACGCGATCAGCGAAGGTTCGAAGGTCGCCCTGGTCTATGGCCAGATGAACGAGCCGCCGGGCGCCCGTGCCCGCGTCGCGCTGTCGGGCCTGACGATCGCCGAGTATTTCCGCGACGTCGAAGGCCAGGACGTGCTGTTCTTCGTCGACAACATCTTCCGCTTCACCCAGGCGGGCGCCGAAGTGTCGGCGCTGCTCGGCCGTATTCCTTCGGCCGTGGGCTACCAGCCGACCCTGTCGACCGACATGGGCGCGCTGCAGGAGCGCATCACCTCGACCAACAAGGGCTCGATCACCTCGGTGCAGGCCGTGTACGTCCCCGCGGACGACCTTACCGACCCGGCGCCGGCGACTTCGTTCGCCCACCTCGACGCGACGACCGTGCTCAACCGCGCGATCTCGGAGCTCGGCATCTATCCGGCGGTGGATCCGCTGGACTCGACCAGCCGCGTCCTCGAGCCGCGCGTCGTCGGCCAGGAGCATTACGACACGGCCCGTGCGGTCCAGTCGATCCTGCAGAAGTACAAGTCGCTGCAGGACATCATCGCCATCCTCGGCATGGACGAGCTCTCGGAAGAGGACAAGCTGACCGTCTCGCGCGCCCGCAAGATCCAGCGCTTCCTCTCGCAGCCCTTCCACGTCGCCGAAGTGTTCACCGGCATCCCGGGTGCGTTCGTGCAGATCGAGGACACCATCAAGTCGTTCAAGGCGGTGGTGAACGGCGAGTATGACCACCTGCCGGAAGCCGCCTTCTACATGGTCGGCGGCATCGACCAGGCGGTCGAGAAGGCCAAGAAGCTCGCCGGCGAGGCGTAAGAAGAACTACTCCCTCTCTCCGCTCGCGGGGAGAGGGCTGGGGAGAGGGGCATTGGCCGCTTTCCCCTCTCCCCTGCCCTCTCCCCTGAAGGGGAGAGGGAGAGAAGGTAAGAAAATGTCCCTGCACTTCGAACTCGTCACGCCCGAAAAGCTCCTCCGCTCGGAGGAAGTGTACATGGTCGTAGTCCCCGGCTCCGAGGGTGATTTCGGCGTGCTCGAAGGCCATGCCCCGCTGATGTCGACCATCCGCGACGGCGATCTCGAGATCTACAAGGCCGGCGAGTCCAAGCCCGAGACGATCCGCATCGAAGGCGGGTTCGCCGAAGTGAACGAGAAGGGCCTGACCGTTCTCGCCGAAAAGGCCGGCTGATACGACGAAATGCCGACGGGTTGGCCCCGTCGGCTCCGTCTCCCGACGAAAGTCGGGATCCTCCCGGGAAGCTCTCGTCCCGCTTTCGCGGCCCGGGTCCCGGCTTTCACCCCGGACGAACTACTGGCCCGCGCGCCGATAGCGCCACCGCATCGGCTTGCTGCCATCGGCCAGCGAAATCTCCGCCATCAGCAGCTCCCCCTCGCGCCAGTAGCGGACGCGCTGCGGGTAATCGTGCGCCGCGTTGACGAACTCCACGCTCTGCGCCGCGGAGGCCGCTCCGGCGAAATCGGTGGGCGCCTGGCCCGGCGGCTCGGCATGGAAGACCAGCTTGCCGGCCTCACTGCTGATCCGCATCGGCTCGCGCCGCTCGCCCTTGGCCGACGTCGTGACCGTCTCGCCGCGCATGACATGATCCGCACCCATCGGCTGCCAGCTCTCGCAGGTCGTTCGCCCATTGACCGGCTCGGTGCACCATTTGCCGACCAGCCAGTCGAGCGGGTCCGGCGACAGCCCCAGTCCGGCGAGCAGCATGATGTTCGCGATCATCCTCGATCCTCCCTGTTTCCGCCCGAGGCTATGCCCGCGCGGCGATACTGGCTTGAACGCACGCGACATGCGAGGCTCGGCGCATGGATTATGCCGAGCTCCCCCTGCCGCCCGCACTCGATGGCCTTGTCGCCGCGGTGTGGACGCTTGCGGCGAGCGAGCCGGGCTGGGTCGAGCATGAGGCGACCCCGGACGGCTGTGTCGAGCTGATCCACCGCTCTGCGGGCCATTCGCAATGGCGGCGCGACCAGCCGGCATTCTTCGCCACCGGCCTCTCGCCCCATCCGATCCGCTTCGGCTTCAGCGGCGATGCGCGCTTCACCGCGATCAAGCTCTGGCCCTGGGCGTGGCATGCGCTGGGCGGGCCGCCCTGCCCTGGCTTTGCCGATGACTGGGTCGCGGTGGGCCCCGATTCGTCGCTCGCCGATCTGCTGCGGGGCGAGCCGGTCGCCAATCTCGTCCACGCGCTTGCCGGCATCGAACCGCCGCCGCTCGCCCGCGCCATCCTCGCCTCCTCCAGCGTCGCGGAAATTTCGGCAGCCACCGGCCTGCGCCATCGCCGGCTGCAGCGCATCTTCGCGCGCGAGCTGGGGCTGGCGCCGCGCACCTATCTGCGCCTGCTGCGCTTCCGCGAGGCGCTGCACGACATCCAGCTGGGCGAGGACAATCTCGCCGATACCGCCGCCGCGCGCGGCTATGCCGACCAGGCACACATGGCACGCGACTTCCGCGAACTCGCCGGCATGCCGCCCAGCGGCGCCCGGGTCAGGGCAAAGGGACCGTTCCTCTAGGCCGGTGCGTTTACCCGGCCTGCACCTTTGCCGGTCCATCTCCGTAACAAGCGGGGTTACCGGGTTAGGTAAATATCAAGCCTTGGCCGGTAACACCTCTCGGTCGAGGGGACATTGGGTTCTGATGAGCGCTTTCGGACGACGCAGCGGATTGGGTGGTGGACCGGCAGGCCGGCCGGCGTTCGGCGTTGCGCGCCCGATGCAGGGCGGCGGGCCGCTGCCCCGCCCGGTCGATCCCGCCCCGCTGGGCGGCGACCAGTTCCCGCCGATCAATTCCGTGCCGCTTCCGGGCCAGGGCGCCATGCCCGACCCGATGGCCGAGCGCGATCCCAACGGCCCCAGCGTCGCCAGCGCGGAGGCGCTCCAGCGCCTCGCCGATCGCCAGGCCGCGGCGGGTGAGCAGGGCAATTCGCGCGTCGAGGGATTCGAAGCTTCGATCCACCGCATCAAGGAACAGGTGCTTCCGCGCCTGTTGGAGCGCGTAGATCCCGAAGCCGCCGCCACGCTCAGCAAGGACGAGCTGGCCGAGGAATTTCGCCCGATCATCGGCGAAGTGCTCGCCGAGCTGAAGCTGACCCTGAACCGCCGCGAGCAGTTCGCGCTCGAAAAGGTGCTGGTCGACGAGCTGCTCGGCCTCGGGCCGCTCGAGGAGCTGCTCAGCGATCCGGCAATCTCGGACATCATGGTCAATGGCCCCGAGCAGACCTTTGTCGAGCGCAAGGGCAAGCTCGAGCTGGCCAACATCCAGTTCCGCGACGAGGAGCATCTGTTCCAGATCGCGCAGCGCATCTGCAACTCGGTCGGCCGCCGCGTCGACCAGACCACGCCGCTCGCCGACGCCCGCCTCAAGGACGGCAGCCGCGTCAACGTGATCGTGCCGCCGCTGAGCCTGCGCGGCACCGCGATCTCGATTCGTAAATTCTCGGCCAAGCCGATCACGCTCGACATGATGGCCCAGGGCGGGTCGATGTCGCAGAAGATGGCGACCGCGCTCAAGATCGCCGGCGCCAGCCGCTTCAACATCGTCATCTCGGGCGGCACCGGCTCGGGCAAGACGACGATGCTCAACGCCCTGTCGAAGATGATCGACCCGGGCGAGCGCGTGCTGACGATCGAGGACGCGGCCGAGCTCCGCCTGCAGCAGCCCCACTGGCTGCCGCTCGAAACCCGCCCGCCGAACCTCGAAGGCCAGGGCGAGATCACGATCCGCGACCTGGTGAAGAACGCGCTGCGTATGCGCCCGGACCGGATCATCCTGGGCGAAATCCGCGGCAGCGAGTGTTTCGACATGCTCGCCGCCATGAACACCGGCCATGACGGCTCGATGTGTACGCTCCACTCCAACTCTCCGCGCGAGGCGCTCGCCCGTATGGAGAACATGGTGATGATGTCGGACATCAAGGTGCCGAAGGAAGCGATCAGCCGCCAGATCGCCGATTCGGTCGACCTGATCATCCAGGTGAAGCGCCTGCGCGACGGTTCGCGCCGTGTGACCAACGTCACCGAGGTGATCGGCATGGAAGGCCCGGTGATCGTCACCCAGGAGCTGTTCAAGTTCGAGTATCTCGACGAGAGCGCCGACGGCAAGATCATCGGCGAGTATCGCTCGATGGGCCTGCGCCCCTATACGCTCGACAAGGCCAAGCAGTACGGCTTCGACCAGGCGCTGCTCGAGGCGTGCCTCTGATCGCCACTGCCTTCGAACCGATCATCCTGAGTAGCCGCTGAGCTTGTCGAAGCGGCATATCGAAGGACGGGGCACGGCAGCCCCTTCGATACGGGTCTTCGACAAGCTCAGCCCCTACTCAGGATAGCCGGGATGAGATAATCGGATTCGGTACACCGTAATGCGCATCTCGATCGGCTAGACCCGCACTTGCTGTCCTTTCTCCTGCCCTTCGCGGTCTTTCTCGGCCTTGCCTCCCCGCCTGCCATGGAGGAGGCCAAGGACGGCATCACGCTGGCGCCCGACAGCGAGGCGCGCTGGATCGCCTTCGACCTGACGCCGTCCAACCAGATCCGCTTCGAGGCGGTGCTCAACGGCCGGCCGGTGCGCGCGGTGCTCGACACCGGGCTGACCAATACGCTCGCCACCCAGGATTTCGCCGCCCGCGCCCGGCTCGCCATCGGCCGCCGCCAGCGGGCGCTGGCAATCGGCGGCGGGGTCGAGGTCGCCTGGGCGCCGGGCGGGACGCTGGTGATGGGCGGGCTCACAAGGCGCGGCGGGCGCATCGTCATTCCCGATGCGCCGGGGCAGGAGCGGTTCGGCGCCGACCTGCTGATCGGCAGCGACGTGCTGAGCTGCTGCGCGCTCGACATCGACTATGCGGTGCGCCGCTTCCGCATCCTGCCCAGCGGCCGCATGCCCTTTACCGGTCACACCGCGCCGCTGTCGCTCCAGCGCGGTTCCGAAGTGCCGGTCACCGAGATCCGCCTTAACGGGGCGCGGCTGCGGCCGATGATCGTCGATACCGGCGACGGCGCGGCGGTGACGCTGAGCCGCGCCGCCTGGACCAGCGCCAATTATCGCGGCGCCACCCTCACCACCACGCTCGGCTGGGGGATCGGCGGTGCGCTGATCAGCGAGGCCGCGGTCATCCCCGGCTTCGCGCTGGGCGGCAGCGTCCTGCCCGAGACCGAGGTGCGCATCGAGGGCGAGGGCGGTTATTCCACCGCCGCCGGTGCCGCCGGGCGGATCGGCACCGGGCTGCTGCTGCGCTACCGCGTGCTGCTCGATCCCCGGGCGGGGCGGATGGTGCTCCAGCCCGCCGGCGCCCCCGCCACGCCGGTGCTGCGTTCGACCAGCGGGCTGCTGCTCGGCGCCGAGGATGCGCATCTGCGCGTGCTCCACGTCATGCGCGGCTCCCCCGCCGAGGCGGGCGGCTGGCGCGAAGGCGAGACGATCTGCGCCGCCGATGGCGTGGCGGTAGCGGGCCGCCCGGTCGACTGGAGCGCGGGGACGCCGGGACGCGTGGTGGCGCTCACCCTGTGCGACGGCCGCGAGCGCCAGCTTACGCTGCGGAAATTCTATTAGGCTTGACCTCCCTCCCCGTTCCCCGGCGAAGGCCGGGGCCCAGTCCTTGAAAGTCACGCGCCTTTGGCGCGTCTGCGACGCGCACGCTTAGTCTGGGCCCCGGCCTTCGCCGGGGAAAAGCGAAGCAAATCCCGCTCCAACTAGGCATCCGCCTCCGCCAGTGCCGCCACCCAGGCCCTGGTGTCGGTGCATTTGTCCATTGCCCGCCTGTAGCCGGCGCGCCCGGTGGTGCGGGCGAGATAGGCCAGCTCGTCCTCGCGCAGCACCGCGCCCCTGGTCCGCTCGGCGAACTGGAGCGCATAGCTGATCGAGATATCCGCCGCGGTGAACGCCTCGCCCGCCATGTACGGCGCCTGCGCCAGCTGCCGCGCGACGATCCCGCGCCGGCTCTCGAACCAGTCCAGGCTGGCGCGGGCGCTCCAATTGTCCTTCTCGCCCTCGGGCGCGAGGATGTTGGTGGCGACGAAGACGAACATGAAGGTCGCCATGCCGGCTTCGCCCAGATGGAGGAATTGCTGGTAGAGCGGGAATGCCGGATCGGCTGGCTGCGGCGCCAGCGGCGAGGGCCCGTAGCGCCCGAGCAGATATTCGAGGATCGCGATCGACTCGACCAGGACGGTATCTCCGTCCTGCAGCGCCGGGATGAACCCCGCCGGGTTGATCGCCAGGAATTCGGGATCGTTCTCCACCCCGGCGAGCATGTCCACCTGCCGCAGACGCCAGGGCAGGCCCAGCTCCTCGAGCAGCCACGCCACCCGGAAGCCCCGGCCTTCACCCCATAATGTGATCATCGTGCGCTCCGTGGCTGACGGATGGAGCTTACCGCAAATTCAGCGCAAGGCTCGCCAGGATTACCGCACCCAGCATCGCCATCACCTGGAGGAACTGCCAGGGGACGAGGCCGACATCGTCGATCCGCTTGCGCTTGCGCCGGCGATGCTCGCCCAGGCCGCTGACCACCGCGAACACTGCCGCGCCCGCCGCCCCGAGCCATAATTGTAGTTGCATCGTCACAAAAATCCCCCAAATGCGCGGACGACATCTAGGGAGGGAATTCGCGTGCGCCAGACCCTGACCATCTTCGCCGTGTTCACGACCGCCGTCGCGGTGGCCAGCGTCGCCACCGGCGCCCCCCGGATGCAGCGCCAGACGATCGCCGAGGCCGTCGCCTCGCCCACCCGCTCGCCGGCCAATGTCGCGCGCGACCAGTATCGCCATCCGGTCGACACGCTCAATTTCTTCGGGGTGAAGCCCGGCAACACCGTGGTCGAGATCTGGCCGGGCGGCGGCTGGTACACCGAGATCCTCGCCCCGCTCACCCGGGCGAAGGGCAGCTACTACGCCGCGGTCGGCCCCGATTTCCCCAATGGCGGCAAGGCGGTCGAGACGCTCAAGGCCAAGGACGCCGCGCTCTACGGCCATGCCCAGCTCGTCGCCTTCCCCGCCCAGGCCGGCCAGCCCAAGGTGCCGGACGGCACCGCCGACGTCGTCCTCACCTTCCGCAACGTCCATAACTGGCGGATGGGCTACAAGCGCGGCAACGTCGATTATTCGCCCGAGGCGTTCGCCCAGATGTTCGCGATGCTCAAGAAGGGCGGCACGCTCGGCATCGAGGATCATCGCCTGCCCGAGAGCGCCAGCGCCGAGCGTGAGAAGACCAGCGGCTATATCAAGGTCTCGACCGTGCGCCGGCTGGCCGAGCAGGCCGGCTTCAAGTTCGTCGGCGCCTCGGAGGTCAACGCCAATCCGCGCGATACCGCCGACTGGCCGCAGGGCGTGTGGACGCTGCCGCCGAGCTACACGCTCAAGGACGTCGACCGCGCCAAGTACGCGGCGATCGGCGAGAGCGACCGGATGACGCTCAAGTTCCGGAAACCATGAGCAGATTCCACCGAAGCGGTTCCGACTCAACGCAGGATTAACCAATTCGGATTAGGCACTGGAACGTGCCGCGCCGAATTCGAACCCTATTGTCGGTCCTCCGCGAGGAAGTGGACAGCTATGCCGCAACCAGCGAGGAGATCGCTGCGCGCACCAACCTGCTCGCGCTGAATGCCGCGATCGAGGCCGCCCGCTCGGGCGAGGCCGGACGCGGCTTCTCTGTGGTGGCGCAGGAAGTGAAGGCGCTGGCCCAGCAGGCGCGCGGCGCCTCGATCGAATTCCGCTCCGAAGTGCGCGAACGCCTAGCCATGGGCGCGGGCATCGCCGACGAGATGGTCAGCGAGATCGAGGGCACTCGCCTGGTCGAGCTTGCCCAGGCGCTGATCCAGAATGTCAGCCGCCATCTCTATGGCCGCAGCATCGACCTGCGCGTGATGGCATCCGATTCCGAAGTGATCGCCGCGCTGGAAGATCCCTCGCCCGAGACGATCGCCGCCGCCGACGCGCGGCTGGCGATGCTGACCGGCATCTCGCCCTACTACGTCAACGCCTTCCTCGCCAACAACCAGGGCAAGGTGATCGCCGCGTCCGATCCGCATGCGCGGGTGCGCGGCGTCGACCTGGCGAACGCGCCGCAATATCTGAACGCGATGCGCAGCCACCGGCGCGACGAATGGTTCACCGACGAGGTGTGGCTCAACCCCTATTCCGATAACCGCGCGGTCCTCATCTTCGTCACCGGGGTGCGTCCGCGCGGCCGCGACGGCCGGCCGCTCGGCGCCTTCTATCTCGAGTTCGACTGGGAAGGGCACATCCCCGCCATCATCTCCGACCGCTCGCTGTTCGGCGAGCGCGACTGGGGGAGGACGAGCATCGCGATCGTCGACGAGGCCGACCGGATCGTGGCGAGCTCCTCGGGCAAGCGCCACGGCGAGCATGTCGCGCTGCCGCCCAATGCGGTGCGCGGCGCCGAGGTCCGCGGCGACAGCACGATCGCCTTCGCCAGCGCCACCGATTATCACGGCTTCACCGGTCTCGGCCTGCGCTGCGTGATCGAGCAGAAGATGCCGACGCTGGAGGAAATCCGCGCGGCGCTGGGCGGGCTGCGCGGGCGGGGTTGATTCTAGAAAGCTCCCCTCCCTGGAAGGGAGGGGCTGGGGGTGGGTGGAGTGCTCGCGATACGGCTACTGGGAGGCACACCTCCACAGTAGCGCCCGGACGCGACCCACCCCTCGATCCCCTCCCTTCCAGGGAGGGGAAGCGATGATTATTTCGCCAGCTTCTCGATCTTGTCCTGCAGCCGGGCAAGTTCCGCCTTCAGCGCAGCGACGTCATCGCCTTCGCCCGCCGCCGGAGCCGCGGTCGGCGCGGGAGCCGCACCCGGGGCACCCGGGGCGCCGGGCTTGAACGCCTGGGTCGCCGCCTCGAAGATCTCCATGTTGCGCTTGGCCATCTCGGCGAAGGGCGAGTTGGCGAAGGCGCCCTCGACCGCCGACTTGAACTGCTGCTGGTTGCGGCGGAAGCTCTCCATCGAGGCCTCCAGATAGCCGGGCACCATCGCCTGCATCGAATCGCCGTACAGCGCGATCAGCTGGCGCAGGAAGTTGACCGGCAGCATGGTCTGGCCGCGCTGCTCCTCTTCCATGATGATCTGGGTGAGGACATTATGGGTGATGTCCTCCTCGGTCTTGGCATCGACGACCTTGAAATCGCGCCCCTCGCGCGTCATCGCGGCGAGATGGTCCAGCGTGATGTAGGACGAGGTTTCGGTGTTGTAGAGACGCCGGTTCGCGTACTTCTTGATGATGACCGGTCCCGTACCAGCAGCGCTTTTCTTCATCTAAGGCCCCCAGGTGAGTGAAACATATCTATCATCGTTTCATTCTGCGGCGCAACACGGACCGCGCCCCCTTCCGCTATTCCTCTCGCTGTTGCGCAGCGAGACTGCAGCATCGCCCGAGCGGCGGGCCGCCGCGCTGGCGGGACTGAAAGCCTATCAGGAGGCGGAGAGGCCGCCCGAGCGCGCCCTCAAGCCCGCAATCGCCACGGCCGGCCGCGCCTCCCTGCGTGACTATGGCGGTGACGGGCCGGCGGTGGTCTTCGTCCCCTCGCTGATCAATCCGCCCTTCATCCTCGATCTCGCGCCGGGCAATTCGCTGCTCGAATGGCTGGCGACTCAAGGGCTTCGGCCGCTTCTTGTAGACTGGGGCACGCCGGCGCCGGCGGATCGCGACCAGGGCGTGGACGCGCATATCACCGCGTTGCTGCTGCCGCTGCTCGACGCCCTGGACGAGCCGGTGCTGCTCGCCGGCTATTGCCTGGGCGGGACGCTGGCAATGGCCGCGGCGGCGCTGCGACCGGTGCGCGGGCTGGTGACGATCGCGGCGCCCTGGCGCTTCCGCCGCTATGGCGATCTCGCGCGCGCAGCCATTGCGGCGCAATGGGAAGCCGCCCAGCCTGCCTGTGCCCAGCTCGGGCTGGTGCCGATGGAAGTGCTGCAAGCGGGTTTCTGGCAGCTCGACCCCGCCCGCACCATCGCCAAGTTCGAGCGATTCGCGCACGCAGAGCCGGACAGCGACCAGGCCCGCGCGTTCGTCGCGCTCGAGGATTGGGCCAACGCCGGCGCCCCGCTCACCTATGCCGCAGGCGCGCAGATGTTCGAGCGCTTCTTCGAGGCGGACCGCCCGGGCACCGCCCGCTGGTGGGTGGACGGCACGCGGATTCTCCCGTCCCGCCTCCCCTGCCCCGCGCTCGAACTGCTCTCGACCACCGACCGGATCGTCCCCGCCGCCACCGCCTCCGGCCTGGCCGAGCGGCGCAGCCTCGCGCTCGGCCATGTCGGGATGATCGTCGGCGGGCGGGCGCGGGCAATGGTGTGGGAACCCTTGCGCGACTGGCTTCTTGCCGCAGCGCACACTAAATAGCCGCCAAACGACAGAACCACCCGCAGGAGTCCCGAGCATGGCCAACCCGAACGACGTCGTCATCATCGCTGCCAAGCGCACCCCGGTGGGCGCTTTCCTCGGCGCCTTCGGCAGCACCCCCGCGCATGAGCTGGGCCGCATCGCGATCGAGGCCGCGCTCGAGCAGGCCGGCGTGAAGGGCGAGGAAGTCAGCGAGGTCATCCTCGGCCAGGTGCTCACCGCCGCCCAGGGCCAGAACCCCGCCCGCCAGGCCTCGATGGCCGCCGGCGTGCCCAAGGAAGTGCCGGCCTGGAGCGTGCAGCAGGTCTGCGGCTCGGGCCTGCGTGCCGTGGCGCTTGCCGCCCAGGCGATCCAGACCGGCGATTCGACCATCGTCGTCGCCGGCGGCCAGGAGAGCATGTCACTCGCTAACCACGCCCAGGCACTGCGTGCAGGTGCGAAGATGGGCGACGTCACCCTGGTCGACACGATGATCAAGGACGGCCTGACCGACGTGTTCAACGGCTATCACATGGGCATCACCGCGGAGAATCTCGCGGAACAGTATCAGGTCACCCGCGTCGAGCAGGACGAGTTCGCCGTCGCCTCGCAGAACAAGGCCGAAAAGGCGCGCGCCGAGGGCCGGTTCAAGGACGAAATCGCCCCGGTGACGATCAAGGGCCGCAAGGGCGACACCGTGGTTTCCGACGATGAGTATATCCGCGCCGGCGCCACGCTGGACGGCGTCTCGGGCCTGCGCCCGGCGTTCAAGAAGGACGGCACCGTCACTGCCGCCAATGCCTCGGGCCTCAATGACGGCGCTGCAGCATTGGTCGTGATGCGCCGCGACGAAGCCGAGAAGCGCGGCGCGTCGATTCTCGCCACGATCAAGAGCTGGGCGACCGCCGGCGTCGATCCCTCGATCATGGGCATCGGCCCGGTCCCGGCGTCGAAGAAGGCGCTGGAGAAGGCCGGCTGGACCATCGCCGATCTCGACCTGATCGAAGCGAACGAGGCCTTTGCCGCACAGGCGCTGTCGGTCGGCAAGGAGCTCGGCTGGGATGCCAGCAAGGTCAACGTCAATGGCGGCGCGATCGCCATCGGCCACCCGATCGGCGCCTCGGGCGCGCGCGTCCTGACCACGCTGATCTACGAGATGCAGAAGCGCGATGCGAAGAAGGGCCTCGCCACGCTGTGCATCGGCGGCGGCATGGGAATCGCCATGTGCGTCGAGCGCTGAGCGGCTTTCGTCGTGTAACGAAATGTTTCTGACGCAGAATGCCCTAGTGTATTGATGCACTAGGGCACATTCTGAATGTTACATTAACCCGTGTGCGCTTGAAATTTAGCGCGCCTGACAGTCTCTTTTCTGCAACAGTGGCAATCGAATTGCGCCGGTCCATGTTTCCCTCTCTTGCAGTGCGGAAACATGTCCGTCTCAACTGTCCGCTTCGGGCATCCCGCTCGAGGGGCAAAAAATGAAACTCGCAAAGTTGCTGAGCGCTACCGCGCTCGCAGGGTCCTTGCTGACTCTTCCCGTCGCGGCATTCGCGCAAACCACGCCTTCGCCGTCCCCGACTCCGACCGCCACGGAAAATGATCCGCAGGCCGGCGAGACCATCGTCGTCACCGGTTCGCGCATCGCCCGTCCGGAATATGAGGGCATCCTCCCCGGCGTTCAGGTCAGCGAGCAGACCATCGAGACGCGCGGCTTCACCAACGCGCTCGAAGCGCTCAACGACATTCCGCTGGTCGGTGCCGGCGCCAGCCCGCTGACCGGCAACAATGGTGGTCAGACCGCCAGCCTGGGCGCCGCCTTCGTCGATCTGCTCGACCTCGGCACCGCGCGCACGCTGACGCTGGTCAACGGCCGCCGCTTCGTCTCGGGCAACGCAGCGTCGCTGTTCGTCGCCGGCAACGAGACCGGCAGCCAGGTCGACGTCAACGTCATCCCCTCCTCGCTGATCCAGCGCATCGACGTCGTCACCGTCGGCGGCGCCGCCGCCTATGGCGCGGACGCCATCGCGGGCGTGGTCAACTACATCCTGCGCACCGATTACGAGGGCTATCAGTTCCGTGCCGTCACCGGCATCTCGGAGCGCGGCGACTCGGCCCAGTACCAGCTCAGCGCGCTGGCCGGCTGGAACCTGTTCGACGACAAGCTGAACATCACGCTCTCCGCCGAATATAGCCGCAACGACGGCCTTCAGGCGACCGCCCGCGACTTCCGCAACGTGCGCCCGGGCACCTATACCAATCCGTTCAACGGCGGCATCCGCAATCCTGCCTTCACCGGCACCGCGGTCATCGACGTCACCAACCTGAACAACGGCGCCTTCCTGCGCGCTGCGGACGACGGCCAGGCCTCGACCCTGTTCGGCTTGGGCCTGGTGACCCAGACGCTGAGCAATCCGGGCACCGTGCTGAACGTCAACAGCACCAGCTTCTACACGCCCTACACCCCGATCACCACGGGCGCCGGCGCGACGCTGCGGACCAGCAACTACATCACCTTCGCCAACGGCGTCGCCCCGGTCGGCTTCGCGATCAACGCGACCAACGCAACCGGCGGCCGCACCACGATCGCCACCAACAACAATGGCTATTGGGTCACCAGCGGCCAGATCATCCAGGGCACGCCGGGCGTCGGCCTGTCCTATGGCAACCTGACCGGCAACGGCCTGAACGGCCGCACCACCCAGGCGACCAACGTTCCGTTCACCACCTTCGCCCCGACCGCGCTGCCCAGCAACGTGACCGCGGCCCAGGTGCTGGCAGCCTATGGCGTCACCGCGCCCACCGGCTCGACCGCGGCGCAGCAGACCGCGATCGCGGTCAACCTGCTCCAGGCCAACCGCTTCACCGCGCGTGAGTTCCTGGCTGCGAACCCCAACGTCAACCTGAACTATTTCGTCGGCACCTTCGCACCGGACGTTCCGCGCATCGCGAACACCGATACGACGCTGGTCAGCGTGAAGGTCAACGGCACCAACGTCCAGGTCCCGATCAACCAGGTCCTGCCGTTCGTCGCCGTGCCGCTCGAGTTCAACGACGACGGCTCGCTGCACGCCTACACCTTCTCGGGCGCGATCAGCGGCAATGCCCCGCTGACCCTCGGCTCGTCGCGCGGCGGCGATGGCGGCTTCCGCCGCAGCCTGGAGAACACGGTGCTGCGCACGCAGCAGGACCGCTATGTGTTCAACGCCAATGCCCGCTACAACCTGTTCGACGGTGTGACCTTCTTCACCGAGAACACCTATGCCAACATCCTCAACCGGTCGCTCGGCAACATCTCGGGCGCGCAGAGCTTCCTGACCAACACGCAGGAAAACGCCGCGTTGATGGTCAACTACAACAACCCCTATCTGACGGCGCAGAACCGCACCGTCCTCGCGCAGGTCGGCATCACGCCGGCGGCGAGCAACCAGGGCAACTTCATCATCACCCGCCAGAACCAGGATCTGTTCGGCGCCAACCCCTATACCAACCGTCAGGAAACCTACCGCATCACCGCGGGCCTGGAATCCAAGTTCGAGCTGCTCGGCAAGCCCTGGAACGCCGAAATCTCGGGCACCTATGGCAACTCGAAGCAGAACACCCGCTCGTGGGGCGTTGCTGACGTCGAGTACCAGCTGGCGCTCGACGCCGTCGATCAGGGCCTGGCGAACGGTGGTCCGGCGAACGGCAACATCGTCTGCCGCGCGCAGGTCTTCCCGAACCAGTATCTGGGCAAGACCCCGATCGGCACGGCCGAGAACATCACCCGCGTCCGCGGTGCCGATGGCCTGCCGACCGAAGTGCTCGTCACCCCGACGATCACCCAGGACATGATCAACTCGTGCAAGCCGCTCAATCCGTTCGGCTACAACCAGATGTCGGCTGGGTCGAAGGCCTATGTCCTGAGCCCGTCGCTGTTCCGCAACGTCTCCGAGCAGACCTTCATCCAGGCCTCGGTCGGCGGCGGCCTGTTCGATCTTCCGGCGGGCACGCTGCAGATCAACATCAACGGCGAATATCGTCGCGACCACATGAAGTTCTCGACGAACGAGCTCAACCGTCTCGGCCGCTCGCGTTCGGCGCCTTCGGCGAACACCGACGCGTTCACCAAGACCTATGAGTTCGGCGGCGAAGCGGCGATTCCGATCTTCGGCGGCGACTTCCTGGGCTTCCTCGGCAATGCCGAGTTCCGCCCCGGCTTCCGCATGACCAAGCAGGACGGTGAGGCCGAGACCTATCGCAACCTGGCGGGCCGTGTGATCACCCCGAAGGCACGCGGCGACTGGAACTCGATCTACTCGCTGGCCGGCACCTGGGCGCCGGTCCGCGACATCCTGGTCCGCGGCAACTACACCAAGTCGGTCCGTCAGCCGTCGATCGTGGAGCTGTTCCTCGGTGGTCAGCCGGTGTTCACCACTCCGACCGACTATTGCAGCCCGGCGAACATCGACTCGGGTTCGGTCCCGGGCACCCGCCGCGCCAACTGCATCAAGGCGGCCATTTCCAATGGCAACGCGACGGACACGGCTTCGGCCACGTCCTTCCTGGCGGGCTTCGCCCCGGCAGGCTCGGGTCTGCAGGGCACCTATTCGGGCTCGCCGAACCTGCGTCCGGAGCGTGGCACCAGCTGGACGGTCGGTGCGGTGCTGAAGCCGCGCTGGATCAAGGGCCTCACCCTGTCGGCGGACTATATCAACCTCCGTCTGGACGACACCATCGTTCCGGTGGGTCTCGCGACCATCATCCAGACCTGCTACGACAGCCCGACCTATCCGGATCCGACTGCGTCGGTTGGCATCAATACCTGCGCCAACTTCTCGCGTGACAGCGCCTTCCAGATCCAGAACGGCTACCAGGCCGGCTTCCTCAATCTGGGCGCCATCAAGGTCAAGGCGATCAACTTCTCCGGCGATTATGCGCTCAACTTCGGTTCGGACAAGCTGACCTTCCACGGCAACGCCTACTACCTGCTCAACTACGACTCGTCGTCGTCGGGCAAGTTCGACGACACGATCGCTGCCGCCGGCAGCCGCGCAGCTCCGTCGCTCAAGACGCAGCTCTCGGCGCGCTACGAGACCAGCTCGGTCTATGGTCAGGTCACCTGGAACCGCCAGTCGCCCACGCAGATCTTCGTGAGCGGCCTCCCGGCGACCAAGGAGCAGTATCCGTACTCGCGCTATCCGTCGGTGAACAACATCGACCTGGCGCTCGGTCTGAATGTTGATGAGAGCTACCGTATCCAGGTCGCCGTCACCAACCTGCTCGACCAGACCACGGTCGGCGATCTCGGCTATCGCTTCGCCGATTACTATGACCAGATCGGCCGTCGCTATAAGCTGACCGTGACGACCCGCTTCTGATCCAGGCGAACAAGACTATCGGGGCCGCCTCCAGCGAGGCGGCCCCTTTTTTGTGCCTGCTATTCCCAGATCCGGTCGTAACGCGGGCCCAGCCCGGTCAGCAGCTCGTACTGCGACAGTCCGCTCAGCTGCGCCGTTTCGGGCAGCGCATAGGACATCGCCACCCAGTCCCCTTCGCGGAGGCCCGGCAGCGCCGTCACGTCGATCGCGGTCAGGTCCATCGAGACGCGGCCGATCAGCGGCAGGGTGACGCCCTCGGCCCGGGCCAGTCCCTTGCCCGAGAAGCAGCGCAGATAGCCATCGGCATAGCCGAGATTGAGGATCGCCACTTCGGTATCCGCTGGCGCAATCCAGGTTGCGTTGTACCCCACGCTGTCGCCCGCCCGCACCGTGCGGCGCTGGAGAATCTGCACCTCGGGCGTCACGACCTGGCGGATCGCGTCATGCCCGGGCCGCTGCCAGCCGCCATAGAGCGCGATGCCGGGCCGGGTGAGATCGAAGGCATAGTCTGCACCGAGCGCGATGCCCGCCGAATTGGCCAGGCTCATCCGCTTCGCCGGCGTGCGCCCCTTGAGCGCCCCGAATGCCGCGAGCTGCCGTGCGTTGAGCGGCACGTCCTCGTCGGCGGAGACGAGATGGCTCAGCAGCGTCTCGATCGCCAGCCCGTCGAGCAGCCCCGCGCCGATCTCCTCGGCCGAGACGCCGAGCCGGTTCATGCCGGTATCGACCATCACGTCGCAGGGCCGCCCGGTCGGCTTCCAGCGCATCACCTGCTCCGCCGTGCTCAGCACCGGCCGGGCATAAGTCGCATCGAGCGGATCGTCGCCGCGCAGCCCGTGCAGCACCGAGACCGTCAGCCCGAGATCGGCCAGCGCCTCGGCCTCGGCCCAGGTCGCGACGAAGAAGTCGTGGCACCCCGCCCCGGCCAGCCGCTGCGCCACCCCGCGCGAACCCAGGCCATAGCCGTTCGCCTTGATCGCGGCGCCGCACGCGGCGTTGCCGCTCAGCTTCGCCAGGTGCCGCCAGTTCGAGACGAGCGCGGCGCTGTCCAGCCGCAGGCGCAGGGGTGCAGTCATGTCCCTGCGGTTACGGGGTGCGCCCCCCGGCCGCAATGGCCCCGACCCATTCAAAGATGGTGATGGACCTTGCGCGGCGGTTTCACCGTCTCCTGCAATCCCAGCGCCGTCACCACCAGCGCCATCGCCACCACGGCGATCGTGTACCAGAGGCCGGCATAGGGATCGCCGGTCCGCGCGACGACATATTGGCTGATGAAGGGCAGGAAGCCGCCGAAATAGCCGGTGCCGAGATGATAGGGGATCGACATCGACGAATAGCGGATCCGGCTCGGGAACATCTCACTGAGCAGCGCCGCCACCGGGCCATAGGTCGCCCCGGCCAGCGCCATCAGCCCCAGCATCGCCAGCACGATCACTGCGATGTTGCCCGCCGAGGGCACGATTCGCTCGAGCCGGTAGCCCGCCGCCGCCAGCGTCGCATCAAGTCCCGCCGGACTCATGTCCGGCACCGGCACGCCGCCGACGGTGACCACCACCGCATCGGCCTTCATCGTCTTGTAGGCGATGCCCTTCTTGGAGAGATGGTCGAGGATCTGGCCGCAGGCATCGGCCTGCTTGGCGGCGAAGGGATCATAGGCGCAGTTCGGCCCGCGCACCACGACCGGCGCCCGCTTGGCCGATTCCGCCAGCCCCGGATTGGCCGCCCCGCCGATCGTCCAGAACAAGGGGAAGAGCAGCACCAGGGTCAGCGCATAGCCGATCACGATCGGCTTCTTGCGCCCGATCCGGTCGGAGAGATGGCCGAACAGCACGAAGAAGCAGCAGCCGACCAGCGCCGATCCGCCGCAGATCAATTGGGCAGTCGTCGGGTCCATCCGCATCGGCCCGGTGAGGAAGGACAGCACCGAGAACATCGAGGTGTACCAGATCACCGTCAGCCCCGCCGCGATGCCGAACAGGGCGACGAACAGCCGGGGGAGATTACCCGGATAGGTGAAGCTCTCGAGGAAGGGGTTGCTCGCGGTCTCGCCGGCTTCCTTCATCGCCTTGAACACCGGGCTCTCGGAGAGCTTGAGGCGCATCCACAGCGACACGGCGAGCAGCAGGATCGAGAAGAGGAAGGGCAGCCGCCAGCCCCAGGCCTCCCAGGTCGCGGCCGGCATCGGCGTCTTGAACGCCAGCACCACCGCCAGGCTCAGGATGAAGCCGCCGACCACGCTCGCCTGGATGAAGCTGGTGTGGAAGCCGGCGCGCCCGCCCGGCGAATGCTCGGCGACATAGATGGCCGCGCCGCCATATTCGCCGCCCAGCGCCAGCCCCTGCGCCACGCGCATGATCAGGATCAGCACCGGCGCCGCCACGCCGATCGCGGCATAGCCCGGCACCAGCCCGATCCCGGCGGTGGCCAGGCCCATCACGGTGATGGTGACGAGGAAGGTGTATTTCCGCCCCATCCGATCGCCGAGATAGCCGAACAGCACCGCGCCGAGCGGGCGGAAGCCGAAGCCGACCGCGAAGGCCGCCCAGGCGAGCAGGCTCGCCAGCACGTCGTTGCCCGCCGGGAAGAAGGTGTGCTGCAGGATGCCGGTGGCGGTCAGCGTCCCCCAGATGAAGAAGTCATACCATTCGAAGATCGTGCCCAGCGACGATGCGCCGATCACCAGCCGGATATCCTTGCCCGTCGGCTCGCTCGCGCCGTCCGCCATTTGGGTGCCCTCTTCCCCTGAATTTGCGCGCGAGCTTAGCGGTTCGGGAGTGGGCGGCAAGACAGGTCCGGAGAGGTCCTATTGCCAGACGAGCATCGCCGCCGCCGCCGCGCCCATCACCAGCGTCGCCGCCCAGCCGAGCCAGAGCATCGGGCCCCTGATCCGGAACTCGCCCATCAGGCTCTTGCGGGTGGCGATGATCATCATCACCGCCATGATCGGCACCGCGGCGAAGCCGTTGACCACCGCGCTCCAGAACAGCGCCTGGATCGGCGGCACGTCCGACCAGTCGAGCGCGATGCCGAGCAAAGTCGCCAGCGCGATCACGCCGTAGAAGCCCGGCGCCTCGCTTACCTTGTGCTCGAGCCCGCAGCGCCAGCCGCGCGCGTTGCTCACCGCGAAGCCCGCCGATCCCGCGAGCACCGGCACCGCGAGCAGTCCGGTGCCGATGATGCCGATCGCGAACAGCGCGAAGGCGAAGTCGCCCGCCACCGGCTGCAGCGCCTTGGCGGCATCGGCGGCGGTGTCGATCTGGGTGACGCCCTGCTGGTGCAGCGTCGCCGCCGCCGCGACGATGATCGCCAGCGCGATGATGTTGGAGAAAGCCATGCCGACCAGCGTGTCGATCCGCATCCGCTTGATCTCGCGCGGCGCCTGGTCGGGTGCCTCGTTCAGCGGCTTCGCGTCGTCGTCATCCTCGATCTCCTCCACTTCCTGCGCGGTCTGCCAGAAGAAGAGATAGGGGCTGATCGTCGTCCCGAAGATCGCTACCACCGTGGCGACCGCCTGCGGCCCGCTCAGCTTGGGCACCACCAGTCCGGTGGCCGCCGCCGCCCAGTCGACCTTCACCACGATCACCACTGCGGCATAGGCGAGCAGCGACAGGGTCAGCCATTTCAGCACGCGCGCATAGCGGTGATAGGGCACGAACACCTGCAGCATCAGGCTGACGAACGCGAAGAAGATCGTGAACCAGTGATCGCCCCAGCCCGCGACGAGCTGCGCCGCATCGCCCATCGCGGCGATGTCCGCGCCGATGTTGATCGTGTTGGCGACGAACAGGATGGTGACGAGCAGGGTCAGCAGCCATCGCGGCATCACCTCGCGCATGTTCTCGGCCAGGCCCTTGCCGGTCACCCGCCCGATATGCGCGCTCGCCAACTGCACCGCCGACATCAGCGGATAGGTGAGCAGCATCGTCCACATCAGGCCATAGCCGAACTGGGCGCCCGCCTGGGAATAGGTTGCGATGCCGCTGGGGTCATCGTCTGCCGCCCCGGTGATCAGCCCGGGGCCAAGTTGCTTGGTTACCGAGGTTTTTTCATTGTTCTTCTCGGTCATGCGGGCTCCGGGCGTGGTGTCGATCGCACAACCTTATCGATTGCCGGACGTTCCGGGATCAACCCAGATTAAGGTGCTAGCGCGCCACGCCGCACCGATCCGGACCCAATGCCGATTGCACCGTTTCGCGGAACCGGAGAGCCTCCCCACCGCAAAAGGGGGAGATGCACATGTCCGGCGACAATCCGAGCTATCCGATCAGCACCAGCGCCGCGAGCTGGTTCGACAGCAGCCACGCGCTGCACATCCGCGTCTATTCGAGCGACGGCTACACGATCAGCGAGCGCTGCAACGACGGCCAGGGCTGGGTCGCCGGCGCCACCTTCCCGGGTTCGCAGTCCTCGGTCACCGTCTGGCAGGATTCGGCCGGCGAGCATATCCGCCTCTACGTGACCAACGAGAACGTCACGACCGAATATTGCAGCGACCCCGGCACCGCAGGCTGGACCAAGGGATCGTATACCCAGCCTTGATCCCTCTCCCCTTGGGGAAGAGGGAGCGAAGCGCTTCGCCATTTGGAATTTCAGTTCCCCGGCGAAGGCCGGGGCCCAGTTGCAATGTCGTTCGAGAGGCTCACCCGCCTCACCACGCTGCCCGAAGCTGGGCCCCGGCCTCCGCCGGGGATCAGCTTTGGTTCGTCGTCTGCGCTCAGCGGCCCCTCAGTCCAGGTTCGGCCGCAGATAGCGCGTCGCCAGCGCGACATCGATCCCGCGCCGCGTCGCATAGTCCTCGAGCTGGTCCTGCCCGATCCGCGCCACGCCGAAATACTCGGCCTGGGGATGCCCGAAATAGAAGCCGGAGACCGCCGCGGTCGGCAGCATCGCGAAGCTCTCGGTCAGCGAGATGCCGGTCCTGTGATGCGCGTCGAGCATCTTGAACAGGATCGGCTTGAGGCTGTGCTCGGGGCAGGCGGGATAGCCCGGCGCCGGGCGGATGCCGCGATACTGCTCGCGGATCAGCGCCTCGTTGTCGAGCTGCTCGCCCTCGGCATAGCCCCATAGCGAGGTACGGGTGAACTGGTGCAGCCGCTCGGCAAAAGCTTCGGCGAGACGATCGGCCAGCGCCTTGAGCAGGATGTCCGAATAATCGTCGATCGCATTCTTGAAGCGCGCCAGGTGCGGCTCGATGCCGTGGATCGAGACTGCGAAGCCGCCGATCCAGTCGCCCTGGGTGTCGATGAAGTCGGCCAGGCACATGTTCGCTCGGCCTTCCCGTTTCGCGATCTGCTGGCGCAGCATCGGCAGCGTGACATGCTCCTCGTCGCCGACATGGACGATGACGTCGTCGCCCTTGCGGCGGCACGGCCACAGCCCGGCGACGCCGCGCGCAGTCAGCCACTTCTCGGCGATGATCGTGTCGAGCATCTTCTGCGCGTCGGCGAACAGCGACGAGGCGCTCTCGCCCACCACTTCGTCGGTGAGGATCGCTGGGTAGTTGCCCGCCAATTCCCAGGCACGGAAGAAGGGCGTCCAGTCGATATACTGGCGCAGGTCCTTCAGGTCCCAGTCGTCGAAGCTATGCACGCCCGGCATGCGCGGCTTGCCCGGCTTCAGGCTCATGTCCGCTTCGAACGCATTGTCGCGCGCCTTGTCGATCGGCAGCAGCTCGCTCTGCCCGCGGCCCGCGCGGGCCTGGCGCACCTGCTCATATTCGGCCGCGACCCGGGCGACATAATCGTCGCGCTGCGTGTCGGAGACGAGCGCCGTCGCCACGCCCACCGCGCGCGACGCGTCGAGCACATGCACCACCGGCCCCTTGTACATCGGCTCGATCTTGAGCGCGGTGTGCACGCGGCTGGTGGTCGCGCCGCCGATCAGCAGCGGCATCGTCATGTTCGAGCGCTGCATCTCCTCGGCGACGGTCACCATCTCGTCGAGCGAAGGCGTGATCAGGCCGGACAGCCCGATCATGTCCGCGTCATTCTCGTTGGCTGCCTTGAGGATGTCGGACCAGGGCACCATCACGCCCATGTCGATCACTTCGAAGCCGTTGCACTGCAGGACGACGCCGACGATGTTCTTGCCGATATCATGCACGTCGCCCTTCACGGTCGCCATGATCACGCGGCCCTTGGCCTTGGAACCTTCCGACTTCTCCGCCTCGATATAGGGCATCAGGTGCGCGACGGCCTTCTTCATCACGCGCGCCGACTTCACCACCTGCGGCAGGAACATCTTGCCCGATCCGAACAGGTCGCCGACCACGTTCATCCCGTCCATCAGCGGGCCTTCGATCACCTGGATCGGGCGCCCGCCGGCGGCGAACACCGCCTGGCGGCATTCCTCGGTATCCTCGACGACATGCGCGTCGATGCCCTTGACCAGCGCATGCTCGAGCCGCTTCTCGACTGCCCAGCCGCGCCACTCCGCCGCCTGCTTCTCCGCCACCGCATCGGTGCCGCGAAACTTCTCGGCGAGCGCGACCAGCCGGTCGCCTGCCTCGGGATCCTTGTTGAGGATCACGTCCTCGCAGGCCTTGCGCAGCTCGGGCTCGATCTGGTCGTACACGTCGAGCTGGCCGGCGTTGACGATCGCCATGTCCATGCCCGCGGGGATGGCATAGTACAGGAACACCGAATGCATCGCCTTGCGCACCGGCTCGTTGCCGCGGAACGAGAAGCTCAGGTTCGATAGGCCGCCCGAGATATGGCAATGCGGGCAGCGCGCCTTGATCTCGCGGCACGCCTCGATGAAGTCCACGCCGTAATTGTTGTGCTCCTCGATGCCCGTCGCCACCGCGAAGACGTTGGGATCGAAGATGATGTCCTCGGGCGGGAAGCCGATGCCGACAAGCAGCTTATAGGCGCGCTCGCAGATCTCGACCTTGCGCGCCTGGGTGTCGGCCTGGCCGGTCTCGTCGAACGCCATGACGACCACGGCGGCGCCGTACGCCATGCACTTGCGGGCATGCTCGAGGAACTGGTCGACGCCTTCCTTCATGCTGATCGAGTTGACGATCGGTTTGCCCGAGACGCACTTCAGGCCCGCCTCGATCACGTCCCACTTGGAGCTGTCGACCATCACCGGGATCCGCGCGATGTCGGGCTCGGCCTGGATCAGCTTGAGGAAGGTGGTCATCGCCTCGTGCGCGTCGAGCAGGCCCTCGTCCATGTTGACGTCGAGCACCTGCGCACCGGCCTCCACCTGCTGCAGCGCCACTTCGACGGCGGCGGCATAGTCCCCGTTCATGATCAGCTTCTTGAAGCGCGCAGAGCCGGTGACGTTGGTGCGCTCGCCGATATTGACGAAACTGGTGGAGGAGGCGGTGGTCATTTGTCTTCTTCTCTAAACTCCCTCTCCCCTCCGGGGAGAGGGCCGGGGAGAGGGGCAGTGTGTCTTCATTCGTCAACGTCGGAAGAGAAGGCCAAGTCCCGCCCCTCTCCCAATCCTCTCCCCGATGGGGAGAGGGCTTTTAAGCGGCCGCCATCGTGAACGGCTCGAGCCCGGCCAGCCGGGTCCGCACTTCGGGCACCGGGATCGGCCGCGCGGGCAGGCCCGCAACCGCGTCCGCAATCGCCTTGATGTGCGCCGGGGTCGAGCCGCAGCAGCCGCCCAGCACATTGACCTGGCCGGCATCGGCCCATTCCTTGACCAGGCCCGCGGTGGTCACCGGCGCCTCGTCATAGGCACCCAGCTCGTTGGGCAGGCCGGCGTTCGGATAGACCATGATCAGCGTGTCGCAGATGCCCGACAGCGTCTTGACGTGCGGGCGCAGCTGCTCGGCGCCGAACGAGCAGTTGAGCCCGATCGTCAGCGGCTTGGCGTGGCGGATCGCGTGCCAGAACGCCTCGACGGTGTGGCCGGAGAGGTTGCGCCCCGAAAGATCGGTCAGCGTCATCGACAGCATGATCGGCAGGTCGCGGCCCAGGTCGTTGCCCGCCTCGATCGCCGCCATCACGCCGGCCTTGGCGTTGAGCGTGTCGAACACCGTCTCGATCAGGATGAAGTCCACCCCGCCCTCGACCAGCGCGTCGATCTGCTCGCGATAGACGTCCTTGAGGTAATCGAAATCGATCTCGCGATAGCCGGGATCGTTGACGTCCGGGCTCAGCGACAGCGTCTTGTTGGTCGGACCCAGCGCGCCGGCGACGAAGCGCGGCCGCCCATCCTTCGCCTCGAACTCGTCGGCGATGCGGCGGGCGAGCTTCGCGCTCTCGACATTGATCTCGCGCACCAGATGCTCGGCGCCGTAGTCGGCCTGGCTGATCCGGTTGGCCGAGAAGGTGTTGGTCTCGGCGATGTCCGCCCCCGCCTCGAAATAGGCGCGGTGGATGCTCTCCGGCACCTCGGGCTTGGTCAGCGCAAGGATGTCGTTGTTGCCCTTCTGGTCGTGGCTGAGCCCGAGGTCGCCGGCATAGGCGGACTCGTCGAGCTTCCAGTTCTGGATCTCGGTGCCGAACGCCCCGTCGGTGATCAGGATGCGCTTGGCGGCCTCGGCCAGCAGTTTCTCGCGTGCAGTCATCGTCCAAATCCCTCGTCACCCTGAACTTGTTTCAGGGTCCAACTCTCCACCCGCGAATCCATCGCCCGTTGCGCGTTGGATGCTGAAACAAGTTCAGCATGACGGGTGGTATATGCGGCTCAGGCCGCCACAACCTCGGCGCCGACCTTCGGCCGCACCCCCAGCAGGTGGCAGATCGCATAGCTCAGCTCGGCCCGGTTCAGCGTGTAGAAGTGGAACTGGCGCACGCCGCCTGCATAGAGCTTGCGGCACAGCTCGGCGGCGAGCGTCGCCGCGACCAGCTGGCGCGCGGCGGGATGCGCGTCGAGCCCCTCGAACAGCCGGCCCATCCAGGCCGGCACATCGGTGCCGCACATCGCCGACATGCGCTGGACGCTGGCGAAGTTCATCACCGGCATGATCCCCGGCACGATCTCGGCGTCGATCCCCGCCTTGGCGCAATCGTCGCGGAAGCGGAAGAAGGTCTCGGGCTCGAAGAAGAACTGGGTGATCGCCCGCGTGGCGCCGGCATCCATCTTGCGCTTGAGGTTCTCGATGTCCGCGCTCGGATTGGGCGAATCCGGATGGCATTCCGGATAGGCCGCGACCGAGATCTCGAACGGATGCAGCTTGCGCAGCCCCGCGACCAGGTCCGCGGCATTCTCGTAACCGCCCGGATGCGTCGCGTATTTCTCGCCGGCACGGGGCGGATCGCCGCGCAGCGCCACGATGTGCCGCACGCCCGCCGCCCAATATTCCTGCGCGACCTGGTCAATCTCTTCCCTGGTCGCCTCGACGCAGGTGAGGTGCGCCGCCGCCGGGATGCCGGTCTCGCGCGCGATCCGCGCCACCGTGTTGTGGGTGCGCTCGCGGGTCGAGCCGCCGGCGCCATAGGTGACCGAGACGAAGCGCGGCCCCAGCGGGCTCAGCGTCTCGATCGACTCCCAAAGCGTCTCCTCCATCTTCTCCGTCTTGGGCGGGAAGAATTCGAAGCTGACGTCGATATCGCCCGCCACGTCCGCGAAGAGCGGCGCCGCCAGCGGGTCAAGGATAGTCATGCGGCCCTCACCTTTTCATTCACCTGCCCGGTCTTGCGACCGAGCCACAATTTCACCGTCAGTTCGCCGCCCTCCAGCGTCTCGACCTGGACGGGCGCGAGCCCATGCGTCTCGAACCAGCCGAGCACCTGCTCGTCGGAGAAGCCGAGGCGGGTATGCGCGTCCTTGCTGCGCAGCTCCTCGCGCTCGTGCGGCGCGAAATCGGCGATCAGCAGCCGGCCGCCCGGCGCGAGCACCCGCGCCGCCTCGCCGATCGCCGCGCCGGGCTGCTGCGCGAAGTGCAGCACATGATGCAATATAGCGAGGTCCGCCCCGCCATCCTGCAGCGGCAGCGCATAAAGGTCGGCCTGGCGCAGCTCGGCATTGGCAAGCCCGCGCTCGGAAAGCTTGGCGCGCGCCAGCCGCAGCATCTCGCTCGACCGATCGATGCCCAGGGCCCGCTCGGCGCGCGGCGCGAACAGTTCGAGCATGCGGCCGGTGCCCGTGCCGATATCGACCAGGCAGCCGACCGCGGCCTCGCCCAGCGCCCGCGACATCGCCGCCTCGACCTCGCTCTCGGCGACATGGAGCGAGCGGATCGCATCCCATTCGCCGGCATTGCTCTCGAACCAGTCCGCCGCCGCCGTGGCGCGATCGGCGCGCACCGCTGCCAGCCGCGCCTCGTCGGCGACCATCCAGTGATCCGCCTCGTCCCAGCGGTCGAGCGCCGCCAGCACCGGGTCCACCTTGCGCTCGGCGCCGAGCCCGACGAACACCCAGCTGCCTTCCTTGCGCCGCTCGAGCAGCCCGGCGTCGCACAGGATCTTCACGTGGCGGCTCACCCGCGGCTGGCTCTGCCCGAGCACCTGCGCCAGCTCGCCCACGCTCAGCTCCATCGAGCGGACGAGCGCAAGGATGCGCAGCCGCGTCGAATCGGCAAGGGCACGGAAGATGGCAAGGGCCTGCTGCATGGCGGTTAGAGATATAAAGATATCTTTATATGGGGTCAACGCATCGCATGCGCCTTGCACGCGACTCCGCGCCCGATTAGCCCTGCGCCGGAGCAATTACGGCAAAAGGGACGCATCCATGCGCAAGATCTTCCTCCCGCTCGCGGCGGTCGCGCTGCTCGGCCTGTCGGCCTGCGGCAACAAGGCGAAGAACGAAGCCGCCGAGGCCAATGAATCGGTCGCCGGCGACAGCAACACGATGGGCGAAGCGGTGAGCGACGTGAACGCCGCGGAAAATGCAGCCTTTGGCGCCGCCGAGAGCAATTACGACCAGGCCGTGCCGGTCGGCAACGCCGCGGGTGGCGGTTCGGGCGACGAAGGCTCGGGCGACGAATAAGCCCATGCGGCTCGCTCCCCTACTCCTGCTGATCGCGCTCGCAGCCTGTGGCGGCGCTAGCTCGGACGACGCGCAAGGCGGGCTGAGCCGCAGCGAGGCGCGCCAGCTCGACGCGGCCGCCGCCTCGATCGACATCAACGCCAGCCAGTCCAACGGAACGGAGCAGCAATGAACAACCAGCGGGACCTTGGCGCGAGCGGCATCGAGACCCCGCCGCTGATCCTCGGCGGCAATGTCTTCGGCTGGACCGCCGACAAGCCGACCAGCTTCGCGGTGCTCGACCGCTTCGCCGAAGCCGGCGGCGCGCTGATCGACACCGCCGACGTCTATTCGGCCTGGGTCGCCGGCCATCAGGGCGGCGAGTCCGAGACGATCATCGGCGAGTGGCTCCAGCGCTCGGGCAAGCGCGGCCAGGTGAAGATCGCCACCAAGGTCGGCATGCTCGATGGCGAAGGCGGCACCAAGCTCGCCCCGGCCCGTATCGCCGCCGCCTGCGACGCCAGCCTGAGGCGCCTCGGCGTCGAGACGATCGACCTTTATTTCGCCCATCAGGACGACGAGGACGTGCCGCAGGAAGACGTCCTCGCCGCGTTCGACAAGCTGATCCAGGCCGGCAAGGTCCAGGCGATCGGCGCCTCGAACTTCCATGCGATGCGCCTCAAGTCGGCGCTCGATATCGCCACCCGCGAGGGCCTGCCGCGCTACCGCGCGCTGCAGAACGAGTACCACCTGCTCAGCCGCCACAAATATGAAGGCGAGCTGCAGGACCTCTGCGTCGAGTACAACATCGGCTGCGTGCCGTTCTACGGCCTCGCCTCGGGCTATCTCACCGGCAAGTACCGCTCGGAAGCGGACCTCGGAAAGAGCGTGCGCGGCGGCCGGATGACCGCCTTCATGGAAGCCAAGGGCCCGGCGATGCTCGCCGCGATGGACGACATCGCCGCCGAGACCGGCGCCACCCTCGCCCAGATCGCCCTGGCCTGGCTCGCCGCCCAGCCCGGCGTCACCGCCCCGATCGCCAGCGCCACCTCGGTCGCGCAGGCCGAGGAGCTGCTCGGCTGCTGGAACGTGGCGCTGACCAGGGCGCAGCTCGACCGGCTGACGGTCGCGGGGGCCTGAGCCCCCGCGCCTGCCAATCGGCTAGGAAGCCGGCTGGAACTCGAACCGCGTCACGGTCACCGACTGCGGCCCCTGGGGCGCCGCACCGTGCATCAGCCACAGGTTGAGGTGCAGCCGCTCGCAGCTGGTCTCGGTGTGATCGGGGATCAGCGTCGCGAAGGTCGAGTTCGTCGCCGGCGCCCATTGCGCGATCAGGTTCGCCGCCGGCGGCGGATTCTCGAACGACCAGTCGCCGCTGTAGAGCGAATAGGCCGCAATGCGGTTTCCGCCCTGATCGACATACCAGTCGTTGATGATCGTGATCATGCTCGTCCCCGAAGGGATCTTGAAGAACTCCACCGGGTGCGGATCAAAGGCGTCATAGGGCTGCAGCGTGAACTGCGCGTTCCCGCCGGCGTTGCGCAGCACCTCGAGAAAGTCGATCTCGCGATGGACGTTCGGGCCGTTGCTCGGCGGCGCATCCGAATATTGGTAGAGGAACACCCCGAACACCGCATTGGGATCGAGGTCCGAGAAGGACCCGCCATCGGCGCGCGCGGTGATCAGGTATTTGCCAT